>MDTD01012415.1_pt1 | contig 20911 bp, 20 predicted proteins | sample 811221 | NCBI WGS metagenome assembly MDTD01 (sample SAMN05326646, study PRJNA326480) | marine metagenome | isolation source: seawater | place: Pacific Ocean: South West | collected 2011
CTGTAATATGGCAAATCCCATTGATGCAACATGATGTGCAATACATGATATATTCACAGAATTACTCAAATATTCGATAGTTTCTATTAATCTATTTCCTTCTTCTACACTTCCTCCAGGTGTATCTAAATATATATATATATTTTCATAATTAGTATGACTGTCTTTATGAATTTTATATAAATGATGAATGACTTTTGAAATAGAATCACCATCTACAATTGTTGTTAAACTCACTGTATTATTTTTACGTAATACAATATTTCTACTACTATTTGCAATAGTACAAAATAAAAATAATAAAATTTTTTTTATCATAAATCTAAATATGTTATGTATCTATATGTTTATATATTTTATACAATAATAATATTGATTTTATCTGATAATTTTTTTTGATCTAATATAACAAGATTTATATTAGGTTTACTATCAAAAATTTTATAATGCTTCTTCTTTTTTAACGATAACGATTTATATATTTTATCCCAGTCTATATTTTTATTATTTATTTTTTTATCTACAAAATACTGTTGTATAATAATTTTATTTTTAATTATTGTTTTGAATAAAAAAAACCTATATATTAATTCATCCTGAATACCATGGGGAAAATATTCTATTTTTTTCATTGTTGATTCATCAATCATCATATTACCTAAAGATGAATATACTTCTTGATTATAATCATTTGTAGTAGTTATACTTAAGAATCCTTCACATGGTTTAAAGTTATCAATATCAGCTATTTGTGATGGATCAATATATATAAATACATAAGAATGTTTTTTATTTTGTATATGATTCTTAAAATAAATATAACCATAGTTATACAATGAAAATAATGATTCCTTTTTTTTAGATAATACTATAATAAAAGTATCATTATTATTTTTTTTTTTTAAGATATTTTCGTATTTGTTTATATCTTTCGTTTGATAAATAGGTATAATAAAAACTCTATTCATTTTTAGTTTATAATGTAGTTGTAACGAATACTGTATCTCTTCTGTTGAATATTTATGTACTGTTTTATCATAAAATCGTTTTGTGTTTCTACCTATTACATCATTATCATATGTCATATATTTTTCTTGACCTTCATATAACAATGCATAGCAATTTTTGTCAACATTTAAGTATGGTATATCAAGAAGATATCTAGTTTCCAAAACAGCCTTGCGAACGCCAGGCCAATATAAATAATCATCACCTACTATAATAACCTTAGGAAATGACTTGGTAATTATATCTAAATCACCAATTACTTCTTCATAAGAGTGACCCATATCTAAATATATTAAATCAGGTTGAATACCTAATTTCGATATGTATTCTGCTGCTTTTCTACCATCCATTCTCACAGGAATGATTTTCTTCCTATTATTCCATACATTATCTATATATCTTTTATATAATTCATCTTCATCTTCTCGTGTACCTATACTAGTATCGCCCTTCCACCAATCGACACATATTAATGTAGAATTATTACTTATATTATCAGCAATAAAATTAGCAGAAACACCAAGCCATGTACCGAATTCAATAACTATGGACTTTCCTTTACATACATTATTCAAATATTTTTGCAATAGAACTTGATTATTTGCTGTAAACCAACCTAAACGTATCTTTTTATTATATGGCATATTAGGTTTTTGGTTAGGAAACTTATATTTTTCTCGAAGAGTATCCATATATATATATCATATATTTGATTTGAATTAGTATAATAAAATCAAGTATTATTAATTGTGAATTTATTATAATAAAATTTTTATAAATTAAAGAAGAATTAGAATTAACCACATACATCATATTGATATAAAGCATCTGTGAAAGCACCACATACCTTTTTAATTTCAGGACAGGGTAATCTCTGTGGAGTAGGAAGCATATCATTTACAGATGGAGTTGGTACACATGGACGATGATTATCTTTTACAATAATTCGGGTTGGAATTTGGTAATCACCAGGGAAGAATATTTGATCTTGTGGATCTAAACATAATGGTTGAAATCTATTCCAACCTGTTCCTCTTAAATTACATGAAGGATTACTTAATCTTGTGTCTTCAACTGAGAAATGGCATGTAGGGAAATCAACTAAATTATTATCACCACATCTTTTTCCATTTTTTAATTGCTCTCCACTTGTCATTTTATTACCAGCAACAACACCTTGACCACATGGTTGTCCTTGATTAGATCCACATCCATTTGTATTACAATTAGGTGTAAATTTGTTTGTAGGGCATCTGCTTGCTGCACGATTAAGATTTCTAAGTTCAGAATCTACATCAATTGGTCCTGCATTAAATCTCCAATCTACTCCTGTATTCATGCTATCTCCATTTTTTTGTAATCTAATGTGAGGGTTATCTTGGTAACATGTCCCACATAGGACTGGTTCTGTTACTTGGTACAAACCAGGTCCCATGGATTCTTTTAATACTTTTTTTTCCTCACAGGAATCATATTTTAATCTATTGAAACTCATTATATAATATATATAAGATATTATATTTACTATTTGTATGATTTATTTAATATTGAAAATATAATAAAATTATTTATTTTTATTATATTTTTTAAATAAAATTATGACAAGATAATCTGATAATTACATTATTTCTTTTTTCTATTTTTTTTTGATTTTTTACTTCCGTATTGACAAGATCCAACATTTGAATCAGGGGTAGGTACTGTTGGTGGATATCTAACCATCTGACAAGATGGTAAATGTTGAAGTTGTGGTTTGCAACTATCTAAATCACATGGAATACCATTGGTATTTCCTTCACATGAATCACATCCCGGTTGGTAATGTTTTGAAGGACATAAACTTGCTCCTCTTGTTTGTCCTCTTAAATCACTTTCTAAATCTACTAGATTTCCACTGAATAAACTTACATTATTACCACCTACAGTTCCTAATTCAAGTCTGCATTTAGAACAATTTTCATATTTTCCTGGGTAAAGAGTATAGTTTAAAGGACCAACACTTTCATCTAATCTTTTTTTGTAAGCACATGTATCATACATTAATCTATTTGAACTCATTCTTATATAATAGTACTAGGAAATAATTTTAGATAAATCTATTTTAATTATTAATTTATTTAGTAATAAATTCTTTTTCTAAATCTTTAACTTTTTCTTCTAAAGTTTTAGGCATATTATGTTTTACTTTATTATTTTTCTTTAATTTTTTAATCATTTTATCAACATTCTCTTTCATATCTGGATTACCTTGAGTCATTTGTTCTTTAATTTCCTCCATTTTTTTATTCTTGAATTGTTTATTCATACGAGATGCTTGTTTTCCATTCACTTTAGAATGTAATTTTTTTAGAAGTTCAGCTCGTTTCTGTTTTTTTTCTTCTTCTGTTTGCATTTCTATATGTATATATAAAAAAATCTTTATGTTGTTTTTATTTAAAAGGAATCAAATGCGTTTACATTCAATCCACTCTTAGGAACATATTTTACTGAACCTCTTGCACATGGAACTTGTACCATCACCGTTTTATTACAAACAGGATCATATACTGGTACTTTTACATGTTGGGAATATAGTCTTCCTTTATATAAATACAACTGTCCATCACTAAATGTTTTATTAAAACCAATTACTTTTTTATTTAAATCTCTGACTAATTGAATATAATTATTTACACCATGTCCATGATGGGCATCTCTTGTTGGTGTTGCCATTTGAGGAGGCCAACCATCTACGGTATTATAGGAATAATCTTGATAGGGATTATATACCTTAAAGTAACCCATTTTTTGATGTATTTTTTTCTTTATATCTTTACTTAATTTATTACAGGCACAATTACAGTTACAACATTGATGAACATTACCATCACATGTCTGACAAAAACATTTTAAATGATCAGGGTAATTTCCCCATTGAAGATTATAAACCATCCATGGATATTGTCCTAGTCTCTGTATACCATTCTTATAATGATTTGTTCTGCATATTTTTTTTGCAAATTCTTTTCTATATTTCATATTTGCATCTACTTTGCAATTTGCACAATTTTTTTTACATACAAAATCGGATGCAGTCTTTGAAGTTATGATGGATCCTGGAGGACATGGACAATTATTATTGTTTTCTACTATATTAACATTTGGGGTACTCATATAATTATTATGTATATTTTATTTTAATTTATTGTAAATATAATATAATCAAACTTAATATGATCATTTATCCAACAGGAGGTCTTTCAAATAAATTACGTGTACTATTTTCATATTATCAATATACATCTAAGATAAATAAAATATTATATGTTATATGGGATATTACAGAAGAATGCCCTGGATTTTTTCTAAATTATTTTCTACCTATTAATAATATTAAGTTTATTGAATGTTACAAACATAATAAAAATGACATAAATAGAATAAAGCACGATTATAAAGGATCACATTGGCATCCAACATATAGTCCATATGAAAATGATATATATGGTTCACTTCATTTACATAAGCATATGAAAGATATTATTGATAGTAATATTAAAAAATTAGAGAATAGATATATATCTGTACATATAAGAAGAACAGATCATACATATCTAGCTAAAAAGAATAATAATTATAGTAAAGATATTGAATTTGTAAATTTTATAAATAAATATGATGACTATAACCTATATATTGCAACAGATAATAAAGAAACACAAGATATATTCTATAAATTATATAAAAATAGAATTAAAGTAATTAAGTTTATAGATGATAAATATAAATGTAGAAGAAGAAAGACGAATTTGGGTGATTCCATTATAGATTTATATATGTGTATACATTCAGATCGTTTTATGGGTAGTGGATTTTCTTCATATTCCCATTTAATAGAACATTTTAGGAAAAAAATAAAAAAAATAGAAAATAAAAAAATAAAAAATAAAAAAATAAAAAATAAAAAATAAAAAATAAAAAATAAAAAATAGAAAATAGAAAATAAAAAATAGAAAAAATTAAAAAAATTAAAAAAATTAATTATTTAATTGTACAATCTAAAAAAAATATATTAATATATATTATAAAATGAAATCATCCACATTAAGTACACCATGCATTATTTACTCAGTTCTTGCATTAGCAATTGTTGTCGTATACATTGTTTTAACAGCAAAAACATCAATTCATGCCAGAAATGCAATTGAACATGAAAAACAACAAAAAAAATCAGCAAGTGTATTCATGCATGTATATGATGTAGCAGTTATATATGGCATTATCATATTACTTCTTCATTTATTACTTGTAGGTGCAGTATTACACTTATTATGTGTAGGAGGACATAACAAATTAGCTTACTCCATAATCGTTCTTGTCGTAACTCTCTGGGTAACCTACATTGTTGTTGCAATTCAAAGCTACGAAAATGTAGACTCTGACATTAAACACATCTTGCAATAAATATTTAGATCATTTTAATATTATTATATAATTCAGTATTGAACTAAATTATATAAATACAAATAAGCTTAAATACTACAATATATAAGAATATAATGCATGGAAAATCAGATTCACTTTTTAAAAGACTCATTCATTTTATATTTAATATATTTTTACTATCTTATCTATTTAGTTTTTTTGATAGTAATCATATTATTCAAATAAATGATGTAAAAAATATGAATGTAAATTCTATATTATCCATTTCTATTGAAAAAAATAAGAATTACGCAATAATTGATTATGATAATAATACTATCATAACTAGTCATAAAATCCACTATCCAAATAATGAATATATTATAGATAAATTTAATAATATATTTAATAATACATATGATAATAAAGTAATATACTTTGAAGAATCAGATCCGCCTTACAAAACTATATTATTCTTTTTATATTTAATCATTACATTTACTAATACTTCTATAAAAAATATAGGAGATAATTTAGTGACTGATTTAAATCTATTAATCCATAAAAAAAGTAAATATAAGTTGAGTGATATTGCCGGGATGCATGAAATTAAGAATGATATCAAGGAATATATAGATTTTATAAATAACAAGGAAAAGTATTCTACATTTGGTGCTAGACTTCCTAAAGGTATTTTATTAGTTGGTCCACCAGGTTGTGGGAAGACATTAATAGCAAAATCTATTGCGGGAGAGACAGGTATTAATATGTATGCCATATCAGCATCTGACATAAATGAAATGTTTGTTGGTGTAGGATCGAGGCGTATTAGAAAATTATTTGAATTAGCAAGGAAAAATTCACCTTCCATTATATTTATTGATGAAATAGACAGTATAGGAATGAGGAGAGGAGGTTTAACTAGTGGTGGAAGAGAATATGATAATGTATTGAATAAAATATTGGTTGAAATGGATGGGTTTAAAGATAATGAAAATGTAATGGTTTTTGGAGCGACCAATAGAATAAAAGACTTAGATCCAGCTTTACTACGTTCAGGTAGATTTGATCGAAAAATTTATATCGATTATCCAAATAAAAATGAAAGGATCGATATACTCGAATATTATACAAAAGATAAAAAAATCAAATACAATGATAAAGATATTGAAGATATTGAAGATATAAACGAGTACATGAAAGAATGTAAAAAAAAGAGTATAACCAATTTGAGTAAATTAATGAGTGGACTTAGTGGTGCAGATATAGAGAATATAATCAATCAATCTGCAATCCATGCGGTTAAGAATAAACATGAATGTATTTATCTCAATGATATTAGAGATGCATATGATGAAATCATGATTGGAATAAAAAAGAAAAATAGGATAATGTCTGAAAAAGAGCGAAATATTGTTGCTCACCATGAAGTTGGTCATGCAATAATAGGGTACTTATTAAAAAATACAGAACCTCCTATAAAAATATCAATTATTCCTAGAGGAGAAAATATATTAGGATATGCTCAACAAGAATCAACTGATAAGAAATTGTATAGCAAAAATGAATTATTAGACAAAATATGTGTATTATTAGGAGGACGAATTACAGAAGAATTATTTTTTGGAAAAAATAATATTACAACTGGTGCATCAGATGATATTGAAAAATTAACAAATATAATAAATAATATGGTATTTGAATATGGAATGTTTGATAAAAACTTTAATTATAAAGAAAATAAATATTTAGGAAAATCAATAATGAATGAATTAAATATAAAAAGTAACAATATCCTAGAACAGTCTGAAAATAAAGTAAGATATATTATAGAGAATAATAAAGATAGTATATCCATGTTAGCTGAAAAGTTATTAGAAGAGGATGAAATATATAATATTGACATCGAAAAAATAGTAGGTATAAAATATAAGAATACTTTATAATGGAAGGACCTCTGTTAGCATTACTTTTATTCCTATGTTTTGTTGGAGTATTTTATTATTATCAAAGTTATTTTTCATGGATAGCAAAAATATGTTCAATGGTTTTCGCTTTTTTATTATTGATCGTACCTCAATATGTAGAAAGTATTCCAAATTATATATTTTATAAAACCCAATTATTGAATTATGATATAAATGAATCCAAGTTATATAATACAGAATTAACAAAAGAAGACGAAGAACTTATTATTCTCAATCAAAATAATGAATGTATGCAATGCAAAAAGAAAATCAAAAAAAAATACATCATGAAGAGTATCAATATGTTAAATCCTAATTTATCAAATTATTATGCAATTTGCACTGTATGTAATAGAAAAAATTTTACAACCAAACTTAAAAAATGAATAATAGAAAAAATAAAATTATAATATATATCTTACTATATATTATAATATGTCATCTGAAAACATGAATAATTTCAAGCCGAGTCCGGAAACAATCAAGAAATTAACAAATACAGTTACAAAATTAAGTTATGGACAGCATCAATTAAGAAAATCAATTTATCAATTACCTACTCAAACTAAGATAGCTATTATTGTATGTGGTATTATAGTTATATTCATTATGTTTTATTATTTAATATATAAGAAGTCTTCTAAAAATATACACACAACATTTTTAACAGAGTTAGATAAATCAGAAGAACCACATGACGGTACGAAACCATATAGATGGAGTGATGAACCGAATAGTAAAATGACGAAACCTTATATACCACTCAGTAAATTAGGTATTGGTGGTAATGAATACACGATTTCATTTTGGATTTATCCCAATGGAAGTAAATATTTAGTCACTGAAAACATGAAAGATTGGTCATATAAATATGGTAAATGGAAACATATCTTACATGTAGGTGATGAATTTCCATCTAATAAAGATGATCCTCCTAAATTTCAATCACCAGGTTTTTGGTTATCTCCTAAATTAAATAGACTAAATATTATGTTTGATACTTTACATATAAATAGTAAGGAGAGAATTGTAATTGATAATTTAGACTTGAATACATGGACAAATGTTACAGCTGTATTAGATAATACATCAGTTGGAATATATTTAAATGGTCGACTTGAAAAAACAATAACAATTCGATACAATTTAGAAAAATTAGATAATACAAACCAGATGTATATATGTCAAAATGGAGGTTTTGCAGGATCATTAGCCTACGTTCAGGCTTACCAGACACCATTAGAACCTGATGCTGTTTATAATATATATAAGAGTTTCAAAAATAAAATAGATAAATGGTATTATAAGAAAATGGACAGTAATCCTATTGATGCACCTAAACCGATTGATGTAAATTGTCGTGGTGATAATGGAGGAGGAGGTGATGGACCATCACCTTCGCCAACACCTACACCTCCATATTCCGATGATAATTATGAATGTGATTCTAGTACAGGAAATTGTTATCAATCTGAAACAGGTTCAATGACATTAGATGAATGTCAAAATATTTGTAAAAAAGATCCATCCCCACATCCTGATCCAAACCCATGTGATTAATACATTTTCAAAATAAATCAAGCATTTCAAAATATAATTATTATTAGATTAAAATAATTATATATATATATAATATATGGCAAACAATAATGCAAGTGCAAATGCAAATGCATCTAATATAAATAGTTCACCCAATATAGGAACAAATAAAGTAAGGAATAAATGGAAAAATGCTCAAGGAAAAGTTGGAAACAAGATGAGTGAAGCAAGAAATAATTTAGCTAGTATGAGTGCATTTAAAAAAATATGGATTCTATTTTTATTCATACTTGTTATTATTATTCTTGTATATTGGGGTAAAAGTATATCTTATTCATCGAATTGGAAAAGTAAATTCGAACCTGTTCTTATTAAATGTCCAATGAATGCTTATGACCCAGCTATAGCAAATCAACAGATTACTTTACCTAATTCAGAACAAGGTATGGCATTTACCTACAGTTTCTGGATATATATCGCAGATTGGAACTATAATTTTGGAAAATTCAAGAATATATTGCAAAGAGGTGATGATAATAGTGGTTATTCTCCAGGACTATGGCTTTATCCAAATACCAATGCTCTTCATGCTCGTATATCAACATATGCTGATCCAAATGAAGGTTGTGACATACAAAATATACCTCTCCAAAAATGGGTACACATTGTCTATATGCTAAATACAAGAACAGTTGATATCTATATTAACGGTAAATTAGAAAGAAGTTGCGTACTAAAAGGAGTACCAAATGTGAATAATGCAAACTTAAAATTATGTCAAAATGGTGGTTTTTATGGACAAATATCAAGATTACAATATTTTGCTAAAACTATTAATCCAAATAAAATTAAACAAATCTATAGACAAGGGCCATTTGGTTCAACAAAATATAAAGTAAAATTTTTCAATGATGGTAAATTTATCAATACAGATCCTGACGCATCATAAGTTTTTAGAAAATAATTAATTTTTTAATAATCTTGTAGTCAAATTAAAATATCCATTATATTATATATAATGGATAATTCTGGTAATAATTTAAACTCTGGTAATACAGGAAACAGTTGGAGTCCTCAAAATAAAATTATTAGTATTGTGTTTACCTGTGTTATTTTAGCACTTGTTATTTATTTTCTTGTAGTTGTTTCAAAAGATTATTCTAAATATACAGAAAATAATCCTTATCTTGTTCGAGGTACGAAGATTGCGAAAACTCCACTGATTGTCCCTGGATACAAAATTAATCGTTCAATTGATGGTAAATTTGGATTGGAATTCACCTATTCTATGTGGTTATATGTGGAAGATTCAAACTTTTCAGGTGCTAGAGCGAGTGAATGGAAACACATAATGCATAAGGGTAGTTCCAATGGAGTTCCATTACAATCTCCTGGAATATTTTTGTATCCATCTACCAATCGATTAGCAATTCACATGAATACTTATTATTCAGTAAAAGAATCATGTGATGTCGATAATATACCACTAAATAAATGGTTCCATCTAACCATCATGGTTATAGGAAATTCCATAGATGTTTACATAAATTGTAATCTAAAGAAAAGATGTAAATTCAAAGGAGTACCAAAGCTAAATTATGGAGATTTATACGTGAATACGATTTTAAATGGATTCGACGGATTTATATCAAATCTTAGATATTGGGATAGATCTATTGCTGGATTTCAAATAGAAAATATATGTAAGGAAGGACCTTCCAAGGCACCTTGTACTGATGCAGGAGTAAATCCTCCTTATCTAGCTAAAAATTATTGGATGAATACTGGATTCCCTGATGCTGTTGGATTTCCTAAGATTAAGTAAACAGATAAAATAAAATATTTTTTCAACTAAAATAAAAATATTATATCATTATTAATATATATATACATGAATCAAAATTTATGGGGACCAAAGTATTGGTTTACATTGCATACTATAACATTTGAATATCCAATAAAACCTACTTTTAAGGAAAAAAAAGTATATTTTAATGTATTTAATTCTCTACAATATGTTCTTCCATGTAGTGTTTGTAAGAGAAATTTTAAAAAAAATCTTATTGAATTACCATTAGAAAACCATATACATTCTAGAAAAGATCTAGTTTATTGGTTGATTGATATACATAATATGGTTAATACAGAGACTGGTAAAAGAATATATTCTTATGATGAAGTAATTAAAATATATGAAAAATTAATGAATAAAAAGATTGAATTAGGAGAGAAAAGTGAGCAATCATTTACTAATAATAATTCAAGAATTAGTAAGATGTTTATAATAATTATTCTATTGGTATTAGTTCTTTTACTAAGTATTATTTTATTAAAAAAAAGTAATTATTTTTCTAAAAAAAAATCATCATCATAAATAGATTGTGATAATAATAATTTTAAAAAATAATATATATTATCTAATTTTATCTTTTTATCTATATTATAATTTCGAATCATTTTTCTGCATTCTTGGTAGCTATACCATCCCATATCTCCTATTTCAGATACTTGATCAATATTATTATCATCTATTTTAGGATTCACATCGCAATTGATTTGAGACAAATAATATGTATGTTGATATCGTACTCCATTTGTACCAATAAATTTTTCAGTAATTGTATTCATATGTATTAAATCATATTGATGACTCATTAAATTTGTTTCTTCATTAAATTCTCTAATGGCACAATCTAAATCAGATTCTTTTAGATTCCTTCGTCCTTTTGGAAATCCCCATTCTGGATCTTTCCATTCAGATTTTATATTTTCAAATATATCATTTATGGTTAACTTGAATTTTATTTTTTTTTGAAATTTTACAATAACTCCTTTCCTCAATTCAGTAAATTTATGTAATGCAGATTCATATTCTGACTTATGATTCTTATTTGGTTTTTTTATATTCCATAAATTATTCCATAATTCATTAAATTCACAAGTTTTAATATCATTTATCTCTTTTTCTGACATTAATGATACAATATTTAATAAATAATCAATATCATCTAAATCATATTTTCCTCTTATAAATTCCATATATCCTAGACTGTGTTTTCTTCTTATCATTAAAAATTTTAAATGTTTATCTAAATATTTTTCGATAATATTTAGATTCGTTCTCTTATACGTATTACCATTATTCTTTAGTATATTATTTATATTAATATCCTTTAATTGTAAACATATAATACCCATACTCATAACAGGAAAATGACATTTTCTGTAAACATGGCCCTTTTTACCACAATTACCACAATAAATTGCTTTTTTATTTTTATTAGTAGAATACGAATTATTTGTATCAAGATCTGATAGATTATTTACTTCTACATAATCTATATTATTATCAATATTATATAAAAATTCATCATTATGATTATTTATAATTACATTATGTGACATTAGATAAATTTATATAATAGAGTTTAAGTAATTTTTTATATTAATTATAGTTAATGAGTAACTATGTTTATTATCCAGATTTAAATAATATTGATTTTTACAAGAAAATATTTGTCAAGAAAGAATTTAAAAAAAATAATTCAAAAAATACAAAAGTAAATGAGTTTAGTTTATTACCTCAACAATTATTCTTAAAGAATTATATTAATATTAATACACCATATAATAGTATCTTGATATATCATGGTACAGGAGTAGGTAAAACATGTTCTGCAATTTCAATTGCTGAAGGATTTAAAAAAGTTTTGAAGAATAAAAAAATAATAGTGTTACTATCCAGAAATATTAAAGACAATTTCATTAAGGAATTATATAACATAGAAAAACCTGATAATAGACAATGTGTAGGTAAAGTTTACAAATATAAAGATGATTTGAAATTTGAAAAAAAAGAAAAAAAAGTTTTACAAATAAAGAAGAATATTAGAAAACATTATAAATTTTATGGATATACACAATTTGCAAATAAAGTAATGAAATTAACAGGATGGGATGGTACTCCAAAAAAGATTACAAATGAAATAAAAAGTATACTAAAAAAAAATTATTCAAATACTGTTTTTATAATAGATGAGGTACATCATATAAAAACTCTATCAGATTCTGACAGTGAAATTAAGAAAATACCTCCTATATTGGAAGCTATTTTAGAATATAGTGAAAATATAAAATTAGTTATGATGAGTGCAACACCTATGTATGATACACCAAGAGAGATTGTATTTTTATTGAATTTGATGCTTTTAAATGATAATAGACCGAAATTGATTGAAACTGAGATATTTGATAAATCCAATAATTTAACAAAAAATGGAGAGGAAATACTTAAAAAAAATTTAGTTGGTTATATATCTTATTTTAGGGGAGAGAATCCTGAAACATTCCCTTATAGATTTTATTCCGAAAAATCAATAATTCCAAAGACAAAATATGATATGTATGGAAAAATAAATGATGATAATTTGAAATATCTCAAGATTTATCCATGTTATTTTAGTAAGGAACATTATGATTATTATCTAAAAATACAAAATGATGGTATTAAAAAAAATACAAAACAATTTACCATATTATCGTTACAACAGATTGCAAATATAGTATTTAAAACATCCACAGGTAATTTTGTACATGGTAAAAATGGATTTAAAACCAGTGATAATGGACAAGGTTCATTTTATACAGTCACAAAAAAAATAAATAAAAAATTATATAAATACTATAGATATCAGAAACATAGCTTAATAGATAAAGATAAACCATCAGAAACAGGAATTTTAAATTTAAAACATCTGAATAACTATTCACCAAAAATATTTAATATTATAGATAATATTATTCATTCTAGTGGTTTGGTATTTGTTTATTCGGAATATATAGAAAGTGGTACATTGCCTGTAGCATTGGCTTTGGAACAAGCAGGATATGAAAGATTGGTTATCTCAAATGAGAATCAGCTCTTAGATTACACGAAAAATTCGAAAGGAGGTGGAGGTAAAAATACACCCAGATGTTATAAGTGTGGTAATCATATTAATCATCCTAATCACAGAGAATCAAATAAAAATTATCATAAATTTAAAGTTGGTAAATATGCAATATTATCAGGTGATTTTGCAGATATAAAAGATATCACGAATCATATTCAACTATTTAATAGTACAAAGAACTTAAACGGTGAAGAATTAAGAATCATAATAGGAACGGTACGATTAAGTGAAGGAATTGATTTACATAATATAAGACATGTTCATATTATGGAACCATGGTGGAACTTATCTAGAATTGAACAAATTATTGGAAGAGCAGTAAGACACAAATCTCATGTTAATTTACCAAGTGAAGAGAGAAATGTTGAAATTTATAATTATTCAACTATATCACCTAATAATGATAGAGATACGATTGATTTATACAAATATAAAGAAGCAGAAACAAAAGATATAAGAATTAAAAATATAGAATATTTACTTAAACAATCCTCGGTAGATTGCAATGTTTTCAAATATAATAATGTTAGAATTTCAGATGAAAATACAAAGCAAATTACAACAAGAGGCAAAATAATACATACCAATATTGGGGACCAACCTTATAGCAGAGAATGCTGTTACAAAAAGGAATGTAATTATTCTTGTGCTTGGGAATCTAGTTCATCGGACTCAAATATAAATAGGAGTACAAATAGTTTCAATTACACAAATAGTTTAAGTATTAAGCTAAAAAAATATATTCAAGATATGTATTTAGAATCTTATATTTATACATTACATGATATTAAAAAATATATCAAAAATATTGATAATATAGATGATATTTATATATACTATGTGCTTAATCAGTATATAACAGATAAAATAACAATTTATGATAAATTTAAGAGAAAAGGATATTTAATTTACAAGGGAGATTATTATATTTTTCAACCAACTGATATTGAAAATAAAAAACTACCTATGTATTATAGAAATTTAATAGTACAAAAGCAGAATAAATTCATCCGAATAAATAATACAAACATAGATAATACCAAAAATAAAAATAATGTAAGTGTTTCATCAATTTTAGAAAAGATAGAATTATTATATAATAAATATAATCAGTATATAACAAAATATTTGGTTGAAAAGAGTGAATTATCAAATACTATAATAATTAATATGATTATAGATAAACAACCTGTATCTGTAATAAATATGTTAAAGGGAGTAAAGGGGAATAAACTATTAGATATATATTTTAAAAATCTAAAAAATAAAGGTCTTGTAAATAAAAATTCAAAAATTCAAATTAACAAAGATCTTAAAGAAAATCAATTAACAGGTAATTTGTATGGAATTTTTATTAGAAGTGAAACAAAGGATGGAGTGTTCAAAATAATAAACAAGACAAAGAAGAATGATTTAACAATAAATAAGAAAATATCAAAGAGATCAAAATTAACAGGAAGAGTCTGTAGTACATATGATATTTATTATCTAAAACAATTCTATGATAAAATGAATAATAATATTTTTAATATTGACTTTAAAATAAAAAAGAATATATTTTGTATTTATATTGAATTTCTAATGAGATACAACCAAATTAAAGATAAAAAAAATGTATATTTTATTTATAATAATTAAATAAAATTGAAAAATATATTTAAATATATTGATGTAAATTAGATATAATGGTTGATAAAAATATTTTTTACAATACAGTAATTTGGAACAGAATTCTTATAACCGCAGATGATATTAATAAATCTCTAAATACTACTATTCAAAATATTTTGGTAGAAAATAACGAAGGAAAATGTGTAAGAGAAGGATTTATTAAAGAAGGAAGTATAAAACTATTAAAAAGATCGGTCCCTTATGTATATGGAAATCAGATGAATGGTAAATTATATGTAGATGTGTTATATGAAACAGAAATATGCTGTCCTATGAGAGGAAATGTAATTGAATGTAAAATAGAAAAGATTAATAAATTAGGTATATTAGCATCTGCAGGACCTTTATCTATTATTGTAGCGAGAGATTTTCATAAAAATAAAGATTTATTCAAAGGACTAAAAGAAAATGATATGATAAATATAGAGATAATTGATAAGAAATTTAATATCAATGAAAAAAAAATATCTGTTATTGCAAAAATTTACGATAAAAATAATGAGAGTTTACAAGAAGAAGAATCTATGTCTGAAGAAGAAAATAGTCAAGATTCTGATAATCAAGTAAGTGATGATGATATATTAGATAATACGAATGAAAACGAATTAGAAGAAAATAATGAAGAAGATGATGAAGACGCAGAAGGGGAAGTAGATGGAGAAGAAATAGATGTAGAGAGTGATGATTATAATGAAGATGAAGATGAATATGATGTATCAGATACAGAGAGTGAAGAAGAAAGTTAGTATACGTTATTATTAAATTATTATTTTATAATCAAAATATATATAATGTCAAATCAATCTATAATAGAAGAGGATGATGATATATCAGAAAAGATAGATGAACACATTATTAAAATTGAACAAGAAATAAATAATAATTCTCATAACAAAGATATTGATAAAAATATTCATGAGTATTCAATCATAGAAAAAAAAGAAATAGTAAACAAGATAGGAACTTTATCAAAAATAGAGCATATAGAAATTTTTAAAATTTTAAAAAAAAATAATATTAAATATACCGAAAATTCAAACGGTATATTTATTAATTTCATAAATGTCGATAATCATATTATCGAATCTTTAGATGAATTTATTAAATTCTGCTATAAAAACAAGGATTCATTGGTAGAAAATGAAAATATACTAAATGAAAAAAAAAATATTATTGAAAACAAATATTATTCTACTAGTTCAAGTAATTCAGATGATGAAATACAATATGATTATGAAGAAGAATCTAATAATATTGATGGTAGTAAAATTAATCTAAAAAAAAATAAACCTAAATTTACAGGAGTAAAAGCGAAGATTATGAATAATTATAAAGTTGGTGTAAAAACAAATAAATAATATGTTTACATTGTTTTTATAAATCTGCTAAATTCACTTAATGTTCTTTCACCACTGTACTGTTTGGAATTATCATGACTAGACATTCCATTTGGAAAATATTTAATAGTTGGAAATCCATTTATGCCATGTTTAGTAGCTAAATCTTTGTTTTCATCACAATTTACCTTAATTATTTTTACCTTTTTACCTGAAGAATTTACACTTTTCATGTTAGTTAATTTATCCCATTCAGGCATTACTCTTTTGCAATGACCACACCATGGTGCATAGAAAAGAGTTAAACAAGGTTCGTCTGAGTTTGTATCGAAGAATTCAAAATTATTTCTTCTTTTATTGCAATTTTTTTGGGAGTATACGATACCTAAAATAAGAAGTACTATTATTACAACTAATAATAATATGGATACCCAATTTTCTTTAAGATATTTCATTGCTTTTCCACTTTTTTTTGATTTTTTTGGCATTTATAATTATAAACAATATAATTATTTTAATTGAATGAAATAAAAATAAAATTTTTTATAAATTTTTTTTTAAAAAATATATTTAAAAAAATATCAATCTAATATTTTATAAATGGTAGCTATAGGTATAGATCTCGGAACAACATACTCTTGTGTAGGTGTATGGCAAAATGATAGAATTGAAATTATTGCAAATGATCAAGGAAATAGAACAACTCCTTCTTATGTTGCATTCAATGATACAGAGCGTCTTATTGGAGATGCTGCAAAAAATCAAGCTTCAAGTAATCCAATAAATACAGTATTTGATGCTAAACGCATGATTGGTCGTAAATTTAATGATGCTAATATTCAAAGGGACATTAAAAATTGGCCATTCAAAGTAATTGAAAAATCAGAAAAACCAATGATTCAAGCAACCTATAAAAATGAATTAAAAACATTTTCTCCGGAAGAAATTTCATCCATGGTTTTAAGTAAGATGAAAGAAGTAGCTGAATCTTATCTCGGACATGAAGTAAAAGATGCAGTTGTAACAGTTCCAGCATATTTTAATGATTCTCAGCGACAAGCTACAAAAGATGCAGGTGCTATTTCTGGTCTAAATATCCTTCGTATTATTAATGAACCAACCGCTGCGGCAATTGCATATGGACTTGATAAAAAAACAGAAGGTGAGCGAAATGTACTGATATATGATCTTGGTGGTAAATAGTTCTGCCTCCAAGTAAAAAAAACTCCGTGAATTGCTGGAAACTCATAAAGCCTTTAATACCACAGTGTAATTAGAAATAATAAATACGATGGTTTAAAAAATTAAAGGATGAACAATTGACAATCAGCAGCCAAGCTTCTACGATATCTTTAATAGCTACCAACTATGATATTATGAAGAAGGTTCAACGACTAGAGTATATTATACTCCACGAGTGCGGAGATTAGTTTATGGTGTATTATGTTATATAAGACTTAAAAAGTAATATTTAAAAAATAGATTACATATTTATCTAATGGATTTAGATAAAGCAAATCAATTAATTAATAATATAATTAAAATCTGTGATAAGAAAACAGATAAAACAGTAGATTTTAAAAAAATGGCTATTGAGAAAATAGCACATAAATATTCCAATAGTAAATTATTAATATATAGGATTTACATTGATTTTGGTTCTGGGAAAGAACTTATTTCAAGAAATAATCCATATCGAGTACATTATAAATGTACGGAATGTTCAAGAATAAATATTGTAAATTTAAATAATATCATTCGAAAAATGAATAGAAATATTACAAAATGTAATATGTGTAAAAACTTAGATGAAGATAAACGGCTTACTCATTCTAATTTTTTAAAAAATGGCAAACAAAGTTGTAAAAAAGATAAAATTGTTCTTTCGATAAAAGAAAAAATCGAATATAGTGAATGTCAATTTTATTTGATGGATGACGATTATAAAGATGATTATTTTAATAAACATCTAACATTGTCAGAATACAATATAATAAAGCCAAAAATAATTTCTATTCAAAATGATAAATTTACATGTATGGATAATTTTACATATGTACCTCATTTAAAAATAGGTAATCAAACAATGTATAATCCATACTTTTATGATATTGAACGCGATGTTTTGGAAAAACCAATATATATTAAATTTATGTGTGAATCATGTGGTTCACCATATATAACAAAACATTTATTTAATTTTAAAAATAAATATAAGATGTTATGTAAAGATTGTACCTTTTGTAATAAAACGTTTAAGATAAGGACATATAAAAATATTGAAAATGATAGAATAACATATCAGAGTAAATTTGAATTAAAATTTATTAAGAAATGTAATGAAGAAAATATTCTATTAGAAAATGGACCACGGATAAATTATATGTGGAATAATAAGCCACGAATATATGTGGTAGATTTTTATATACCTTGCTTAGATATGCTGATCGAGATTAAAGATAATCACATTTGGCATAAACAGCAATTACAAAATGGAAAATGGAATGCAAAAATAAAATCTGTTGAAAATAATATTAAAAATAATAAATATAAAAAATTTTTATTGATTCATAAAGAAAATTATATGGAATCTATATGTAATATTACTAGAAAAATTAAAAATAACAACACAAAATAAACTAATAAGATATAGTCTAATCCAATATGAAAGTATTGGTTTTGGGATAAACACCCCAATATTAATTTTATCGAAATGGGAACGTTCGATACCTCCCTCCTTACCATAGATGAAGGCATTTTTGAAGTAAAAGCAACAGCAGGAGATACTCATCTTGGTGGAGAGGATTTTGACGATGCGCTAGTCAGTCATTTCAGTGCAGAATTCAAAAGAAAACAAAAAAAAGATATTTCTGATAATCCAAGAGCACTGCGACGACTTCGCACTGCATGTGAAAGAGCTAAACGTGCTCTTTCATCATCAACAGTAGCAACAGTTGAAATTGATTCTCTATATGAAGGAATTGATTTTACATCTCAAATCACACGTGCAAGATTTGAAGATCTATGTTCACATTATTTCAAGAAAACAATGGATCCAGTAGATAAGGTACTTCGTGATGCAAAGATGTCTAAATCACAAGTACATGAAGTTGTTCTAGTAGGAGGTTCAACTCGCATTCCAAAGATCAAAACACTTCTGAGTGATTATTTCAATGGAAAAGATCTATGTAATTCTATTAATCCCGATGAAGCTGTTGCACATGGAGCAGCAGTACAAGCCGCACTTCTATCAGGAGATTCCAGTGAAAAGATTAGTGATCTACTACTTCTTGATGTTACACCACTAAGTTTTGGACTTGAAACAGCAGGAGGTGTTATGACAAAATTAATTGAACGCAATACAACAGTACCAACTAAGAAATCTCAAACATTCAGTACCTACAGCGATAATCAACCAGGAGTTCTTATTCAAGTATTTGAAGGAGAACGAGCGATGACAAAGGATAATAATTTACTTGGTAATTTCTCTCTTGATGGTATTCCTCCAATGCCTCGAGGAACACCTCAAATCGAAGTTACATATGATGTAGATGCAAATGGTATTCTTAACGTTTCAGCACTAGAGAAGAGTACAGGGAAAGAGAATAAAATTACGATTACAAATGACAAAGGTCGCCTTAGCAAAGAAGAGATTGAGAAGATGGTTCAAGATGCCGAAAAATACAAAGATGATGATGATGCACTAAAAGAGAAAATTGAGGCGAAGAATGGATTAGAAAACTATGCTTATCAACTAAAGAATAGTGTTAATGATGAAAAACTAAAAGACAAGATTGATGAAACAGATAAAACAACTTTAAATGAAAAAGCTGATGAAGCAATCAGTTATTGTGATGAAGATCACAGTAAAGAAGAATTTGAAGCTAAAAAGAAAGAAGTAGAAGATGTTGCTAATCCAATTATGGAGAAACTTTATAAAGGTTGTGGTCCAGAAGGATGCCCAATGCCAGGAGGAATGCCAGGAGGAATGCCAGGAGGAATGCCAGGAGGAATGCCAGGAGGAATGCCAGGA
>MDTD01124484.1_pt1 | contig 20911 bp, 15 predicted proteins | sample 811221 | NCBI WGS metagenome assembly MDTD01 (sample SAMN05326646, study PRJNA326480) | marine metagenome | isolation source: seawater | place: Pacific Ocean: South West | collected 2011
GGTGTATTCCAAGCGGACGGCATCACAACTACAAACGGTGGTCTCGAGGGAACAGTTAATAATGACAGAGAGTGTGGTGCTTGTCCTGATACGGAATTCTCTCTAGAAGGTGATATAAATTGTACTGCGTGTGATGGTACTACTGGTCTTGCCGATCAGATCTCAGTTCATACTTGTTACCCAGATACCGGTCACGCAAAAACATGTATGCCCGGATTTGGATTTGTTGAGCAAAATGAAATTACTGATAGCGCGGCACATTGTGAATCATGTGAGGGAAAGGCAGATGGTATTCACTATTCTCCGGGGGGTACTGAAAGTTGTAGTCCTTGCACGAATGTTATGGTGGATGGAACCTTCGTTGGAACTTGTAACCCAGAAACTGGTGGTGCAGAAACATGCAATGAAACATATAAATTGAGCGGTATATCTGGAGTATCCGGTACAAGATGTGAAAAAATCAATTGTAATGAATTTAATTTTTCATGTTTATTACAAAATAAATATCGTAGATATGGAAATCCTGGTAATGAACATGTAATTGATAATAGTGGAAGTAATTGTTGTATCGATTGCCCTAATAATGATTCATATTTTGATGAAAATGGTACATGTGTTAATATTGTTAATGAAATTACGGACTCTGGAACAACATGGGATGATCAAGATATATATGGTGGTTTATCTAGACGTTTATTAAATAATTTTGTTGGTCTTGAAAGTGATGATATTGAAACATATATAACGGATATAACGGATATCGTAAAAAGAAGTACTGTGTATATTAATGAAGAAGTTAATAATATATTCGTCGAAAATCATATTAATGATATTGAAGAAAGATTAGATATATTATTTAATACTCTTATTTATAAATATCTTGAAAAATTAATAAATGATCATGGACGATATGGTTATGAATATTATGGGCGTAATTTTTTATTATCTACATTTATGGAAAGATACCCTAGTGGAGATAATGATAGTGATAATGATGATAATGTATGTTTTTATGATGAATACCTTATTAAATATTCAAATTATATATACAACAAAGGCGATGGTAAAATAAAATTTCCATGCGGATTAAAATCTTCGAACTTCTCACCCCAGCGCGAACTGGTCCTTGATTACCCCCCTGATGGTTATCCAGGAAATCGTGATCCGAACGATGATGGGGAGGATATGAGAATGAAATTAACAGATAATTCAGTAGGAGAATGTAGACATGATGGGGGTGAAATGTTTAAACGATGTAGTGTAACAAGTACTTCAGATTCAACAAGTACTTCAGATTCAACAATAGAAAATAATGAGTTTATATTTTTTACAGGGACAGGCGATAATACAGTACCAGTATTTAGGAGCAGTCCATTTGAACCTTTCACAAATATGGTTGAAGGATTTAAAAATTATATAGATGGTGGTGATTGGAATAGTGGGGGAGATCCAGAACTAACATGTGGTGATCTATGTTCTATTTATGGAACTGATCTTACAGAAAATAATCGTGTTGGTTTATGTAATAATGGTGATGAAAATGATGAGCCTGCTGCTAGATTCATGAATGAGAGCCACCTGATTAATATAAGAAATGCTGATGCGTACGCTGTCACGCCTGCTAATTCTCCCGGTTGTCGCCCCTTTGGTTGTATAATTGGTTCCAATTCTGAATATCCTGGGCAACTCCGGGCAATGGACATTGTGAATGAAGCGATTAACAATGGAACATATATCGATAGTAATGGTGATTTCAAACCCGAATTTTTTCAAGATCCAGAAATTCATCACGAAAATTATGGATATCGAACAATTATAAAAGATATACATCAAAAAATGAACGAAATATGTAATAATAGGTTAATTGGTTTCCAAGGTGTAGATGAAAAAAAATCTGCTTGTCTCGGTTTTAAAGGATATAACATTGATGACTATTATGATGAGCATTATCATAAATATCGAGATAAAATGTGTAAATGGGATAATATACAAGGAACTTGTACAGCTGAAGAAATTACAAAAGATACACGATATGATCTTTTAGGTATTTATAGAGTTCCCTATGAATCTAAATGTGATGTAGGATATGTTGGACATCCTGCATTTGGTTCAAATATTGAAGGTAAGAGGGGTCATTGTATAAATGAAAATGAAGATAATCCAATTAGTTTTGAAGGTTGTATAAAACAAACTGAATGTGGTGCAAATGAATATTATAAAGAAACTGGAAATGTATATTATTGTGTCAATAGTAGTGACCAAGAGATAGTAATAAATAATACTCCTATTCCTTCCAAAGGTTTTAACACATGTTCTGATATTCAATCACGAATTGAATGTAATAGAACAAATGAATGTTTAATTTGGGAATATATGTCGGATGTTATATGTAATGGGTGTATTAGTGATGATGAGAAAGGTTGTAGTGTCTATTCTGATACGCAAAAATGTTTAAAAGAAGATCAAAACCCTGATTCCGTTTATGTAAGGAGTTGTACAACGCCCTATGAAGGATTCTATTTAATTGATGGTTATGATGAAAAGGGTGATAAAATTGGAAAAATTGTTAAAGAATGTCCAATTGACGAAGGTAATTCTCCACTTACAGGAAATATATGTAGACCATGTACAGAAATATATGGAAACTCAAAACCTTATCGAAATATAGGTGATCTTGCTTGTTCCGAATGTCCAACAAATATTGATGTAATTGAACCCAGGGATGATCTTCCGGATAATCAAAAATGTCCTATTTATTGTGGTTTTATTTATAATGAGGTAACTTCTGAATGTAATAAATGTGGATTAGGACAAGAACCTTCTTTAGATGGAACTGAATGTATTAATTGCTTACCTGGGTATAATTCTATTGATGGTAAAAAATGTATTCGGAATAATTTATGTGAAAATGGTAGTTGGTCTTGTAATAACTGTAATATGGAGTGGGAATTTAGTAACGAATTATCAAATGAAAATAAAAATGATATTAATAGATTATGTTGTTCTAATAATCAACAATGCAATTTTATTAATGTCCATCAAGGAGATTATGATAATAGACCTTTACCAAATCCAAACATTTGTGGAGAAAGTTGTGAAAATATTCCGTGTCAGTATAATGAAAATTTAGATGTTCCCTGTACATCGAGTTGTTTAATTAATAATAGTGATCTAGATATTGTACCTGCTTCAGGAAATGGGGAACAATGTAAGACTGAAAGTGAATTTTGTAAACCAGAAGATGGTGTTCAAAAAGGTGAATGTTGTGAAAGTTGGCCACATAATTCAAATACTCAAGAATATGTTTTAAAGGATGGTAAATGTAATAAGATAGCTACATGTATGAATGGTATTGAGGTTTCCGCCAGTGATTATGAAGAAATAGAAACTCATTCTTCTTCACGTTCAACAAAAAAATATAAAAAAATTAATTCAGATGAAGTATTTGAAATTAATAATGACAGAATAATATACAATGATGGAGTACCTGAAAAATTATATATTCCATATAGTGATTTTTACTGTGATGATAGAAATAGTTATTATTCAACATTAAAACAAAAAGAAAAAATTTATAATGAAGCGATTAACATGAATTATCATAATGATCCATATTTTAACGAAATCACAAAATTTTATGAAATTGAAAGAAGTGATAGAACTATACCATCACAATTAATTGAAAGATTAAATATAGATGAAGAGTATAAATGTATTGAAGGAAATGGTGATTACAATAATATATGTAGTATAGGTATAAATAAAGATAAATGTTGTTATCAATTCAAAGATAATTGTAGTAATTTTTCTTGCGAAAACTATCCAGGGTGGAAAAATAAACCAGAAGATTTAAATATAGAATGTATTGGTGAAGAATGTGATATTTATGATTTACAAAGATGTTGTTATCAAGATTTAACATGTTCATCTATGGAATGTGGTACAGAATATGTACAGGATGAAGATAAATCAAATGAACCATGTATTATTGATTATTTAACAAATACTTGTGATATTTCAAATGAAAATAATATTAATAACTGTTGTAAAGAGAAACAAAATTGCAATGATGAAGAAGAACATAGATTTGTATGTGAAGATGAACAAGCTGTTCTTGATAGAAAATGTAGAAATGAAGAATGTGATAAATTTGATTTTTTATCAAGTGGAGTATGTTGTATAGAAAAAGAAACTTGTATGGAAGGTCTTCAAAGGTTAGATATACAATCTTTGTGTTCAAATAACTATCATTTTGATAGAGAAAGTTATTGTGAGGGACAAGAATGTAATGAAGATGATATGAAGGATATGGGTAATTGTTGTCAAATAAATCAATTGTGCAAAGATAAATATGTTGGCGATGAAGGTTGTCCGGATTATTATCAAAAACGAAATGAATATGAAATTTGTAGTTCAAGTGACTGTAGTACATATGATGATTTAATGCTATGTTGTAGTAGAAATCAAACATGTGGAAGTTTAGAAGAAGATAGTTGTAGTATATATCCCGGTTATATTAACGATCCCTCAGCATCTAATATTTCATGTAAAGATGAGGTGTGCGATATAATAGGAACATTAGATGATAAAGATGTATGTTGTAAAAAAGGTTGTGAAGATGGTAAATTTCTAAAAAATGAAGTTTGTAATACTTGTAAAAATATAGAAAATTCAAAAATAGGAGCAGAAATAACATGTACATCTGGTAATGATTCCCGTTTTAAAGATTTCAATAGCGATAACAACTGCAATACTGGTTATACTCCTGTAAGTAGAAATAACGGGGATTTCTGTTTAAAAGAAATAACAACGTGTAGTGATGTCCCTTATTATTGTAATCGTTTTATTGGTTATACAAGCAAAGATCGTAATGAGGATAATAACAACCATATTACTTTAGATAATTGTTGTAAAGTAGATACTACAAAAGGTTATGAAAGTTGTGATGAAGGAGAAGAAGATTGTATTAATGGGATAAAATGTAAATATGGTAAAGTAAGAAGAACTATTAATGGTGTTAAAGATTGTTATGCAGACCGTTCAAAGAATTTCGAAGATTGTGATGAGGGGGGTTATCAGTGTGGTGAAGATAAAATAAGATGTAGGACCGGTTTTAAAAGATCAGAAGGAAAGTGTATAGTTGATACTGACAACCATTTTAGATGTGATGATATAAATTCAGATAATGAATGTTTGACTGGTAATATCCGTTGCCGTGGAGGATTCTATTATAATAAAGATACTCGTAGTTGTCTTCGTGGAAGTAATCTTGATGAACAAGATAATTTAAATTGTGCTCCAGGAAAAGTAAATAATGAAATTGGTGATTGTATTTTTGAAGAAATTAGAAATGGAATACCTACAAATTTCTTATTTGAAAACAAACAATTATCATGTAAAAAAGGTTATAAATTAGAACAAAATGTCGATGAAAAATTTGAATGTAGATTAGATAGAGATAAAGGTTGGGACTGTGAAAGTAATGATGGAGATACATGTTGCGATCCAATCAATGTAGGTGATAATATAATATGTTCAAAAAAACCAAAATGCCCTACAGATTATATTAATATTGAAGATGAATGTGTTCATAAAAATACAGAGAAATCTATTGATTGTGTGGGGGAATGGTCTCCATGTTTAAATGATTGTAAAGATAGTACTTTCAAAATTATAAGGAAAAGAGAAGGTAAAGGGTCTCCATGTAAGGATCCCAATAATATACCTCTTAAAAATGGTGACCGTAAAACTTGTAAAGGGCGAGGGTCTTGCACTTTATACGAAAATAGACTATGTGGTGCAAACTTATCAAATATTATTATTGAAGATGAAGAAAATTGGATTTGGAGATGGAATAATCAAAATACAAGAGATCGTTGTGATAGAGTTTATATTGGAGACCTTGAAGGGTGTCGAAAAATAGATATTGGAAATAGTTCAACAAGAAGATATTGTGAAAATTATGAAAAAAAATGTGCTGGAAATACAAATCCAAAAGAAGATGTAGATTGTTATTCATTTAATAAAATTCCCAAAGAAGGAATATATTCATTAAATAAAATTAAAAATGGAGAAAATTCTTGTTGTGATGATTTTAACCCATTTAAATTATTAAGAAATGAAAAAAGTGATTTTAATGAAAAAGATAAAAGATTAAGAGAATTATTAAAAATAGAAAAAGATATCAAAGTTTTTGATATAAATCAATTTATTCGTTAATTATTTCGCACATTTTTTGTAATGCTTTGATATAATTATTTTGAAGGACAACTTTCATATCATTTGTCGTATATTCATATCCCAGTTCAATCAATTCAATGATTGTATTTTCTTCTATTTTTGAAGATATACAGATTGATAGAAAATTAGATTTAATACTAATAGAATCACGATAATTATTTATTAAGTTATTTAAAAATTCTAGACGGTCAAAATAAAAATCTTCTTTTTTATTTTCAAATAGTAACTCTGTAAATCCTCTTTTAGAAATTTTGTTTTCATTCTGTTGAAAAATAAAATTAAATAATTCTATGTTATTACATGATATACACAATGATAATAAATTGAATGTGTCGTGATGATTATTTGTTTTTTGATAACAATATTGAAAAAATTGATTATAATGTTTTGTAATGATTCCTTGAATATGTTTCCAAGATAATGTAATATAGTTATTAATATATAGATGAAATATAATATCTTCACAATTATTGATTCGATAAATAATTGGTAATAATTTTGATTCAATATTTGATTTTATTACCTCTAAATGATTTATAATCATGTAAGAAAGTAAATTTTTATGGTTATATTTAATAGCTAAATCGAGTAATTCTGGTATTTGTCTTATATATGGATTCCCGATTGTACTTTTTTCAATTAATAATTTAATTATTTCTACGCGATTATATGATGCGGCAATTATTAATGGATTACTACTTTCAACCAATGAAAAAACATCAAAGTTTTGTATTATACTACCAATATAAAATCTATTAAATATTATATCTAAAAAATAACTATAATAAAATCCTCTCTGAATCACATCAATACGATTATTAATAATTAATTGTTTTATATTTAATAAAGTAAATTCTACATTATTTTTAAATAACCATTGGAAATCTTTTAGTGAAGTATATTTATTACATAATTCATTCATTTCAGTTTCATATGTATTTTCCTTATTTAAATATAATTTTTCAAATGAATCAATTATATTTAAACATCTCTTATTAATATTTTTAAAATAAATATAATCTTTTGGATTTTCACATGATTTATTAATAATTATTTTCACCAGATCATCGGGTATTTGATCTAACATTTATTACTACTTATTTATAAATTTGATTTTTTAAATATAATAATTTTTTTTAAATATAATAATTGTTATAAAAATATGAATACTCTAGAAAAAATAACTATAATTATCCGTATGCAAAATATTCAACTACTAAAATATATTTCTTGGAAAGAAGGTTGGAATTACATTGATATGTGTAAAAAATATCTAAACTAAAGAAGTACGGCATAATGGACATGTTATCTTATCGATAATCCATTGATCAATACATTCATAATGGAATATATGACCGCATTTTAATTTGCTAATCCCTTCTTTTTTTTCATATGGATCTAAACAAATCGTACATATCTCATTTAACATCTCTTCTTCTATGATAATTTTGTCTAATTTAGGTTTTTTGATTAAATTCGTTTCGATTGTTTCAGTTTGATTTTCAGGGAATTTACAAAAATGTAAACAAAATATAAATATTACGAAAAATAATAAAGAAAAACCAAATGAATTTGCATCATGTGTTATCTGTTCATTCCTAGAAGGTACATTATCGTTATAATAAAGATGGGGCTCCATTTTATCCATATAATATATAAAGATATATTCATTTATTTATATAATTTATATATAATTATTAATGGATTCTTCAAATCATCATATAAAGAAATATATTGAATACCATGAAAAATATACAAAGAAATATGGAGAAAATACAGTTGTATTAATGCAGTCGGGAAGCCATTTTAATATTTTTGCTGTTATTAATGATGAAGTAAGTATTGGTCCAGATATTTATCATATTTGTCAAAATATCCTCAATAACGCACTACAAGTAACAAAACAAAATAAAAAGAACCCTGAAATTTCTTATAGTAATTGCCTACTTGCTGGTTTCCCAATTTATGTTATCCAAAAATATGAAAATATTCTTCTTAATAACAACTATACTGTTGTTATTGTGGAACAAATCACTCCTCCACCAAATCCAGAAAGAGGTGTAACACGTATTGTTTCACCTGGGACAACTATTGATAGTCCAGATAAAAATGATACACATTATTTAATGTCAATCTATATCGAAATGAATGAATATATGAATAAAGATGTTTATATTACTGGTATTTCTGTAATTGATTTATCAACTGGTAAGAATAATTTGCATTATATTATTAGTAAGATTGATGATAGCCAATTATGGATTGATGAAGTAGGGAAATATATTCATTTTTATAATCCTTCTGAAATTTTATTTCAGTTTAAAAATTTCCTTCTAACTCAAAATGAAATTATTCAAAAATGGGATATATCACACAACTCTATACAAATAAACCATTACAATGATAAAAATTATTTAAAAACTACATTTCAAAATGAATTTTTACAAAAAGTGTTCAATCTAAATGTAATGATGACACCAATCGAACATTTTGATCTTGAAACTAAACCAGAATTAGTACTTTCGTATATCTATATGTTAAGTTATATTAATGATCACGTTGCTGAAACCCTTCAAAATATAGAAATACCCGAATATATTAGCGACGATCAATGTTTGTGTTTGACTTCAAATTCAATACGACAATTAAATGTAATTAATAATTATTCGTATTTTAAAGGTAAAAATGAGTCATTATTATCCGTTTGCAATATTTGTGTAACACCGATGGGTCGTAGATTATTTAAAGAAAGATTATTATATCCTTCAATCGATACAAATATAATTGAATGTCGATATAATTCAATTGACTTATTTAGAAAAGATGATATTTATGAAAAAGTAATTAAAATATTACGGAAAGTTTCTGATTTAGAAAAATCATTACGGAAAATGGGGTTGAATTTATTACAACCTGGTGATTTTTTCTCAGATACATTATCATTTGATTACGTCGAACAATTACTATCTTTATTAAAAGAAAATGATGAAATATTTAAAAACTATGATAATCTCCCAATTGATATGTTTCAAGAATTTTATAAAATATGTAAAGATACATTTATCTTTCATAACCTTTCTCAGAGTGGTAATTTAGAAAGATCAATTTTAAAAGAAAATATTAATCCTGATTTAACTAACTACGATAATTTAACGATTCAATATTATGAAATATTAGAAAGTATCTCTAAAAGATTATCTAAATTATTGGATGGATCTGAAAATAGTGTTAAACTTGATTACGATGAAAGAAATGAATGGTTTTTTTATTGTACAAACAAACGAGCAAGTACGTTTAAACAACGATTAATTAATTTGAATGGTAAAAAAATACATGTAGATAATACAGTTTCATTTGAACAGTCTGATTTTACATATAAAAAGAAAGATTCTTCGTCAACAATAATCCAAATTGAACAAGGAAAAATACTTTCCAAAAAACTAATTGCGGTACAAGATAATATTAAGAAATTAAATAAGAGTGAATGGTATTCTCAATTAAAATCATTGTATGATAAATATAATACATCTTTAAAAAAGTTTTATCATATTTTATCAGAAATTGATGTAAGTAGTTCTGCTGCCAAATTATCGATTCAAAACGGATATTATCGTCCAACGATAGTATTGAGTGGTAAAAGTTTCATTGATTGTAAAGAAATAAGACATCCAATTGTTGAAAAAATACATACTGAAACAGAATATGTCACAAATGATATAAATCTAAGTAAAAAAGATGAAAAAGATGGTGTCCTTTTATTTGGTACAAACGCCTGTGGAAAATCAACATTTATGAAATCGGTCGGTTTAAATCTTATTCTTGCACAAGCTGGATTATTTGTTGCCGCCAAGGAATTTATTTACAAACCATATTCTCAAATATTTACAAGAATCTTAAATAATGATAATATATTTCGTTCTCAATCTTCGTTTGCTGTTGAAATCCAAGAATTAAAGAGTATTTTAAAAAGAGCAGATGAAAAATCACTTGTTCTAGGAGACGAATTATGTTCTGGAACAGAAAGCATTTCAGCAATGTCTATTATAGCTACAGGATTAAATGAATTGTGTAAAAGAAAAACATCGTTCATATTTACATCCCATTTACACCAACTTACAGAATTAGAAGAAATAAAAGAATTAAAAAATCTTGAAATATTTCACTTGAAAATTGATTATGACCGTACTACAAATACACTTATCTATGATCGTAAATTAGAAAAAGGTTCGGGACCATCCATCTATGGATTGAAAGTTTGTGAAGCTATGGGATTATCAAAAGATTTTATTTCATTTGCAAAAACAATACAAAAAAAACTTGAAAAGAAAGAAATTCAATCTTCAAAACAATCACAATACAATACAAACGTTTTTATGGATAAGTGTGAAATATGTCGAAATGTATGTGATTTAGAAACCCATCATATTAAAGATCAACAATATGCAGATAAAAATAAAATGATAGATCATCACCATCAAAATATTCAACATAACCTTGTTCCATTATGTAAAATATGCCATTTAAAGGTGACAAATAAAGAAATTGAAGTCCTTGGATGGAAAGAAACAAGTCGTGGAAAAAAACTTCAATGGAAAAAAAATGATAGCAATCATTCAACCAAAAAAAAATTTAATCCTTCTGAAATAGATAAAATTAAAGATATTTATAAAACAAATTTGAATGTAAAGATGAAAGATCTAATTAAACTCCTCGATATTAATCATAGTATAAAAATTAGCCAATCAACACTTAAAAAAATAATAGATAATAAATATTAATACATGTGGGTTACTTGCCATAACTGTGATGGTCACGGATATTTTGAAGAAATCGTTGATCAAAAAAAAATTGAAATACCATGTGAAAAATGTAATCTAAATGGAACTTCATTTATATTTTTAATAGGGCAATTATGGGTAGATGATGATTATATTCCTGTTTCACAACCTTCTTCTCCAAGATAAATTACTTTGAATATTTTACAAGATTTTCAGAATGTTTTTCTTCAGCTTCACTATCTTCAAAGATGATTCCTCCTTTCCCATCAATTTTTCCAATTGGTGAGAAATCATCGGGATCAAGTACATCTTCCCCATTGATTTCGTAAGGTACATTATCAACCATATAATGTGTTTCTTCTTCTTCTACCTTTTCATCTTCTTCCTTCAACTTTTTAGCTTCAGCTTCTTCTCTTTCTTTCTTTTTCTTCTCAAGAAGTTCAGTGATTTCTTCAATTGTTAGATCTTTCTTTTTCTCTTCTTTCTTCTTATTCTTTGAACCCTTTGGACGACCTCTCTTTTTTTTCTTTTCACCGCCTTCATTTTCAACGATATGTTTTTCTTCTTTCATAATCTCATTTCCTTCTTCATCGGTTCGCCAATAATGTTGAACACCTCTCCAAACAGGATTTTCAGGTCTCTTTTCTTTGATCATTCCTAGCCACCATCCACCATCTTTATCGGAACAATTTTGATGTTTCTTACAAAGACACCCTCCTTCAAGCATACTGAAGCTACATTGGACATTGTCGTATCCTTCACTCCATATCCTTGCTTGACACTTATTTGAATCATAATGACCCCTCCTTTCTTCGCTTGTCTTCTTCTTCCTTTGTTTTCTTTTCTTCTGAAAGTCTTCATCATTCAGAATATCAGGGACAACATCCTTATCAAGATGCCCCTTCTCCACAAGAAGTGTAAGGATAGAATCCAAATCCATCGTTGCAATGTTATAGTTTGTTTGTTATCTTCTCTTAAAAATAGAAATTCAAATTTAAAAAAAAATTTTTTTTGTCTTTTCTTTTCTTTTTTATTTTTTTTTGATCTTTTCTTTTTTAGTATTTAAGGACCTTCACACATGCAAAAGGACAAGCTCGGTCAGCTTCCTTAAGTCGAACGATCATCCTAACATCTTCTCCGATATTCGGGATATAGGATGTAAACTTAAGATCGATGTAAATTGCTCCCTTGTCACATCGTGCTGTATGGTAGTTCATCCCTTTGTGTGTGATCGTTGCATTGACAATCATCTTGTTCTCAGCATCAAAGACGTTGGATGTTTGTCCTTTCTGTCCAAGAAGAACAGTCTTCCTCCTCTGTTCTGGGAGGAAAACTGAACCACAGAAGAGATGGATTTTCTGGGAACGAGCTTCAGCCAAGTCTTCCCATGTAGGCCAAGTATCTGGGAATCCATGGTGCCAATCTCCATCAAGGAACAATCTCGCAGAACCATCTTCTAGGCTCTGGTGCAACGAATCGATTCCCCAGAGAACATCTTGACGGGGTACGAGATACTCTCCACCAATCTGAGGGGATCTCGCCTGTGCGATGAGAAGATTCTCTTTCTCCTGAACCTCTTTCTCCCACTTATCCCATTCCTCAATCATCACGGTCTTATCCAGTTCTGGGATGTCGCAGTTGAACTCTGGTTCTGAGACAATGCCGATCCAGTCACCACACCCAGCCCCCATATCCCTGATCTCAAGGTACTCCTTCAGAGCCTGGCTCTCCTCAGGCGTGAGGGGGATGGTTCCTAGAGAGTTAGGATCGGACCGAACAGGAAAACCATTCTCATGGTGGTGACCTTCAATCACCAATCCGTGCTCTTGAGGATTCTTCAGTTGTTCTTCCTTGAAGAAGTCGTTGAGTTGAACGAATTCGTTGATCGTCAAAGGAGCCATGTTCTTCTCTATTTTAATTTACAATCCTTCTTCAAGGGGAATTTCAAATTTTGAGAAAGAGGCCTCCTCAGTTCTGGTCTTTCCTAAAATTTGAAACTTCCTTTTGAAGAAAGATACCAATCAAAAACACTCAGAGAACTAGCAATTTCAGAACAATGTCTGCAATCACCCTCGCTCAGAACACCATCGGCGACTCGCCCCCAGGGAACCCCAAGGGTTTCCTCAAGGCGATGGATGATCTGGGCTTCCTAGCGAAGCCCATCGATCAAATCCTGGCTCATGAGGATCTGGCAGAATTCTTCAAGACTAAGAAGTGTAGTAAGAAGAAGTCTAGTCCTCCTCCTGAGGAGAGGAGGGGCCAGTACGACGGTCATCGCTGTGATGCTCGGATCTGGAAGGAGAAGCCTCGTTCGGGGGGACTTGGTTACGACAACATCCAGTGTTCTTCAAAGAAGATCGATGGGTGCAATGGTCTCTGCAAGAAGCATTTCAAAATGCAACAGGCGAATGGACTTTGGACTGGTCTCATCACAGAGCCTCGTCCCGAAGAACCAATCCATCCGACAGCCGGACCAAAGATGTGGTGCACGGATACGGATGGAAACGAGATTGTGAAGGAGAAGAAGAAGAAGAAGACTTCTCCTAAGAAGGCCAAGAAGGAGAAGGTCGTAGAGAAGGACTGGTCGGAGGAAGAGCTTCTTGCACTTCTTTCTAAGAAAAAGAAGGAAAAGGAACAGGTAGATTCTCAAGGTGATGAAGGAGGAAAGGGGGCAGGAGTCTTTCCTGAGAAGGATGGAGAGGAAACGGATGAAATGTCCGATGGAGAAGAAGAGTACGAGACTATCAACGTTGATGGTGTCGAGTACCAGCTGAACAAGGAAGATAAGACAGTCATTCGTGTTGATGATTTCTCACCAGTTGGAAAGTGGAATACAGAAACATCCTCTATCGATTTTGACGAAGAAGATGATGAATAAAAAAATGAAATGAAAATCAAAAAAAAAATATAAAACAAAAAAGACAAAAAAAATTTTTTTTAGTAAAATTTGATTTCTATTTGAATTGAATTACCAATTCAAATTAAAATGGCCGCACCGATTTATCAACCTATGGGTGATCAGGAATCAATGTCTTCTTTCTGTGAATCTGCCATAAGTTGTTCAGATGGAAGAGAGGATCAATGGGGATGTACTGTAGAAGAAAAGACGGTTGAGACAAATGAAAAAGCTGTATCAGGAATCTTCGATAGTTTCCTTTTTCAAGGATTCCTCGTATATTGTCTCTGTATTTATTTTGGTCGTATTTCTGAAGGGTTCCGTACTATATGGATAAACATAGATGTAATCTTTAATCTTTTCATCTGTATGATTAAGTGTTTTGCTTACATCGTGATACTTTTCATGACAGGAGTAATTATACTCGGAGCAATTTCAAATGAAGAAAAAGAAATTGATGTGCTTAAAGTTATGGCACTTGTATCATTCTTTGATTTCCTTGAAAGAAGGTATGATGATGAGGAAGAACGGGATGAAAGGCAGTTTCATTGGAGGAGAAGGTAATTTATAATTTGATTGATGATTGTATTGTTTCTTTTTTATTTTTATAATTATAATGAAAAAGAAAAAGAAAAGTATTAAAAATGCGAGAATTGTTTCTAAAAAAAGATATTCTCAATTAATAAAAAAAAAAAAAGACAAAGAAAAGAATGACTAAAAGAGATAAAAAAGATTTAGATAAAGCACTCTTTGTTAATTACTGTAAATGTATTAAGAGATTAAAATATTCAAAAGAATATGAAGATGGATTAGAATATCCTATATGTATGAGTAGTGTTTATAAAAAAAGAGGTTTTAAACCTCCTAAAAATATTTCAAAAAAATGTAAACAATATATTTAATTATTCGTAAGAAACTATTTCGACAAAATTTGAAACTTTGTTTGATGAATTATATTAAATAACAAATAACAAATAACAAATAACAAATAAAGAAAGAAAAGAAAAAAAAATGTCCAGCACTCAGTTCGCTCAGAATGTTTATGAGTTCCAGATGGAAGTTTTCAAGCAACTTCTTCAAGAATTTGATGGGAAGGTTGTTGGTTCGGATGATCTCAATCTAGATAGCCTTAAGGAAAAGTTTTTCGAAGGATATACCCCGGGTGATAAGGTTAAGGGTAAGAAGAAGGTAAAGAAGCCTCGTGCTCTTTCGGGTTACACGTACTTTGGACAGCAGAACAAGGAAACTTTCAATGAGGAAATGGAAAAGCTTGATGAAAAGCCAAAGTTTGTATCTTATGTTGGTCAAAAGTGGAAGGAACTATCAAAGGAGGAACAAGAAACTTGGAATGAAAAGGCAAAGGCATCTTTTGAAGAATCCCAGCAGTCTGAGTAGAGTAAGTGTTATTTGATTATAAATAATTTTAATAAATAATTTTAATAAATAATTTTAATAAATAATTAGATTTTAAAAAATTTGATTTCAAGTTATATTTTTTTTTTATAATTAAAATGGTATTATTTGAAGAAATTGTTAAAAAATGTCCATTGAAAGTGTTTCAATGTCATGAAGAAGATATAGAATATGGTAAGAAATTAGGTGAAGGTGGTTCAGAAGTATTCATAGTTAATTTTAAAGGAAAACAGTATGCGGGTAAGATTTATGACGGAACAGAATTAGAAGAAATACTTTATGAACTTCGTGTTGCTAAAAAATTAGAGAATGCAAAACAATGTGTGCAAACATATGGAGTTATAGTTACTGAAGAAAATATTATCATATTAATGGAACTATTGAAATCAAATGGAGATTTGTATGACTATACATCAAATATTGCAGATTGGACACCATGTTATAAGAAAAAAAATTCCAAAATATTAGTTCCCAAACCAAAAACAGACTATGTATATTTTAATAAAGAGGAAGATATTTATTGGTGTTATGAATTATCAGAAAAACAGAAAATGAAAATCACTTTATCACTTGCACATGCTGTAAAGGAACTACATGATCATAAAATTATCCATGGAGATATTAAAACGAATAATATGGTATTACACTATATGGAAAAAAAACAGATTATTAAATTAATTGATTTTGGGATGTCATACTTTTCAAATACAAACAATCTAATTGATATTGAATGTAAATGTGGTACAATGGGATATCGTGCCCCTGAACAAGAAGAATATCAAATGAATTATAAATCAGATGTTTATTCAATGGCAGCAACAATTATTGAAGTATGGAATGGCGATATATGGGACGATGGTGATACATTTAAAGAATGTAGAAATGAATTATTAAAAGGGTTGAGAAAAATAGAAAAAAATCATAAACAATTGGGAAATCTCTTACGTAAGGCGATCCATTTAAATTATAAAAAACGCCCTACATCACAAAAATTCCTAAACTCTTTGAAGAATATTTTGATTAACAATGGTCACAAATATAGAAGTAATCTTCATCACTAGATGTTAATATTTGTTCAATTGTATATGAATGAATATGGAAATTACTCATATCTACTTTTTTTGCTAGATTATTCATCTTGTTTGTTAAAAATAGTTCCTTTAATCTTTCCTTAAAAATAGTAATTATATCATCAATTGTTTCAATATTATAAAGGGATATTTTTGTTTCATAGTTTGAAAATAATTCTGAAGAAGCAATAAATATTCGTTCATCTTTATTTTTTTCCATGTTTATTTATATCATATTATTTTATATCTATATTTTATATAGGTATTAAATATATATGGAATATCAAGAATTAAAATTATATAATCGTCAAGGAGGTGAAGCATTTACCAAAAAAAATGTTACAGAAAAAGTTACATCTTTATCTGAAAAGGATAAAAATTTGTTAAAATTATACAAAAAAAAAATAATTGAACAGAGACAAGAAATAGAAAATCTTAAAAAAAGATTAAAACAATATGAAAAATAATTTAAACAATAAAAATAGTTATAATATATATAATGCGTATGATACGGAAAATGTTTCAAACTAAAGCAACTACTTTATATCAAAAAATATATCTTAGTCCATGGAAACCTTTCTTTTTTTCTAAATTAAAAACCATGAAACCTGTACCATTTGAAAAAGTACCTTATGATGAACAATACGAAAGTAGAGACTTTGTAAGATTAAAAAAATAATATCTTTTTTTTATTTTAATATTTTACTTTTATATATTATATTATATATTATATATTATATATATTATATATTATATATTATGGATTTACAACATATACCCCACCCCGCGCATCCGTCCGCATCTGATAATACAAGACATTGGCAAGACAGTAACGAAAAATATTATATGTGTCCGGGCATACGGCAGTCCTACAACTACCACAAGGGGAGTAGGAAAAAAGACTTTGGCTTCAATACTAATACAGTAGGGGTGAATAGTATTCAATTACGCAACTCCGGCGTTCGAATATATCCACGTATAGGGGGGGACAATATGAAAGGATCTAGGTATATAAAGTATGAAGATGTAGATCCGCCCGACAGCGAACCCCCACCATTCTGCGAGGGTAGATGTCATATATCAGGGAAAAGAACCGCGGCAAATGAGGAGGGAACGGGATGTAGGAGACTATTAACACAGGATGAATGTGAGGGTGCATGGGCATGTACTTATGGAAATCAGGGAGATGAACTCACACCCGTAACATGTAATTCGGGCGCTGGTGTCAAATGTCATTGGGATGGAAGTAAATGTCTAAATGCAGGGGGCGGGGGGAATATAGCGAATTGTCCTATGAATATTTGTCTCTCTGAATATTGTACTGGGGGGGTAGAAGCTGGGTGCGGAGATGGCCAATTTGTAGATATAAGAGGTAAATGCTATTCTCCTGCGAATGCTGTAAAGGGTTCAGATTACGGCCATCATAATTGGCGTGAGCTTGGCGACTCGTCCATCAACACTCGAAATTATTTTCATATTCCAACAAAAGCTTCTTTCTTACAAAGTTTTGAGCACGTGGCGGGCTGGGGGCAAATCGAACCGCAAATAGATGAGGAGAAAGACCGTCCAGGCTCTGGAATCTACTCACATGTCAATCCTGATACCGGAAATATAGGGAAGAAGATACAAGTGGGACAAAGGAGATGGAAAAAAACTCCAGGAAAAAGGTGTAGAAATACAGATATTCCGCCTGTATTGATTAAACAAGGTGCACACCCTGACCCTGCCCTGACCCCTGCCGCCGATGGTAGCGGCTGTCAAAATGACAAAACTTTAGAAGAATGTGCTGATATTTGTAGAGGGATTCCTAGTTGTAATTTTTTCTGGAAGACACCGAGCGGTGATGGTCTTGGAAGATGTTGTCCAAAAAGCGATGCGCCATCCATTCGAACTGGAGATACAGATAGTAACGGCGTGCATATTATTGACGACACTGACGTTTCCCCCTACGGGACATCCGGCGCTGCTTGGTGGACGCACAGCAATTGGAATGCGGGTGGATTTTATCAATTACTAAGATCAAAAGAGTTATCTGCAGATACTATGGGAATTATCACCCCTGATCAATTAAAGAGTAATGGTACCTTAATTGATAACTATGAAGCAGCCGATCCCTATTACGATCTAAAGTTCCCTGCTGAAACAAGTTGTGGTTGTTATTTCAAAGATGAGGAAGGATGCGACCGCTGGAACCCCCAACCTGGGTTTCCCACCAAATCGCTTTGTTTAGCGAATGATTATTGTTGGTTAGAAGTAGGTGAAAATAGCGCGGTCTCCAGCACAACGGATACTGCCCCTCAGTGTGAAAATGTTTCAACGAGTTCTCCGGATCCCGGGGATAGAATTATAGAAGAAGCAGCAGGCAGCCCCATTCTTAGTAGTGGTGATAATCGTAGAAAGGATATAAGAGAGCTAAATAGATTACGGTCAAAATTTGCCCACGGTCTACCATTAACAGAAAAACAATGTGCTGATATGTGTGAATTAGTCCCAGGATGTATATCTTTCAGTTATTCACATGGGCAGGGAAAGTGTAATATACATTTATATAGTCTTCCAGGAGAGACGGTTTCGGGTTATGTGGATGATCCCGATTATGATTGCTATGAAGCAAAAGATGTTGTAAGCTGTTATGATGACTATAAACTTGGAGATAAGTTGTGGGACAATGGTACTTCCAGGAAATCAGATTATGCTGAAATTGTTGGATTAACTCATACAGGTAGTACGCCAGATGGCGCTCCGCAATATGGGGGTCTAGGTACTCATGGTGATGGGGGGGCAAGTGATGGACAAACTTGTATTCATGTCTGTGATGAAAATGATTGTTCTGAGAAGAACTCTACATGTATGCCCAAATGTCCAGATAAGAACACCGATGACGATTTGGGTGCGAGGGAATATAACACCCCCCTGTCGCAGGAGGAGATCGAGATCTACAATGCAAAAGGCTACACGCAACCAGTTTGTCAAATAGATGATTTAAATGATTATAAATGCGCGTGTGATGTGAATCAAAAGGTTTCATCCAATCGATGTGTATCATGTCCTGCTGGAACAACAAATGCTGCCGGCGATGATGCAAGTGGGCCTAATACAAGCTGTGACGTAACAACCTGTAATGAAAATGAATATGTTTCAAACCATGCATGTACAGCATGCGCTCCTGGAACAACCAATGCTGCTGGTGATAATGCAAGTGGATCTGATACAAGCTGTGATGTAACGTTATGTGCGGCGAATGAATATGTTTCAAACCATGAGTGTGTAGAATGTCAGTCGGGCCTCGTAAATCCTGCTGGTGATGATGCAAGTGTGACGGATGCCAACGGTAATCCAGTCGATACACAATGTTGTCACCCTGATTGTAATGAGTGTAATAATGACGAAATTGGCGGTCGGGGCTCGGCGGGTTTAAATCGATACTCGTATGGATGTACTTCATGTCCAGCCGGCAGGGTCCGTGAGCAGCCGGGCCTCAACAGTGGTCGATGTCTTCATCAAAGATACTGTAGAGAAGGACAATATCTGCGAGGACCCAACGGGCATCAGGCGCACCTGGATACCTTAATGGGGACATGTACGGCTTGTCCGCCGGGAACTTTTATGAATAACAAAGCAGCAACCGCTCTTACTGGTCAGCAACCAGGAGTTCAGATACACTCTCTCCAGAATGCTGCTGGAGATCGCACCGTACGGCGCCGGAGCAATGGACAGCCCTGGAGGGCCCCACCTGGTCGGCTGGTGGGAGACACACGCGCTCGGGCACTCGTGGAGGTCCATCGGGCGTGGGTGAGACAGACGGGATGCATTGAATGCAGCGACAATAATTGCGACGCAACTACGGGTTGTGTTCATGGTGAACCATGTCCGGCGACAGATTATATAGATGGTTGTCCTGATGGACAATATATGGACACTGGGTGGCGGAGGGTAGGGCAGAGTACGGACGGTAATGATGACGATGATTTTAATACTAATCTTGCAAATGGATACCAGGCCACAGGCCCTGAAGCAGCAATTTCTTACGCGAAGAAGAACTGTCCCACAGCTCAGTTGATCGGCACGGGCTTATCGGACTCGGATGGTCACAGCCCCCAAGATTGTATTAATTATTGTATTGAAAAGCGAGATAGTGGTGGGGCGGGGGTGGGGGGGGAAGCATTAATTAACATAGCGGCTGCCGTGTTAAATCACCAGAGCGGAGCATGTAGTTGTAAAACATCGGATTGTATGCTCGATATGGTTGATAATGAAGAACACGATATATATAATTTAGGAACAGTGAATAACGCAGGGTGGTTGGGATGTGTGGTTCATCAGGGCTGTGATACGGGATATAGAAAACAACTCGACGGTCGCTGTATTAGTACTACATGTCCTGTTGGCGAAGGTGTATTCCAAGCGGACGGCACCACAACTGTCAATGAGGTCGAGGGAACAGTTAATAATGACAGAGTGTGTGGTGCTTGTCCTAGTGGGGAATTCTCTCTAGAAGGTGAAATAAATTGTAC
>MDTD01078632.1_pt1 | contig 20908 bp, 19 predicted proteins | sample 811221 | NCBI WGS metagenome assembly MDTD01 (sample SAMN05326646, study PRJNA326480) | marine metagenome | isolation source: seawater | place: Pacific Ocean: South West | collected 2011
ACACATGAAATGGGAAAATTTAAAACAGTTAACGAATTAGTTAACTCATTAAAACCAGATTACCCCGTATATTGCATACGGATGAACGAGATTAAAAAATCCGTAAAATTCTTTAAGGAAAATTTTCCAGGGAATATTCTTTACGCAGTCAAAACAAATCCAAACGAAAAAATAATTAAACAAATATTAGCAAGTGGAATTAATCAATTTGACGTTGCCTCGCTCAATGAAATTAAACTAATAAATAAAATTAATTCAAGTGCAAAACTACATTTCATGCATACGATTAAAAGCAAGGAAAATATTGCGGCTGCATATTTCGATTATAATGTAAAAAGTTTTTCTCTAGATAGCAAAGATGAGTTAAGAAAGATTCTTGATGCTACTAATCAAGCAAAAGATTTAGAACTATTTGTTAGAATAGCAATTTCTAATGAACATGCAGAAATAGACCTATCAAGAAAATTTGGTGCACTTCCATCTGAAGCTTTAGGCTTAGTCAGATTATGTAAACAATATTCAAAAAAATTAGGAATAAGCTTTCATGTTGGTTCACAATGTATGCATAAAATATCTTACTCGAAAGGAATTCGTGAGATAGGAAGTATAATAAAAAAAACAAAAATAATTCCAGATGTAATTAATGTAGGAGGTGGGTTTCCTTCGATATATCCAGATTTAAATCCAGAACCATTAATTAATTATATGAATGAAATTAAAAAAGAATTAAGTAATTTAAAATTAACGAAACTGCCTGAAATTATTTGTGAACCAGGAAGGGCTATTGTAGCAGAAAGCGGTTCAACTATTGTAAAAGTAATTTTAAGAAAAAAAAATAATCTTTATATCAATGATGGAACTTATGGTTCATTATTTGATGCTGGCGCTCCAAATTTTGTTTTACCGTCAAAGATGATTACAGATGGTAGAATTCAATCAAAAAAACTAACAGCGTTTAGTTTTTTTGGTCCAACTTGTGATGGTTTAGATTATATGAAGGGACCTTTTTTACTACCAAACAATATTAAAGAAGGTGATTACATTGAGCTTGGTCAGTTAGGTGCTTATAGTTTAACATTTAGAACTAATTTCAATGGATTTTATTCTAATGAAATTCACGAATTAAGTGACAAACCAATTATGTCTCTATACGATGATACAAATGAAAAAGTTGGTTCTTTAGTAGCTTAATGGATAAAAAAAATAATCCAAATTTAGGACATAACAAAAAAAAACTTCTTAATACACCCGTAGAACATATTGATATTAAATCTTTTGATGCTCGAAAGATTATAGAAAGTATGGGAAAAATGTCTTTTACTTCAAGAGATACAGCTAGAGCTGCTGATATCTTCAACGAAATGCTTAATGATAAAGAGTGTTCAATTTTTTTAACACTTGCTGGTTCGACCTCTGCTGGCGGATGCATGAATCTTTATGCTGATTTAGTAAAATACAACATGGTTGATGCAATTGTTGCTACAGGAGCCTCAATAATCGATATGGATTTTTTTGAAGCATTAGGTTTTAAACACTACCAAGGATCACAATTTCAAGACGATACTGAGCTTAGGGATAATTACATAGATAGAATTTATGATACCTATATTGATGAAGAAGAATTACAATCATGTGATAAAACTATTTGCGAAATTGCTGATCAGCTCAAGCCAAAAGCGTATACATCAAGGGAATTTATCAAGGAACTGGGTAAATATTTAAAATCTAACGCAAAAAAAAAAGGATCATTAATAGAAACAGCTTATGATAATGACGTTCCAATATTTTGCCCGGCTTTTACAGATAGCTCAGCTGGTTTTGGACTTGTTATGCATCAAGAAAAAAATCCAGAAAAACATCTGACTATCGATTCCGTTAAAGAATTTAGAGAATTAACTGAGATTAAACTTCAATCAAAGCAATCAGGATTATTGATGATTGGTGGTGGTGTTCCTAAAAATTTCATACAAGATACAGTCGTCTGTGCCGAACTACTTGGTAAAAAGGTTGATATGCACAAGTATGCAATACAAATTACAGTTGCTGATACAAGAGACGGTGCGTGCAGCAGTTCGACACTTAAAGAGGCAAGTTCTTGGGGCAAGGTTGATACAACAAAAGAACAAATGGTCTATGCTGAAGCAACGAGTGTTCTTCCTTTAATCGCAAGTGACGCATATCACAAAGAAAATTGGAAGAAACGCTCTAAAAGGAATTTCTCCAAGATTTACAATTCTTAAATGGAATACTTGAGCCAAAAGAAAGGTTTTTTGGGCTTTGACGCAATTCAAAAAACAAATTCAAAAGTGGTTGTTGTTCCTTTTGGTCTAGAGAAAACAGTAAGTTATGGTGGTGGTACAAAAAACGGACCTAAAGAAATAATCAAGGCCTCACATCAAGTGGAGCTTTTTGATGAGGAATTAAATAAAGAGCCTTATAAAGAGATCGGTATAAAAACTTTAAAACCTTTCAAAATAAAAAATAAATTAGCTGAAGCACTTGATCAATTATCTTTAATTAATAATAAAATATTATTAAACCGAAAATTTCCATTAATTTTAGGTGGTGAGCACTCAATTACCCCTGGATCTATAAAACCATTCACCAAAAAATTCAAAGATTTAACTTTATTACATTTTGATGCACATGCAGATCTTCGAGAAAGTTATAAAGGTGAGAAATTTTCTCATGCCTCAGCCATAAAAAGATGCCTAGATTTTAAAAACGTAAATGTGGTTTCTATAGGAATAAGAAATCTATCAAAATCTGAGATGAATTTTTACAGTAAAAATAGAAAAAGGATTAAAATTTTTTGGGCTAAGGATAAAAGTAATTGGAATACTAATAACTTGTTTGCTTCATTAAAAAACAAAAATGTCTATATAACTTTTGATGTAGATGGATTCGACTCAAGCATTATGCCTGCTACTGGCACCCCTGAGCCAGGTGGATTGTTCTGGGAGGAAGTTTTGCAAATTATAAAAAAAACATGTCAAATTTCAAACGTTGTAGGAGCAGACATTAATGAATTATCTCCAATTAAAAATTTTGACTCTTATAATTTTTTAGTTGCAAAGCTTGCTTACAAAATTCTTTCATATGTTTTTGAATTTAAGCCTTAAGTAAAATATTTTTTGGAGACCAACTAATAACAACTGATGCTCCACCCAAATTTTTATCGTCTTTGAAAATTAATTTTGCATTCTGTCGTTCTAGCAAAGTTTTACCCAAAAAAGTTCCAAGTCCCAAACCAGAACTTGGATTAACTTCTTTTGATTTTGATTTTATATAGGGTTCACCAATCTGTTTTATAATATCATCTGGAAAACCAGGACCATCATCATTTATTATTATTTTAATTTCTTTATCATTACTATTTAAAAAAACATTAACCTCACTTCTTGAAAACTTAATTGCATTTCCAATGAAGTTTCTTAATCCGTAGATCATTTCTGGTGACCTTTGAATATCAATTTTGTTACTATCTTGATTACAGATCAAAGATATTTTTTTTGATGAAGTTTCTTTAAATGAATTTAAAATCTCTTCTAATAAGTTTTCTAATTTTGTTGAACTAAAAAATTTATCCTCTTCTATTTGTTTTTTTGATATTCTTTTTAGAATATCACTACACCTTTTAGATTGGCTGATAAGCAAATCTATATCCTTTGAAATTTCTTTATTACTTTTTAATTCCTTTTTTAATTCCTTTGATACAACACTAATTGTAGCCAATGGAGTTCCTAAAGAATGGGCTGCAGCCGCAGCTTGACCACCTAAAGATTCCAATTCATACTCCTTATAAATCACTTCTTGAAGTTTATTTAATGCTTCAGAGGTTTTTTTTTTCTCACCAGCAAAACGAATGCCAAAATAGCTTAAAAATATTAAACCAATAAATATAGATATTATTATGCCTATTTTGTAAAAAACGGGGAAATGTAATAAATTCATTTCTTCACCAGGTAGTGGCAGATGATAAAAAGAAATAAATAAAAGTAGTAAGGATGTAACTAACCCAAGAATAATTGTTGTACCCATACTTAAAAAGGTTGACGATACAATAGCGGGTATGATCAAAAGAAAACAGAAAGGATTAAAAATTCCACCAGTTAAATAGAGTAAAATACTTAATTGCACTAAATCATAAACAAGGAAGATTGAAGCGTATAGATCCTTTAGTTGATTTATTTGAATGCCGAATTGAAGATATATGTTTGTGAGTAAACCAATAAAAACCACAAGGTAACTTAACTCTATTGGAAAAGGTAGTTTCAAATAGAAAAAAACAATGTTGATTGCTAAAAATTGACCAAAAATGGCGATATATCTAAGTATTGTTAGAGTATTTTTATCTAAGTTTAAGTTCTCTTTTGTTCGAAAGAGAGTTGAAAAATTCATCTTAATTTAAATATCTAAATTAACTACCTCTAAGGCATTATTTGTTATAAATTCTTTTCTTGGAGCAACCTCTTCGCCCATTAATACTTCAATCATTTTTTGATCCTCTTTGGATTTATCTTTTGTGCCTTTAGAATATTGGACTCTCAACATAGTTCTATTATCTGGATTTAAAGTTGTTTCCCAAAGTTCTTCGGGATTCATTTCCCCAAGTCCCTTAAATCTTTGTATTGATAATTTTTCTTTTTGCTCTCTAATATATTTTTTGTATTCCAAAGATCCTTTTTTAATTTTTTTATCAATTTTATTTAATTTTAAAATATATTCCTCTAATGATTTTTCATCTTTTATATAAACACTTTTGTTTGATTTAGTAACTTTGAAAAGTGGAGGTTGAGCCAAAAATATATGACCCTTTTCTATAAGTTCGTTAAAGGGATGATTATTGAAGAATGTTAATAATAAAGTTCTTATATGTGAACCATCAACATCTGCATCAGTCATAATAACTATTTTTTCATATCTAAGATTATCGATGTTAAAGTCCTTCGAGCCTGTTCCTATAGCATTTATTAAAGTAACTATTTCACTTGAGGACATCATTTTTGAAAGCGCTTTTGTTGATTGATCTTCTCCATTTTTCTTACCATTTACAAAGGTATTAAGTATTTTTCCTCTTAAAGGTAAAACTGCTTGAAATTCTCTGACCCTCCCTTGTTTTGCAGATCCACCTGCAGAGTCTCCCTCTACGATAAATAATTCTGTTCCTTCTTTTTTTTGTATTTGGCAATCTGCTAATTTTCCAGGCAAACCTGATAGTTCAAAAGTTCCTTTACGTCTAACACTATCTCTTGCTTTTCTTGCAACATCTCTTGCCATTGCAGCCTGAATAATTTTTTCTAAAACAACTCTTGCTACCGATGGATTTTGGTCGAACCAAGTTGAAACTTTTTCTCCAATAATATGTTCGACTATGTTCCTTATTTCTGATGATACTAGTTTGTCTTTAGTTTGCGAAGAAAATTTTGGGTCGGGCATCTTAATCGATAGAACTGCAGTGAGTCCTTCTTTAATGTCCTCGCCTGATATAGAGATCTTATTTTTTTTACTACTACGATCAGTCGAGTATTTGTTTATTACTCTAGTTAAAGCACTCCTAAATCCTAATAAATGTGTACCTCCATCTTTTTGTGGTATATTGTTTGTAAATGGTAATACTTCCTCAGAATATCCAGCGTTCCATTCAAATGAACATTCTACTACAACATTATTTTTTGATGCCGTAACATAAACAGGCTTTTTAAATATCTCTTTTTCACCTTTACTCAAAAGAACAGGTTTTTTTTTATTTATATGTCTTACAAATTCCATAATGCCACCATCATATTTGTGAACAAATTCTTTAGGTTTTTTTAATGTTGCGTCTATTAAAGAAATAGAGATGCCTTTATTTAAAAAAGCGAGTTCTCTAATTCTTTTTTCAAGAACAGTAGAACTAAATTTTATAGAAGAAAAAATGTCTTTTGATGGTAAAAAAGTTATCTTCGTTCCCTTTTTCTTGGTTTTACCTATTTGTTTTAGAGGTTTAAGGGAGTTTCCGTTTTCAAATTTTATCTCGTATTCTTTTCCATCACGATAAATTCTTAATTGAAGTTTTTCTGACAAAGCATTGACAACAGAGACCCCGACTCCGTGTAATCCTCCTGAAACTTTGTAAGAATCATGATCAAATTTTCCTCCAGCATGTAGTTGAGTCATAATTACTTCAGCGGCAGATATTTTTTCTCCTTTGTGGATATCGACAGGTATACCTCTTCCATCATCTTCTACTGTAACTGTTTGATCAGAGTTGATTGTTACTACTATACTTTTACAATAGCCAGCTAAGGCCTCATCAATTGAATTATCTATAACTTCAAAAACCATGTGATGGAGGCCAGAACCATCGTCTGTGTCACCTATGTACATTCCTGGACGTTTTCTTACTGCGTCAAGTCCTTTCAAGACTTTTATTGAGTCCGCACCATACGATTCTTTTAAATTTAATTTTGAGTTTTTTGACATTATTTTTTTTTTAGGATGAACTAATATATCATTTTTTTAGCTTAATATAAAATCAGTTGGATAGCTCTTGATCTAGAAGTATTCTATACCAAGGGTTTTTAGGCAAAAATTAAAAAAATTTCTAAATTTACCTTTTTTTAGATTTTCATTGGCATTATAACGTAATAACTATTTTTATCAGAGACGTCTTCTATTAAAACTGGAGATACAGAATCTTTTAAATTTATTTTGAGGTTTTTGTCTTCAACTTCTGATGCAATATCTATTAAATATTTTGAATTAAAACTTATTTTTAAACTTTCAGAATTAAATTGAGCTTTAATTTTTTCATTTCCCTCACCTGAATTAGCGCTATTTACTGACAATTGTACATTATCCTTATTTATTGAGAGTTTTAAGCCCTCTTTTCTATCCAACGAGACACTAGCAACTCTCTCTATTGAATTTATGAAATCTTTAGATGATACAACTAGTTGTTTATCATTATTAATAGGAACAACTTTCTTATAATCAGGAAATTTACCGTCGATTACTTTAGAAACAAGTTGAATTTTACCTAGCGTGAATTTGATTTTATTTTCACTTGTTTGAATAACTAGTTGATCCGAGGTTTCAGCTAAAAGAGTACACAATTGAAAGACAGTTTTTCTTGGCAAAATTATTCCTGTAAAATCGTTCACATCGTTAATTTCTAAGCTGCTGGAAGATAACCTATGACTGTCAGTAGCTACGCCCGTCAAAAAATTTCTTCCTCCAGCCTCTGTCAAATGTAGATAAATACCGTTTAAATAGTGTCGGGTATCATCATTTGATATTGATATTCGAGTTTTATTTAAAAGCTTTAAGAATTTATTATTGTCCAAACTTATCTCAGATCCACTGAATTCATCAGAAAATGTTGGAAAATTATCCGTTGGCAAGCAAAGTAAATTAAAGTCTGAATTTTCACTTTTAAGACTTAATTTATTCTCAGACTTTAAATCAAAATTTAAATCTGCATTTGAGGAAATCTTTCGTAAGATATCGTAAAGTATAGCAGCAGATGTAGTTGTGCTACCTTCATTGATTATTTTCACATCTACAATCTCATCATAAAATATGATGTCCAAATCTGTTGCTACGATAGACAGTCTTTTATCTTTTAACTGAATTAGAACATTGGAAAGAATTGGTAAAGTATTTTTTTTTTCAACCACTCCTTGAACGAAATTTAAAGACTTTAATAGCTTATCTCTCTTTACTGTAAAACGCATTTATTGTTGTTCTAATAAAAGGCTTTTTATTTGGTTTATATTTTTTTTCATTTCATCATCTTGTTCAGCTAGTCTTGTTATCGTTTTTACGGCATGTATTACCGTTGTGTGATCACGATTCGCGAATCTTCTTCCGATTTCTGGCAATGATCTACTAGTCATTTTTTTTGACAAATACATTGCGATTTGACGAGGCCTAGCTAATGGTCGTGAACGTCTTTGAGATAACATATCACTTAATTGAATATTAAAGTAGTTTGAAACAACGTTTTGTATTTTATCTACTGTTACCACTCTTATTTGACTAAAGACATCTTTTAAAATCTTTTTACACTCTATTACGCTTAAATTCTTATTGTGAACTCGGCTAAAAGCAATTACCCTATTTAATACTCCTATAAGTTCCCTAATATTCGTTTTACTTTCGTTAGCAATGAAACCAATTACCTCTTCACTTAGATTAATATTTTCTTTAAATTGATTTTGGATTTCTTCGATTTTACGAGTGATAATTTTAATTTTTAATTCCAAATCGGGAGACTCTATATCAACAACTAGTCCACCAGCGAGCCTAGATTTAATTCTTTCTTGAACTTTGTCTAATTTCATCGGGTTTCTGTCAGAAGATATAATTATCTGAGATCCTTTATCCATCAAACTATTGAAAGTGTGAAAAAATTCTTCCTGTAAGCTTTCTTTTCCACTTATAAATTGAATATCATCTATAATGAAAACCGACGATTTTCTAAAAAAGTCCTTAAAATTAACCATATCATTTTTTTTGATCGATTTGATAAAATGATACATAAATCGTTCAGCAGAAATATACATCACATTATTTTCATTTTGTAGTTCAAGACCAATCGCATTCAAAAGATGAGTTTTTCCCAACCCAACACCACCACATATATACAATGGATTATAGCGAGAAATATGCTCGCAAACCTTTTTTGAATAAGAAAGAGCAATATCGTTACTTTTGCCTTGGATAAAACTTTCAAAGTTCAAGTTGGGATTAAGTCTATTGTAATTTAATATAGAATCCTTGATTTCCGTGACTTTGTTGAGCTCATTAATTTTAATTAATTCCTGATTATGCTTATTTTCTTCTATTATTTTAAATTCAATTCTATTTAAGCTTAATTTGAAGCTTTTCACCTGTTCTAAAATTTTATCTAAATATCTGGATACTATCCAATCCCTAAAAAATCTTGTAGGGACGCCAAGAACTAGGTAGTCATTAAACTCTTTTATTAATGATATTTTTTGTAACCAGCTGTTGTATATTTCACTGCCAAAAGATTTTTTAAAAGATACTTGTATTTCTTCCCAATTTAATGTCTTTTCTTCCTCAGATACATAAACATTTTGTTTTTTAAAATTATTTTTTTCCATGTTGAATTTTAGTAAGAGATTCCTATAAACTCTCTTTTAAAAATTATTGCAAGAAATATTTCTTAAATAATAAAAAAAAAATCAATCTTGGTTGTAACATTAACGTTCAGATAGAAATTTAATTTTTTTTAAAAAAAAAAATTACAACTATTAAATGAAACCACATTTTGATAAATAAAATTTTTTAAACTAAATATTGATATCTAGAAGTTGTAATCAACTTAAGATTGATCATAAGTATTAAATTTTTTTTGAAGCTCTTGAAATTTTTCTTGCTGCAGTTTTTTTATTTACTACTCCAGATTTAGCAACCTGCATTAGAATTGATTGAAATTTTGGAAAATATTTTTTTGCTTTTTCTTTATCTTTTGATTTTATTAGCTGATCCATCTGTTTAATAGCGCTTTTGTACTTACTTTTTCTTATTCTATTAACGAGAGATTGTTTTTTTACCCTTCGAACTCTTCTTACTGCTGATTTTGTATTTGGCATTTTGTAATTTGTATATATGCACGCTTTAATAGGGTCAACTTTATTATTTCTGGCAGTTTGGGCAATAAAAAGAAGCTCTATTAGACAGAACAATTTTTTTAATGAAACTGTTACAATCTGAGTTAGAACAATTTTTTCCTTTTTTACCGTAAACCTTAAAATTTCCTTGAAAAGCCCCTTGTTTTCCATCAATACTGGAAAAATCTTTGATAGAGGAACCTCCAAATTTTATAGCATCTTTAAGTATTTTTTTTGAATAGAAAATTATCTTATTTATCTCATTGTCATTAAGTGTTTTTACTTTTCTAGGTGGATTAATTTTGCTGAAAAAAAGTATTTCATTTACATAGATATTTCCTAGGCCAGACACAAATTTTTGATCCATTAAAATATCTTTAATACTTCTCGACCTCCTTTCAATATATATTTTAAAGTATTTAAAATTATATTTTTCAGTCAGAGGTTCTGGTCCTAAATTTTTTAAATGAAAGTTTTCTCTATGATTTTTAAAATCTAAAAACTTAATAAATCCAAACTTACGAACATCGTTGTAAATTAATTTTTTGTCATTTTTGAAATATATTATTACATGATTATGTTTATCATCTTTCGTATTATCTAAATTATAATAAAAACTAGTCTTAAATTTTTTATTTTTGTGATTGACAAAAAAAAATTTTCCGGTCATTCCTAAGTGAACTAACATCACGATTGGTTTATTAAAAAAAAACAAAAGATATTTTGATCTTCTCTCAATTTTAATAATCTTGAGTCCATATAATTTTGATGATTCTTCCTTAATTATCTTATATCTTAAATTTTTATCCTTGATCACCACTCTTTTAATTAATAAATTTTGAATTTTACTTTTAAGAGACCTTTTAACAACTTCAACTTCTGGTAATTCTGGCATATAATTTAATTATGAAAAGTACTATTCTTGATAATGCAAAATTAGTCAATTCCGTATTTACGACTGTCTACAAAAAATATGATCTAATGAATGATATCATGTCTATAGGGGCTCATCGTATCTGGAAGGAAAAATTTATTGACTGGATGAGACCTCAATCAAAATCAAATTTAATAGACGTAGCTGCAGGAACAGGAGATATAGCAAGGTTATTTTCCAGTAAAGCCAAAAACTCTATTATTACATGTGTTGAACCTAACAAAGAAATGATGGAGGAAGGTAAGATTAAACTTAAAAAATATAGAAATATAAAGTGGGTAAATGCTAGAGCGGAAAAAATTCCAGATAATGATAATAAGTTCGATATATACACAATTAGTTTTGGATTAAGAAATGTTTCGGATATTAATGCATCATTAAAAGAGGCTCACAGGGTTTTAAAACCCGGAGGGCGATTTATGTGTCTTGAATTTTCAAAAGTTAATAACGAATTACTAAATTTCTTATACAAACAATATTCCAAAACTATTCCATACATAGGTAAAATAATAATTGGTTCCAGAAAACCTTACGATTATTTAATTGAAAGTATCGATAAATTTCATAGTCAGAAAGAGTTAGTTGAGATCATGAGTAAAAATGGTTTTTCTAACATAGAATATAGAAATTTATCTAATGGCGTTTGTGCAATACACTCGGGATGGAAAATTTAAATGTTTAAAAGGGTTTTCAAGCTTTTTCAAATAGCCAGGAAATTATCTACCTCTGGTGCAGTAGAGACCATAAATGAAATTCACACTATACCCTCAAGTTTAAACCTTCTTTTTAGTTTTGTTTCCATAGGCTCAAACTCAAAACCAATAAATAAACAAGGGACACCTGGTGATAAACTCTGTTTAGCATTGCAAGGTATGGGCACTACTTTTATAAAATTAGGTCAATTTCTTGCTACACGCCCGGATATTATAGGCGAGGAATTAGCTAAAAACTTAGAAAAACTTCAAGATAAAGTTCCTGCATTTGATTTGTATGATGCTAAAAAAATTATAAAAAAAGAAATAGGTGATAATTTTTATAAACATATTGCTGAAATTAGTGAACCTATTGCTGCCGCTTCTATAGCACAAGTACATATTGCTAAAGTTATGCTTGACGGACAAGAAAAACAAGTTGCTATCAAAATATTAAGGCCAGATATTGAAAAATTGTTTAATGAAGAATTAGATGCTTTAATGTTATTCGCTTATATAGTTGAAAATACTTTTGCCAAAGCAAAACGATTAAAATTAATTGAAGTTGTCCATTTATTAAGAGAAATTACTAATATAGAGATGGATTTAAGATTTGAAGCTGCAGCTGCTAATGAACTTTACGAAAACACGATAGAAGATGAGGGTTTTAATGTTCCAAAGATTTATTGGAATTATACTACCAAAAAAATTTTAACCTTAGATAAGGTAGAAGGGGTATCGATAAGAGAACACCAAAAACTTAAAGCACTAGGGGTAAATCTAAAAAAATTGGCAGAAAATTTAATACAATTTTTTCTTAAGCAAGCGGTAAGAGATGGTTTTTTTCATGGTGATATGCACCAAGGTAATTTATTTGTCGATAATAAAGGAAATATTATACCAGTTGATTTTGGCATAATGGGTCGACTTGATAAAAATAACAGAAAATTTCTAGCTGAAATACTCTATGGTTTTATTCAAAGAGATTATGTTAAAGTTGCAGAGGTACACTTTCAAGCTGGGCTTGTTCCAAAAGACGCCTCTAAAGAGGAATTTGCTCAAGCTCTTAGATCTGTTGGAGAACCTATTTTCGGACAATCAATTAAAGATATTTCTGGGGGAAACTTACTAGCTCAGTTATTTGAAATCACTGAAAAATTCAACATGTCTACCCAGCCGCCATTGCTTCTTTTGCAAAAAACAATGGTTGTTGTGGAGGGGGTTGCAAGAAAATTATATCCTGAGACAAATATTTGGGAGGTTTCTAGACCAGTACTAGAGGACTGGCTAAGAAACGTAAAAAGTCCTAAATCCACTATTGACACAGCTTTAACTACATCTTCAGAGATAATTAAGAGAATTCCCGATTTACCTAATCTGATGGATAGAGCTGATTATGCTCTTAAACTCATGGCAGAGGGAAAACTAAATTTAACGATTGGAAACAACAAAAATTTAGAAATAGAACAGATGAAACTAAAAAACTTCAGGAATAACGTCGTTATTAGTTTTTTTGGTATTGTAATTGTCTTTTTATTAGTATTTTAATTAACTATGAATTCTAAAGCAAAAAAAATTTTAATTATCATAGGTGGCGGCATAGCAGCTTACAAATCTCTAGACTTAATAAGATTATTAAAAAAAAATAATTATGATGTGAAAACTATATTGACTAAAAGTGGTAAAGAATTTGTAACCCCTTTATCGCTTACCACACTTACTAAAAGTAAAACATTTGAAAATATTTTTGATAAAGACTCGGAAGCGGAAATAGATCATATAACTTTATCACGTTGGGCTGACTTAATAATTGTTCTCCCGACAACAGCTAATTTTATGACTAAATTAAGTATTGGTAAAGCAGAAGACTTAGCAACAACTGTGATCTTGGCATCAAATAAAGATATTTTATTAGTTCCAGCTATGAATGTAAGAATGTGGATACATAGAGCAACTCAAAAAAACGCTAAAGTTCTTCAGGACTTCGGTTACTTATTCATAGGTCCAGAAAAAGGTGAGATGGCTTGTGGAGAATACGGCGATGGCAAAATGTCAAGTCCAAGACAAATTTATACGTACATTGAAAATTACTTTTATAAAAGAAACTTAATAAGAAACAAAAAATTGAAAGCACTTGTAACTGCTGGACCTACTCGGGAATATATAGATCCAGTAAGATATATTTCAAATGAGTCAAGTGGAAAACAAGGCTATGAAATTGCTTTAGCTCTAAGTAAATTTGGAGTGAAAACAAAATTAATAATTGGCCCCTCAAAATTAGTTTGTCAAAAAGATTTGGTAACAAAAAAAATAGTAACTGCAGAAGAAATGCTTGATGAAGTTAAAAAATCTCTTCCCGTTGACTTGGCTATCTGCACCGCAGCTGTATCTGATTTTAAACCTATAAAAAAAGTGAAAAATAAAATAAAAAAAGATCAAAGTTTTAAAGCAATTGAGATTGAGAAAAACAAAGATATTATTGAATATTTAGGTAAAAACAATAAATATAGACCAAAGTTAGTTGTTGGTTTTTCAGCAGAAACCGAAAACTTATATAAAAACTCATTTTTTAAAATGAAAAAGAAAAATTGTGATCTAATTATTGCAAACGATGTCTCTAAAAAAAATATTGGATTTAATTCCGACTATAACGAAGTGTCAATCATAGATAATAATGGTAAAACAATTTCAATAAAAAAAAATAAAAAAAGTTTTATAGCAAATAAAATTGCAGAAATAGTTTTAAATAAACTTTTAATTGATGACAGAAATTTTAATTAAAAGGCTATCTAAAAATATCAATCTTCCTAGATACGAAACAGAGGGTGCTTCAGGAATGGACTTATCCGCTTTTATCGACTCCCCTGTGAACATTGAACCAGGAAAAATCTCAATAATACCTACTGGAATTTCAATATCGGTACCTAAAAATTATGAAATTCAAATTAGACCAAGATCAGGCTTAGCAGCAAAAAATCAAATATCAGTACTTAACACTCCAGGCACTATAGACTCTGACTACAGAGGAGAAGTAAAAGTAATTTTGATTAATTTAAGCAATAAAACTTTTGTTGTTGAAAATGGAGTTAGAATAGCTCAAATGGTTTTGTGTCCCATAACTAAAGCTAAAATTAAAGAGGTAAGTAATTTAGAGAAAACAAATAGAGGTTCTGGCGGTTTTGGTTCGACTGGGATGAAGTAGTTGATGAAATTCAATTTTCAAGATTATAAAAGATATGAGAAACAAATTATACTTAAAAAAGTGGGTATTTCTGGTCAAAAGAAAATTAAATCCGCAAAAGTTTTAATTATTGGAATAGGAGGCTTAGGTTGCCCACTTCTTACTTACCTTGCGGTCTCTGGAGTTGGCACCATTGGAATTGTAGATAACGATAAAGTAGAAATCAGTAATTTGTCTAGGCAAACTCTTTTTAATTTAAATGATTTAGGTAAATTCAAAGTCAATCAAGCTAAAGAAAAAATTACTAAGATCAACGATAAGATAAAAATTAAAACTTTTAAAAAAAAAATAAACTTTAATAATATTAAATTAATTTTGAAAAACTTCGATATAATTTGTGACGGAACAGATAATTTTGAGACTCGTTATATAATTAATGATCAATGTAAAAAAAATAAAAAAATTTTAATTTCAGCTGCAATAAGTAAGTTTGACGGTCATTTATTTAAATTTAATTATAAAAAAAAGGGGCCTTGCTACAGATGTTTCATGCCAGAAAAACCTAAGGAAGAAAATAACTGCCAATCAGAGGGAATTTTTTCACCAGTGGCAGGTGTTTTAGGTTCTCTTCAGGCTAATGAAGTATTAAAAACAATTTTAGATTTTAAAAACAATTCTAACACTTCGATGATTATATTTGATTCTATAAAAACAAATTTTAGAAAAATAAAACTAAGCTATAATCCTAAATGTATAAATAAATGTTCAAAATAACTACTTTTTCAATTCTATTTTATTTATTTTTTCAAAACCTTTTTGCTACAGATGAATATTTTCTTACTTTGCGAAATGATAAGGTTAATCTAAGGCAAGGTCCATCGTTTGAATATCCAATAAAGCTTTTTTACAAAAAAAGGTTTTTACCTGTTTTAATACAAGACGAATATGAAAATTTTAGAAAAATTAGAGATCACGAGAATAATACTGGTTGGATACATATTTCCCAATTATCAAAAAAAAAGGCTGCTATTACCATACAAGATGATCAGCTAATTTTTAATAAACCCTCTATTTATTCAAGACCATCAGCTATTTTGAAAAAAGGTAGGCTTTGTAAAATAAAGAAATGTAAAAACGAATGGTGTAATGTGCAAATAGATAATTTTAAAGGTTGGGTTAAAAAAGATATTTTGTGGGGTTTAATGTGAGATTATTTTTTATATTTAGCAGTCCAAATTTTATCTAAAACAAAATACCAAACTGAATTAGCTAGTGGTTCGACAATTGCATCAGTAAGAGCAATCATAAATGAGACATCAGCAACTAACATTAAAACAGTTATAGCGATAGCAAAATGTCCGATTGTATAAATTATCGTTCTTAATATTGAACCTTTGTTATTTTCGTATATATTTTTTGAAGCGGAGAATATTCCTTGGGTAAATTCAGTCATTTAATTAAAAGGATTTTCCAAAACACATGCTACTAGGTGGATTCTATTTTGCTCTCCTCCATTAAAAAAGTTGTGATATTTTGTGTTATTAGTAATTGTAATTGTTCCATCTGCTGGCATATGTTTGCTAACTTCTTCAATCACCATTCTGCAACCTTTATTAGTAATAATAGGTATATGTAATCTTGGTTCAGGATCTCTGTGCCAACTAAGAGTGGATCTTGGCTCTTTAAGAAGTATTCTGACTCTCCCAATCCTAAAATGTTTTCTTAATGTATTAAACACTTCTTCAAAGTAGGTGCCTTTAAATTCTGGGAGAAGCTCTGTATATTTAGACTCATCGATAGGTTTGTCTCTCATCGCTTCTTTTCCATTTTCATCCGGTATGGTCCAGTAAGTTCCTCGGACATTGTGGCCCTCTATTGAGGATTTATCCCCAGGTATTTGGTTTAAAGGTATAGCACCAAAACTTTTAATACCCAATGAGTTAAAATTTTTCTTTTCTAGGATTTTTTCTAAGTCAACTCTTAACTTTTGTATATCAAATTTGATATTAGGGACATTCCAAAAATCGCTAACAACATTTTTATCCAAAGTCACTGTATTATCCATTTTTTGTACTTAGCATTTTAATTTAATTTTTTTAAATCTGGTCTATCAGCGTTCATGATCTTTGTCCATACCGCAACAAAGTCCTTAACAAATTTTTCTTTATTATCGTCTTGAGCATATACTTCAGAATAAGATCTTAATATTGAGTTAGAACCAAAGACTAAATCAGCTCTTGATGCGACAAACTTTATTTTTCCTGTTTTTCGGTCAATAATATCATAGGAATTTTTACCCGTTGATTTCCAAATAAATTTCATATCAACTAAATTGATAAAAAAGTCGTTTGTAAGTACGCCAACTTTATCAGTTAGTATGCCTTTGTTTTTAGCATTCTCATGATTTGTTCCCAAAACTCTCATTCCTCCCACTAAGCAAGTCATTTCTTGCGCTGTTAATCCCATTAAAGATGCTCGCTCTAATAAAAGTTCTTCAGGCATCACAGAATAATCTGATTTAACATAATTTCTAAAACCGTCATGTAATGGTTCTAACCACTTAAAATTTTTGATTTCAGTTTGTCCTTGAGATGAGTCTCCTCTGCCTGGATTAAATGGTACTTTAATTTTAAAACCTGCTTTCTTTATTGCTTTTTCCAAACCTACGTTACCTGCAAGAATTATTGTATCAGCGATTGATGCTCCTGCTTTTACAGCTATACCCTCAAGAATTTTGAGTACTTTTGAAAGTTTTTTAGGTTCATTAGCCTCCCAATCTTTCATTGGAGCTAATCTAATACGCGCTCCATTTGCACCCCCTCTCTTATCAGTTCTTCTATAAGTTCTGGCGCTATCCCAAGCGGTTGTGATCAAATCGCTAATACTTAATTTGCTATTTGCAATCATCTTTTTTAATTTTTCTACACTATATTTTTTTTTTGTAGAGTTAACATTTCCCTGCCAAAGCAAATTTTCTTTAGGCGCCCAAGGGCCAATATAGTTTTCTTTGCTACCCATAGTTCTGTGTGTTAGTTTGAACCAAGCTCGTGCGAAAGCATCTTCAAAAAACTTAGGCTCTCTATAAAATTTCTCTGAAATTTTTCTGTAATCCGGATCCATCGCCATTGCCATATCCGCGTCAGTAAACATTAGTCTAGCTTTTTTTGTAGGATCAGCTAAATCTACGGGTTTTTTTTCATCTTCAAGATTAATTGGTTCCCATTGCCAAGCACCAGCTGGACTTTTTTTACTTTCCCACTCATAATTTAATAATAAATCTAAATATTGATGATCCCATTTATCAGGATTTGTAGTCCAAGCTCCCTCGAGTCCAGATGTTATTTGATTAACACCTGTTCCATTTTTTTGCATCCAGCCAAAACCTTGTTCATGGATATCGGCACCAGCAGGTTCAGGACCTAAATTAGCAGGATTACCATTACCATGTGCTCTCCCTATGGAGTGACCGCCAATGGTAAGTGCAGCAGTTTCTACGTCATTCATTCCCATTCTGCCGAAAGTTTCTCTAACATCCTTTGCAGTTTTTAAAGGATCTGGTTTTCCTCCCACACCTTCAGGATTAACATACACAAGTTGAAAATGAGATGCTGCAAGTGGAGCTTCTAACGATGATCGATCTTGAGGATCACCGTATCTATTAACTGCTAATGGAACTGTTTCTTTACCCCAGTAAACATCCTTTTCAGGTCCCCATATATCCTCCCTTCCGAAAGAAAATCCAAAAGTTTTAAAACCTGCTTTTTCGTAAGCCATTGTGCCTGCTAAAACCATTAAATCTGACCAGCTTAGTTTATTTCCATATTTTTTTTTAATAGGCCAAAGAAGACGTCTGGCTTTATCCAAATTTGTATTGTCTGGCCAAGAATCCTGTGGAGAAAATCTATGTGAACCAACATTCGGCCTACCATCAAATTCTCTATAAGTTCCCACTTGATGCCAAGTTAATCTTACCATTAAACCAGTATAGCTTCCCAAGTCTGCCGGCCACCACTCCTGGCTATCAGTCATTAATTTAAGTAAGTCTTTTTTTAGAGTTTTAAAATTTAATTTTTTAACTTCTTTTCTGTAATTAAACCCGGGAAGTGGATTCGTTTTTGTATCATGTTGATGTAAAATATCCAGATTAATACTATTGGGCCAAAGACGTGATGTGTTAGACTCTCCGGCTTTAGTTACTCCCCCGTGCATAACGGGGCATTTTCCATTAGTATCTTTTTTATATTCTACACTCATCCTAATTCTAGTTTATAAACATTCTAAAGTGAAAACAAGCGACAAACTGTCAATTTTTTAGATTAATAAATACCTCTACATTTTTAATTTTTTTACCACTAGGCGCTTTTGGAATCTTTTGAATAATCACATCTTTTGCATCTATATCAATTAATTCAGAAGTTTCGCTATCATAAAAATGATGGTGATTTAAAACATTGGTATCAAAATATGTTTTTTTTCCTCTCACCTCAACTTCATTTAAATGGCCAGCATTTTTAAAAGCATGAACTGTATTATAAATAGTTGCTAAAGCAAATTTAGTAGTTGTTTTTTTTGCTAAAAGTTTATTTAAACTTTCAACGGTAAAATGGAAAGTTTTTTCTCTTTCGAATAAAAATTTAGCTATTTCCACTCTTTGTTTGGTTGGTCTTAAACCAGATGATCTTAATTTATTAAAAATGTCCTCTTTTTTTGTGTTTTCCATCGTTTTTTATTAGTTTATAATCATTCTAAACACAAATATATATGAAACTTTGGTTAAATCAAGTAAAACAGTTTTAATCATGCAAAAAAATAGCTACAGCTATGACGAATTAATTTCGTGTGGAGAGGGAAAACTTTTTGGTGAAGGAAATGCTAAACTTCCACTACCACCAATGCTAATGTTTGATAGAATAACCGATATAAGAAAAGACACTGGTGAATTTAAAAAAGGATTCATAAAAGCAGAGCTTGATATAAAAGATAGTCTATGGTTTTTTGATTGCCACTTTAAAAAAGATCCTGTCATGCCAGGATGTCTTGGATTAGATGCCATGTGGCAATTAGTAGGTTTTTATTTGGGTTGGATAGGTGAGCCTGGAAAAGGTAGAGCTTTAGGAGTAAACTCGGTAAAATTTACAGGAGAGGTTTTAAAAAATATAAAAATGGCTACATATGAGATCAATATGAAAAGAATTCTAAAAAAAGAAGGTACAACCGTAGGATTAGCTAATGGAATTTTAAGTGCTGATGGAAAGATAATATATAAAACAGAAAATTTAAAAGTGGGATTATTTAAATCATGAAAAGAGTGGTAGTAACTGGAATAGGAGTAGTCTCTTGTTTAGGAAATAATCAAGATGAAGTTTATAAGTCTTTACTGAATGCAAAATCAGGAATTACATTTTCTGAGGAATATAAAGAGTACAATCTAAAAAGCCATGTTCATGGAAAACCAAAAATAAAACTTGAAGATCATGTTGATAGAAAATTTATTAGATTTATGGGTCCTGGTTCCGCTTATAACTATATTTCGATGAATGAAGCTGTAAAAGACTCTGGCTTAGACGATAAACACGTAAGCAATATAACCACCGGTATGATAATGGGATCAGGTGGCCCTTCAATAGAGAACGTGATACTCGCAGCAGACAAAACTAGAGAAAAAAGTCCAAAAAGAATGGGGCCTTTCGTGGTTCCACGTACCATGTCAAGTACTGCATCAGCGACTCTTGCAGTGCCTTTTAAGATTAAAGGCGTTAACTATACTATCAGTTCAGCTTGTGCAACTAGCGGACATTGTATTGGAAATGCAATGGAATTAATTCAACTAGGAAAACAAAGAATTATTTTTGCTGGCGGTAGTGATGAGGTTCATTTTGCAATGACGGCTATGTTTGATGCTATGACGGCGTTGTCTTCAAAGTATAATGATACTCCTGAAAAAGCATCAAGGCCTTACGATAAAACTCGAGATGGTTTTGTTATCTCAGGTGGAGGAGGAGTTTTAGTTTTAGAAGAATACGAACATGCAAAATCAAGAGGTGCAAAGATATATGCTGAATTAACAGGATACGGTGCTACCTCAGACGGTTACGACATGGTTGCTCCTTCAGGAGAAGGTGCGGTGAGGTGCATGAAGATGGCATTGAGCACTGCAAAAAACAAAATTGATTATTTAAATACTCACGGTACATCAACACCTGTCGGAGATATAACAGAATTGAAAGCTGTAGGAGAGGTGTTTAGTGATTACAAACCCAAAATTAGTTCAACAAAATCTCTTGCTGGACATTCTTTAGGTGCTACATCGGTGCATGAAGCAGTTTATAGTTTAATTATGATGAAAAATAATTTTATAGCTGCATCAGCCAATATTAGTGATATGGATGAGGAAGCAAAAAAATATCCAATTGTTACAAAAGTAGAAAAAGATGTGAATTTAAATTCTGTAATGTCAAATAGTTTTGGCTTTGGCGGA
>MDTD01187745.1_pt1 | contig 20908 bp, 16 predicted proteins | sample 811221 | NCBI WGS metagenome assembly MDTD01 (sample SAMN05326646, study PRJNA326480) | marine metagenome | isolation source: seawater | place: Pacific Ocean: South West | collected 2011
ACCAATTCTTGTAAAGGCTTTTGCCATTGCACCCCATCTTTTAAACTTTCGTGCTTTTCTAAATTCAAATGCTCTACCCATTGTTCATTAATTTTAACCTCAAAAATATTAAACCCTGTTGTTTTTGCAAAAAGAAAGGGCGAATGTTAATCGCCCTTTATTATTTTATATACATTTTATTATCATTCACAAGTGTCTTTGATGACTGAAGTTATGTAAATGTTAGCTTCAGACCAGGTTTTTGAAATGCCATCCGCACCTTTATGTAATGCTTCACATGCTTTATTTATGGCATTAAGAGCTGAGCTGGCATCGAAGTTCAAAATATCGATGGTTCCATTTATTGAAAGTGTATCTTCAATAACATTATAGTTGAAGTCAATTTCATTCGACACTTTATTTATGGTAAGTTCGATTTTTACTGTACTGGAATCTTTGTTGAAATTAACAATTTTACCTGTTATGTTTTGCGTGGATTCCATTTTTCCAAAGTATTCTTCACGAAGCCGCTGATTTCTCCCAATATCATTCGTTTCAAGATAGTCTACTGGAATTGAAATGCTTGCGTGGGCAAAAATTTCTTCAGGAGTGTCTGCAACGATTGTTGAATCAACTGTGAATTTTTTGAAATGTCCTTTAACTTCTACCTTATCGGTTGTTTTAAATCCTCCGAATCCAATTTTAGTTGCTTTTTTATCGTAACCTTTTTTACATATTGGTTCAGCAGCCTTTTGTTTAATGGTGTCGTTTTGATTGTTGTCAATAACTTGTGAGGTTTGTTTTTGGTCTCCTCCACACGATGCTAAAATTGAAACGGTTGCAATTGAAAGAAGTAAATTTTTCATTTTTTACGTTGTTGATTTTTGTGCCTTAAAACTACAAATTTTTAAAATAATTTACAGTTTACTTGTATCGACTTAACTAATGCGGTGTTTTTCTTTTCTTATGAATGAGTTTACTCTGCCAGATATTCATATGCACCTGCATCAGGTTTTCCATCATTTGTCCGTGATGTGTTGTTTAAATCAAATTCCAAATTTATAAGATCACTGTTTACTTCACTAACGTCCCCCAGGTTTATAGCGGAAGAGTTTTCGTTAAGGTTGAAATCGTGAAAATAAATATCCTTGAAATCTGGATTTTCATTTACCGCACAGTTTACAAAATTAGGACTTTCGGTGTCCACATCGTTTGTATTGACTTTGATCAAACAGTTTTTGAAGTGATGATTGAATGTTGCTTCGTCAACCTTACTCAAAAGTAATTCATTTTCTTGCGCACCGTAAATAATACAATTCGTAAAGTCAGCTGTTTCCAAATCTCGGGGTATTATGTTTCGATTGTTGTCTTCAAACCAATTGTTCAAAACAACGGCTGCTTTATCGATTCCGTTGGGGGAGTAATTTCCAAATGTACAATGTTTAAAGCTGTATTTCCCACCCAATGAAAAAGCACCGCAATAGTCTCCGCAATTAACGAAAACGCAATTGCTGCCCTCTATCCAGGATCCACGTCCGGATATGCCAATACTGCTGCAGTTGTATATCATAGAATTACGTATGGTCAGGGTAGGGTTTGAGCTGACAGAAGAGTTTAATGTATCGGCTTGTATTCCCAATCGTGCATTTTTAATTACGGCCCAGTTTACTTCGTTGTCAATACTTAATGGAAATAAATATATGCCTTGCCATTGACCGGCTATATTATCGTATGAAGGTTCCAAACGATCACCTTCCAGTATTACTGGTTCATCTTTGGTTCCATTGATTTTTAATGAGCTTTTGTTTAGGGCGACAATTGCACCGTTGTTGTGGAAATAAACGCGTGTTCCTTTTTCAATTGTAAGCGAGCAATTGGTGTCGATTACGGCAATTCCATAAACTACATGGGGTGTATCGTTTTCCCATATGTCATCACAGTCGATATAAAAGGATGTGTTTCCGTTTCCGGATTTGTGAAATATCGCGTTTTGTCCAAAGGCCACAAGTTTAACATCTTGAAAGTTTCCATTGGTGGTAAATTCTATTGAGTCGGTTACAACGAAAGGAAGATTTGTGTTCCCTGGATCAACGGTTACGTCAGCATATACCCACATGGAATCTTTGGCTCTAATCTCCAGATCTTTGAATTCTATTCCGGGTACACCATTTACGTTTAATCTGAATATTGAGTTGGAGCCTCCTGCTAATTTTAGGTTTGATATTTTTATTTTACTATTGTGTTTATTGTAGATTTTAAATTTTCGTGTGCTTGACCCTACTGTTGTAAACACGGTGTCGAAAAATAAAGTATCGGTATCAAAGGATATGGAATCACTTGAATTTGTTGTTAAACTGTCCTTTGTGCAAGCAAATAAGGCTAGGATACAGAGTATAGATATTGCTACTGTTTGTTTAAACACGGAGGATAAAGTTACGTCAAAAACGGCGTTGAATTGTATTTATTATCTTTGTTTTGTGAAGAACAGCAAAAAAATAGTGAAATCTTTTGCATTTTAACTATTTATAATCGTATCTTTGTCCCCCATAAAATTTTAAGAGATGCAAAAAGAAATTCATCCAGAAAATTACAGATTAGTTGTATTCAAGGATATGTCTAACGAAACTCAGTTCATTACCAAATCCTGTGCTGAGACGAAAGAAACTATTGATGTTGATGGTGTTGAATATCCTTTATTTAAGTTGGATGTTTCAAATACATCACATCCATTTTATACTGGTAAATCAAATGTTGTTGATACTGCTGGTAGAATTGACAAGTTCAAAAACAGATTCGCAAAACACCTTAACAAGTAATCGTTTAGGTTGTTCAAAAAATAGTGAGGCCATTCCAAACCGGAATGGCTTTTTTGTTTGTATTTATAATTGAATTATTTTCACGATATGAATGTTGTATTGGTTGATACAAATTGGCAAAGGTTTTTACCAGTTTCTTTTACTCGTCCTGTTTCTCAATTAAGGTGCGGAATTTTGAAAATTTACGAAAAATGGGAAATGAGGTTAAATTTAAAATCTGTTGCTGTTTCTGAAGAGTACTTAAATCAAAAATTTTTTTCGGAGGTTGAGGGTAGTACCCTTATAATTAACAGTATGATTTTACCCGATGATGATTTGGTTAAGGCTGTTCTTTCTTTAAAGGATAAAGAAATTTTAAATTCAGGTGGGACCTGGTTGGCTATACGTTCTGAAAGCGGTTTTAATAAAGATGAATGGGCAGATGCTCAACCGATTGAGTATCCGAAACAATGTAAATATGTTGACTCTTGGTGGGATTTGTACAAACAGAACGGCAGTGAAATTGAAAAAGATTTTTCACTCATAACTGCGCAAAAAAAATCCAGGCCATTATCTTCTTCGAATGTTTTGATTGGACCGAAGAATAAGTTGTTTATCGAGGAGGGGGCTTATATTGAAGGTTGCGTTTTGAATACTGATTTTGGTTCCGTTTATATAGGCAAGAATGCTGAGGTAATGGAGGGCAGTATTATTAGAGGTGGTTTTTCTGTTTTGGAGGAATCAAAGATTAAATTGGGATCGAAAATTTATGGGCCTACGTCTATTGGTCCAAAATGTAGAGTTGGAGGAGAGGTTAAAAATTCTATTTTTCAGGGGTATTCCAATAAATCGCACGACGGATATTTAGGCAATTCTATAATTGGTGAGTGGGTAAATTTAGGAGCGGATACAAATTGTTCTAATTTGAAAAATACGTTTTCCTCTGCTAAGGTGTGGAGTTACGAAGAGAAAAAAATGGTGGATTCAGGAGAGCTTTTTTTAGGGTGTTGTATTGGTGATTTTTCCAAAACAGGAATTAATACTATGATTAATACAGCGAGTGTAATTGGAGTAAATGCTAATTTATTTGGGTCCGGTTTTCAAAAGAAATTTGTTCCATCATTTTCTTGGGGCGAGCGGGAAACGTACACTTTGTCAAAAGCATGGGAGGTGAATAAAAATATAGCCAGATTAACGGGTGAAGAGTTAAGTGATGAGGATCATTTAATTTTACAAGCAATACATTCTTATCAGTTATAATTCGGTATATTAATGTCATAATGTCAAAAATGATGAATTGGCATGTGACTTGAAGTATTGGACAAATAACAAATAAGTGTTCATTTGCATCGTATTTTAAAAGATAAGAATGACAAAAAAGGTGACGATTCGGTCACATTGACGTAAAGAAAAAGATTATGCAAGGAGGAGTATTTGATTTTCAAGGTTTAATGTTAAGCCAAATAATAGAGGAAGACGCCGAATTTATTCCGTTGTTAACTACTGAGGAGGATGAGGACGTTATAGATGCATCCATCCCTGAAGAATTAGCAATTCTTACCCTACGAAATACAGTTTTATTTCCTGGAGTTGTCATTCCGATTACTGTGGGAAGAGATATGTCGATTAAATTGGTTAATGATGCCTATAAAAATGGTAAAACTATTGCCGTTGTTGGTCAAAAAGATCTGGAACAAGAGTCTCCGGGGCCAAATGATATTCACAGCATAGGTACAGTTGGGCATATTATGAAAATTTTAAGAATGCCCGATGGAAATACAACGGTAATCATTCAAGGTAAAAAGCGTTGTAGAATAAAGGAGGTTACTTCTATAGATCCATATTTTTATGGTAAAATCGATAAGCTTTCAGAAACACGTCCAAAACCAAAAAATAAAGAGTTTAAGGCTTTGGTTTCTTCCTTAAAGGATTTAGCACTTAAAATAATTAAGGATTCACCGAATATTCCATCCGATGCTGCTTTTGCAATTAAAAATATCGAAAGCGATTCATTTCTGGTCAATTTCATTGCCAGTAATATGAATTTAAGCATGGAGCAAAAGCAAAAACTGGTTGAGGAAAACGATTTGAAAACTCGTGCAATTAAGGTGTTGGAGCTTCTTACTAAAGAGATGCAAATGCTGGAGATTAAAAACCAAATTCAATCCAAGGTAAAAGTGGATTTGGATAATCAACAGCGAGAGTATTTTCTCCACCAACAAATGAAAACCATTCAGGAGGAATTGGGAGGAAGTGCTACTGATCAGGAAATTCAAGAGTTAAGGGATAAGGCGATTACGAAGAAATGGGGAGAGAAAGTTGAAAAACATTTCTACAAAGAGTTGGAAAAGCTTCAACGTATTAATCCGCAAACGGCTGAATATTCTGTTTATTTAAATTATTTAGAGCTTTTAATTGAATTGCCTTGGAATGAATATACTGAGGATAATTTTGATTTAAAAAGAGCTCAGAAAATATTGGACAGAGATCACTACGGACTGGATGAGGTAAAGGACAGAATATTGGAACATTTAGCGGTTTTAAAGCTGAAAAAAGATATGAAGTCGCCCATCATATGTTTGTACGGTCCTCCAGGTGTTGGTAAAACCTCACTGGGTAAAAGTATTGCTGAGGCGGTAGGTAGAAAATACGTGAGAATGTCTTTGGGTGGTGTAAGAGATGAAGCAGAAATACGAGGACACCGTAAGACGTATATCGGGGCGATGCCCGGTAGAATAATTCAAAACATAAAAAAGGTGAATAGTGCCAACCCTGTGTTTATCTTGGATGAATTGGATAAAATTTCCAGAGATGCTCATGGTGACCCTTCCTCTGCTTTATTGGAAACTCTTGATCCGGAACAAAACGACACTTTTTACGATAATTTCGTAGAGCAGGATTTCGACTTGAGTAAAGTTATGTTTATTGCTACGGCGAATTCATTAAATACTATTCAACCGGCTTTAAGAGATCGTTTGGAGATTATTGAGGTAACGGGATATACGATTGAAGAAAAAGTTGAAATTGCAAGTCGTCACTTGTTGCCCAAACAACTAAAAGAGCATGGGTTGAAAAAAACGGATGTTAAATTCACTAAAAAGGTTTTGCAGAAATTAGTGGAGGGTTACACACGAGAAAGTGGTGTAAGGGCTCTTGAGCAAAAAATAGCTAAAGTAGTTCGTTCGTATGCCAAATCCGTTGCGATGGAGGAACCTAAGCCTCCTAAAGTGAATTTTGAAGACTTAATTCAAATTTTAGGTCCTTCGCGCGATAGAGATAAATATCAGGGGAATGATTTTGCAGGTGTGGTAACTGGGTTGGCATGGACTGCAGTAGGTGGAGATATCTTATTTATCGAAGTTTCTTTAAGTAAAGGGAAGGGGAAGTTTACAGTAACCGGAAATTTAGGAGATGTTATGAAAGAATCTTCAACCTTAGCAATGGAGTTTTTAAGAGCAAATGCTGAGTCTTATGGATTAAATCCTGAAATATTCGACAGTTGGAACGTGCACATTCATGTTCCCGAGGGTGCTACCCCAAAAGATGGTCCTTCGGCAGGTATAACCATGCTCACTGCTTTGGCAAGTGCATTTACGCAAAGAAAGGTAAAAGCCAGGACAGCGATGACAGGAGAGATTACACTTAGAGGTAAAGTGCTTCCTGTAGGAGGAATAAAAGAAAAGATTCTTGCTGCAAGAAGAGCTGAAATAAAGGATATTATCGTTTGTGAAGAAAATCGTCATGATGTTGAAAAAATAGGTGCAGAATATTTGAAAGGACTAACCTTTCACTATGTAACGGATGCTCATCAGGTTTTGAATATTGCTTTGTTGAACCAAAAAGTAAATCGAGCAATAAACATTAATTGATGGATTTATCGGGCGCTAAAATTATAATTACAGGAGGGAGCTCTGGAATTGGAAAGCAAACAGCCAAAGATTTAATTTCCAAAGGAGCTAGTGTTATTATTACGGGTAGGGATGAGCAAAAATTGCTAAAAGTCGCCCTGGATTTAGGATGTACAGGTTATCATGCAGATGTTAGTAGTGAGGAGGCTGCTAAGGGAACTGTTGACTTTGCTTTGGAAAAATGGGGTTCGATAGATGTACTGATCAATAATGCCGGTTATGCTGAATTTGGATTAATTCACGAGTTGGATTTAAGTAAGTTGAAGGCTGTTTACAATACAAATGTTTTTGGTGCTGCTGCAATGGCAAAGTATTGTGCTCAGGTTTTTAGGAAGCAAAAATCTGGAAATATAATTAATATAGCATCCACTGCCGCTTCTAAAGGATACCCTCAAGGCTCAATATATGCAACAAGTAAATTTGCTTTAAGTGGAATGACACAGTGCTGGAGAGCTGAATTAAGACCGTATAATGTCCGTGTAATACAAATTAATCCTTCCGAGGTACCTACTGCTTTTGCTCAGGAGAATCGAATAGAAAGAGAACAGGAAAGCAATAAATTAACTCCGAAAGAAATATCGAATGCAATAGTATCTTCTTTAGAAATGGATAATAGGGGGATGATTACTGATGTTACAGTTATTGCGACAAACCCTTTTTAAAAATGCTCTTAGGTTTTTGAGGGAAAACGATGATATGTGAGCTATAGTCTCTATAATCATTGAACTTTGTTTTTTTAAATAGGGAATTTCCATAAGAATCATATTTTGATGATGGTGCTCCAAGCCAATTGCATTCCTTTAATGTATCAAATCTGGTAATCCAGGTATGGTAGCCCTGATCACTAAAGCCCCATCCAAATTCATTCTCGAGCAATAAACTGTCGATTGATTTTTGATCGGTTTCAAAATGGAAAAGTTTTTGAATGGGAATGTCAGGTTGTTTCCAAACCCAGTAAGTTTTATTTTTTTTAAAGTTCTTGATACATCTTTTATATTCATCCGAATGTTCAGAAATGATAAGATAAGCTTTCCAACCGTACTTTTTAACCAATAAATAACCAATACTCCAACCCGCATACTCTCTATTGTTCCAAATCTTTTTGTGCTGTTTATCCAGTGTCTGGAAATTTGTATCCATTCCAGATTTGAGAGCTTCCACAGCATATATTGTACAATGCATACTGTCTCCTTTTATGCCAATATCATTCAGTTTGTTTTTGTAAAGTTGAAAATTGCTTATGGAGTCATTTAAATACCAATTTTGACTTGCAGCAAACATCCATTCGGTTCCATAATATTTACTTACGGAGTCCTCATAATTATTGAAGTATTCATTTTCAATATCAGCGATTCTATTTATTGCTAATGGAGAATTGAAATTTATATATTCATTATTTAATTTGCTGGGCAGGGTGTAAACAGTAGGTATTTGTTTTGATTTTTTTCCATTTTTTTTAATCGTATTAACCTCGGGTTTACAGCCCAGTATAAGGCATACATATAGAATGCTATATAAAAGTTTCATATTTAAATAATGTGTTTTTTAATATTGGTTACAAACTTTATTTTATTAAGTATTCAATACCTTTAAAATGGAATTAAAGACTTTACATTTATCATTTTTCAAATGAAACTGGACATTTATCAAGTAGATGCATTCACAAGTGAGTTATTTAAAGGGAATCCGGCAGCTGTAGTTCCTCTGCCATACTGGATAAACGACGATTTGATGCTAAATATTGCTGCCGAAAATAATCTATCAGAAACTGCTTTTTATGTTTGCAAAAATGAGGAGTTTGAAATACGTTGGTTTACGCCAACTGTTGAGGTGAAATTATGTGGTCATGCAACTCTTGCTGCTGCTTTTGTGATTTTTGAAAAAGAGGGCTTTAAAAATGATCAAATTGTTTTCAACAGTAAAAGTGGTGTTTTGACGGTAAATAAATCGATCGATGGACTCGCTTTGGATTTTCCGATAATTAATCCTGAATTGATTGAAATTCCCGAGTGGATTTCGTTCATCGGGGGAGATCCTAAGGAGGCCTATCTGTGCGGAGATGATTATTTATTCATTTATGATTCAGAAAAAAATGTTCGAGAGCTTAAGCCTTCTTTTAGTGCTTTAAAGGAGGTTAAAGCAAGAGGTTTTATTTGTTCATCTAAAAGTAATTCATGTGATTTTGTTTCGCGTTTTTTTGCTCCGAGAGCGGGAATTAACGAAGATCCTGTAACGGGAAGTGCTCACACAAAATTAGTTCCGTACTGGGCCGGTATTTACAAAAAGAATAATTTTTTTGCGAGGCAAATATCAGTTAGGGGGGGAGAGTTGAAATGTATCTTAACTGGTGATAGGGTAAAAATACAGGGAGCGGTGAGGCTTTATATGAAGGGAGAACTTTATCTTTAATAAAAAGGAGGGTGTAATTTATCCTCCTTTTATTCAATATTAATATCAATTTGTTCTACAGTTTCTCCATTCACATTAATGTCCACAGTGCTGTTACAAGAGGCGTTTTCTCCTGCACCAAAATCGATTTCGTAATCGTTTTCTCCCTCAATTGAAAACACAATTTTTCCCATATCAAATACGCGACAGTAATATTTTTTGACAAGAGCTTCTGTTATTTCACTTTCGTAATTTTTACCGTCTTTCCTGTATCCTGAAGTACTTCCTCCTATTTCCCAAACGTCATCGGTCAAATCAAACCTGGTATCAGAACCCTTTATCAGACTGCTTGTTCGACTGAAGGTATGTTCGCAAGAGTCCTGAGAGGTATTGTAAATGATTTTAACATTTCCATCTACACTAAATTCAATTATGCTATCAACAGTCCCTTTTTGGAGAGACATCATTATTTTGATTTCATTTTCCTGTAAATGGTAGCCATCGGATTCTATCTCCCTGCTTATTACATCAAAAGAAGGGGATAATTGAACTACTGAAGTAACTTTTATTTTACCTCTTCGTTTACGATTGTCCTGACCTTGGCAGTTGCTTTGTCCGAAATCAATGGTTGTAATTATTGTTGTATTTGGATATCCCAGAATGGTGTCTTTATGTACCGTTGCGCATTCTTCTAAAATATCGTTTTCGTCGAATGTTTTTTTAGTTACTGTTCCATAAATTTCTGCTTGATCTGCAATGTTTATGATTTCAGCCACGGTAACTTCTACATCTGCATCAAACTTTATAATCTCAGTGTCAATATCCAAAACAACATCTTCATCGATGGTTTTGTTTTTACACTTGGTTAAGGAAATTAAAATAAGAGCAATAAGGCATAAATTAAAGGCGGTTTTGATTGTTTTCAATTTACTGGGTTTTTTGGATTGTTTAATTTAAACTGTAAAAATTAAAAAAGGTTGCTTAGTTTGAGAACTATTTTAGTTTTTTTATTTTTGGGCGGTGTTGAAAAGGTTGATGATTGCTTTGTGGGTTTTGAATTTTGTTCCTGTTTTGGCTCAAGATGAATTTGGAATAGCTCATTCCAACTATGCCCCAACAAAAACGTTTTTACACAATCCTACGAACACTCTCGATAATAAAACCTGGTTGGATATTCATCTTATTGGTGCCGGTACCTTTGCTCACAACGATTATCTGTACATGAAAGGAACGGAGTTTTCTTTTATGAATAATATTGTTTTACGAAATGAGTGGCCTGATTACTATTACAATGAAAGTCAGGATAAAAAGTCAGGTTTACAAGATAGTGATGTTCAGATTATTTCAGCATCTATGCAATATAAAAATCACGGATTCGCATTTTCGTCGCGTTTGCGAACGTATTTTGATTTTAGAAGGGTAACTCCAGAAATAGCGACTCTAATTGCACAGGGATCAAATAATTTTACACCGTATTTTGATCAGGTATTGAGTGCCAATAAAATGTTTATGAACCAAACCGCGTATGCTGAATATGGTTTTTCCTATTCGAATATGTTTTATCACTATGCTCGAAAATCAATGGGATTAGGTGTTACAGCGAAGTACCTGGTGGGTATTACGGGGGGAGGAATAAAAGTGGATGAAGTTGAATATACCTTTGAGAATCCTATTGATGTAGATTTTTTTAGTTACCAAGGTGCGGTTGCTTATGGATCGGGTTATGGATTGGGAAGTGGTTTTGCCGTTGATTTGGGGTTTGTGTATAAAAAGTCATTACACAATGTTACGCATTACGAACCTTTTTCAGAGTCTTCAGCTTGTGAGACGTACGATTACAAATACAAGTTATCTGCTGCTATTATTGATTTTGGTTACATTAATTTTTCAAAGGAATCTGTACGTTATGATATTGAATCGGCGGGGGCGGCGACTACATTAACGGGGAATGCTTTTACTTTTGATGGTTTTGGGAATTTTATAAATACGAATTTCCCAAGTGCTACTGAGTCAGCTAAATTTAAAATGTTGACTCCTGCAGCTCTGAATTTACAGGCAGATTATAATTATGAAAACAACTATTTCATAAGTGGGCAGATTATGCATGGTTTTTTTAGGATAAACGCTCTTGGAGTTAAGCGTCCGGATGTTGTAGCTTTATCAGGAAGATACCAAACAAAGTGGCTTGAGGCATCATTGGTTGCATCGCTTTATAATTATGAGGATTTTCGACTCGGAACAGCTTTAAGATTGGGTTATCTAACACTTGGAAGCGATAAATTGATTAGTTTGTTGGGGGTTTCTGACTTTTATGGAACGGATGTTTTTTTCAATTTAAGATTCTTTTTAACAAAGCGTCCAGGGTGTAAAAGAAAAGATAAGAAAAGCGATAAACGCAATGCTACGGATTGTATTAAAAACTAGTGCGATTGTTCTTTATGAAAAATTATATTTCTCTGCTTTTTTTCTTGCAAATCATTTAATATTTCCATAAAATAATCCAAGATTGTTATCGTTGGCTATTTAAAGTTGTTTTGGAGCATTTCAGAAATTAACTGAATTTTGTTCGTTTTCTGTCGGGGAAAAATACTTCGTTTTGTGTGGGTTTAACTTGTTGTTAAAAGGATGTTTTAATCTTTTAACACCTAAGTTGTGAATACAATTATTTTTTGGAACTGAATTTGTGTTCGGCTAATTGATATTTTTAATAAACAAGAGTCAATTGTATGTATATGCGTATATTTTTCTTTTTGATTTTAGGAGTTTTTGCCGTTGTTGGTTTAGGCTTTTTCGTTGAGGATGATTCACCAAGTCATTCTTCTGCAGAGGCTCGTTTTAAATCGAAGAAAAAGGCTCCTGAATTTACTCAAATTGAATCTCCTTGGGTGGACTCGATAGTAAATTCTTTGACGCTGGAACAGAAAATTGCTCAACTAATCATGTATCCTGTTTACAGTAAAAAAGGAGAAAGTGAATTGTTGAAAATTGAAAAGCTTATTAAGGATTATGAGATCGGAGGTGTAATTTATATGCAAGGAGGTCCTGTTCGACAGGTAAATGCACACAATCGATTAATGGCCAAATCAAAAATTCCCTTGCTTACTTCAATTGATGGGGAATGGGGTGTGAGGATGCGATTGGATTCAGTAATTCGCTTTCCCAGACAAATGCTTTTAGGAGCTGTTCAGGATGAACAGCTTATTTACGATATGGGAGTAGAGATTGCAAAACAATGTTCGTTAACTGGTGTTCATGTAAATTTTGCTCCAGTAGTTGACTTGAATGTTAATCCCAATAATCCAGTAATTAATTCTCGCTCATTTGGTGAAGAAAAGGTTCACGTTACCAAATTATCTCATGCTTATATGAAAGGCATGCAGGATAATACCATTTTAGCATGTGCTAAACATTTTCCGGGTCATGGAGATACGGATGTTGATTCTCATTTGGGATTGCCCGTAATTAACCACAACAGAGAACGATTGATGGATATTGAGCTTTATCCTTTTAAGTCATTGATAGATAGCGGTATGGGGAGTGTTATGGTCGCTCATTTATATGTTCCTTCATTGGATAAAACTAAGGACAGAGCATCAACTTTGTCGCCTAAAATTGTTAAGAAACTACTTAAAGACAAACTTGGTTTTCAGGGTCTGGCATTTACAGATGCTTTAAATATGCATGGAGTCAGTAAATATTATGAAACGGGTGAGGTTGATTTAATGGCTCTTTTGGCAGGGAATGATATTTTGTTGTTTTCGCAGGATGTAGGAAAAGCCATTGAGTACATAAAAAATGCAGTTGCAAAAAAGAAAATCTCTGAAAAAGAGATTACTGCTCGTGTTAAAAAGGTGATTCAGTTGAAAAAATGGATTGGACTGGATAATTTTGAACCTCTTTCAACTGAAAACTTAATTCCTCAGTTAAATTCAGAAAATGCTAAGTTGATAAGAAGAAAACTGGTTGAAAATGCGATGACCTTGCTTAAGAACAGTGGAGATGTTGTACCCGTGAAAGGGTTGTCAAAACTTAAGTTGGCCAGTGTGAGTATTGGTGTGGATGAAACTTCTCCCTTTCAAAAAATGCTGAGTAATTATGCTCCTATTGAGCACTTTTACATTTCTTCTACGCCAACAAAAGAAGAAGTAATTAAGGTTATAAATGACCTTAAAAAATACAACCTGGTTCTTGTGGGTATTCATGGAGACAGTCGTTCTCCTAAGAAAAAGTTTGGTTTGACATCAAATATGATGGATGTTTTGAATAATATTAAGTCGGTTCACCCTACTGTGGTGTCTGTTTTTGCAAATCCATATTCGCTGGGTTTATTCCCTGAATTGGGTGAGGCAAATGCGTTGATTATGGCCTATGAAAATACGTTATTGTCTCAGGAATATGCCGCTCAATTAATTTTTGGGGGAATTGATGCTAAGGGGAAGTTACCTGTTACCTCATCAGGGCTTTTCAAAGTGGGAGACGGACTGATAACAAAAAAAAAACGATTAAAGTATTCTATTCCCATTGAGGAGGGGTTTAATCCAGAAAAACTCAAAAAAGTTGATTCAATAGTTTTAAATGGCATTGATGAAAAAGCTTATCCGGGAGCACAGGTTTTAATCGCGAGAAGGGGAAATATTGTTTACAACAAATCTTTTGGTCATCATACTTATGAAAAGAAGAGAAAGGTGAGCTCTACAGATATGTATGACTTAGCGTCCATTACCAAGGTTACCGCTTCTATTCCAAATTTAATGAAACTGGTTGAGAGTGGAGATGTCAATCTGGACTATAATCTTTGTGATTATCTTGGGTATGTAGACACCACAAATTATATCAATATGAATTTAAGAAGGATGCTTGCTCACAATGCAGGTCTTGTGTCCTGGATTCCATTTTATATGAAGACAATGGCCAGGGGCCAATTGAAGTTTGATATTTACAGTAATACTCAGTCCAATGAATACAAAAACAAGGTGACTGAAGGTTTATACATTAGGCAGGAGTACAGTGATTCCATTCGAAACTGGATTATTAATCACGGTATTCATAAGAAACACGATTACAGATACAGTGATTTGGGATATTACTTTTACAAGGACATCATTGAGCAAAAAACCGGTGAGGATTTAGATTATTTATCGGACTCTTTGTTTTACAAGCCCCTCGGAGCTACTACCATGACTTATAAACCGTTGGAGAAGTTTTCAAAAAATAAGATTACTCCAACTGAAAACGATATGTTTTTCAGAAAAAAGTTAGTCCATGGAACGGTGCATGACCCCGGAGCAGCTATGCTTGGTGGTGTTGCCGGACATGCTGGACTCTTTTCAAATGCAAATGATTTGGCGAAAATATTTGCGATGTATATGAATCATGGTGAATACGGTGGAGAGCGTTATATCGACAGTGCTGTTATTGCTGAGTTTACAAAGGTTCAGTTTCCTGAGGAGGACAACAGAAGAGGAGCTGGTTTTGATAAACCTTCGGGTGATGAAAATGGTCCTACATGTGAATGTGTTTCTGAACGAAGTTTCGGTCACACTGGTTTTACTGGAACTTTAGCATGGGCAGATCCCGATAAAGAAATTATATACATTTTTCTTTCCAACAGGGTGTATCCTGATGCTGAAAACAAGAAGTTAATTCGAATGAGTGTAAGAACTCAAATTCAAGAGGCTATTTATGCTGCTATTGAGGATTAATGATTGATTTTATTTCTTTTTTCAATTTCTTTTTTTTCTGTTTACACAACTTCAATTAAAGTTTTACGTCTTTATTCTGAGAACTGCCAAAAATCGTTTTACATGCTTAGTTTACAAATTATCGTGGTGATTACCATTACGGGTGTAGCTTTTGCCGTATGGGAGTATTTCAGGCATCAAAATTTTATAAAAAAAATACCTGTAAGGATTCATATAAATGGTACACGAGGAAAGTCAAGTGTAACTCGTTTGATTGGCGCAGGGTTGAGAGCGGGTGGGTACAGAACGGTTACTAAAGTAACGGGTACGTTCCCTAGATTGATTATGTCAGACGGAACAGAATCGGCAATATTCAGGAAGGAAAAGGCGAATATTTTAGAGCAGCTTAATGTGATTAAGTTTGCAGCCCGACAAAATACTGATGTTTTGATTTTGGAATGTATGGCTTTAAGGCCGAACTATCAGCGAATTTGTGAACACCAGATGGTTAAGGCAACGCATGGAGTAATAACAAATATTCGATTGGATCATTTGGATGTTATGGGCCCCACATTGGATGAAGTAGCTTATGCTTTATGTGGTACGATTCCAAAAAATACGATGTTGTTTACCAGTGAGGACAGATGCTTCAATTTTATGAAGAAAATCGCTAAAAAACGAAAAACAAATGTTTTTCAGTCTTTGGGTGATGAGGTTAGTGATGAGGAAATGCAAGGGTTTCGCTACATAGAGCACAAGGCTAATGTTGACTTGGCACTTGAAATTTGCGCTTCGCTGGGGGTGAATCGAGATGTTGCGCTTGCTGAAATGAAAACTACAATTCCGGATGAAGGAGTTCTGACAAAGTCAATAATTCATGAGAAAGGCAAAGTCATATATTTTTATAACGGTTTTGCTGCAAATGATCCCGAGTCGACATTAATGATATGGAATACTATTCAGTCAGCACATCAAGACGTAAAAGAAAAAATCATTTTATTAAATACACGAAAAGATCGACAGGATAGAGCGCGTCAGTTGGTCGAAACAATAGCATCAGAAATGGATTTTGATAAGATTGCTTTGATTGGTGAATCTTGCGAATTGGTTGAAGAGATGGCTCTGAAAAATAAAATCGCATACAACAAAATTATAATGATTGGATGGCCATCGACCCAAGTGCAATATCAAAAATTATTTGAAGCAACAGTTGAAAATTCTGTTGTTTTAGGTGTGGGGAATATGGGAGTAGGAGGTTCCGATTTGGCTAAGTTTTTTGAAAAAAAGCATCAACAAAAACAATAAATATAAATCATGGTTGAATTAGCAATTGTATTAGGGGTAGTAATAAGTTTAATTTCTATTGAGGCTTTCGGGTTGGCAGCAGGTGGAATAATAATTCCAGGCTACATAGCTTTGCAATTAACCGAGCTGGATAGAATAATGGGTACATTCATTATTGCTTTGTCCACGTTTCTTCTAATAAAGTTGATCTCCAGATTTACCTTTTTATTTGGAAGGAGACAAATGGTTGTAGCCCTTCTTATTGGTACAATTCTTTCCATAATATCTCACCATTTTATGGTGTTCAATACAGACACCTCAACTGCTGAATTTAGTGCCGTGGGGTGGGTTGTTCCAGGTTTAATTGCCCATTGGGCGGCGAATCAAGGGTTTTTAAGAACAATTTCAATGCTTTCGATTACATCTGTTATTGTGCGGATGTTGGTAATTATTTTTTATGCAGGAAAACAGTTTCCTGAGTTGTATTAAACCGCATGTTATGAATAAAATATCGATTAGGTCACCTCTGATTTTAAGTATATTAGGCGTACTTTCAATCGCCTTTTTTTTGATTATTGAAAACACCAAACTCGAGAAGGAAACCGATTGGTATGATGAAAAAATTGAAGCATCGCGTCTGGCTAAGACTGCTCATCAAATTTTAAAAGGTACAAGATTTAAAAACGCTGAATTTGCGGATAATATAAATGACCCAAATGAAACAGGGTTAATTGGCCAGGAGTTCAGTTTGATTTCCACGGGAAGGGGATCTCTTTCTATTAAAGCATCAACTGTAAATCCAAATTTTGCGGGTATGGTGGTTCAGCTTTTAAAAGATGCGGGTATTGAGAAAGGGGATAATGTTGCAATTTGTATGACGGGATCTTTTCCTGCTTTGAATATTTCAACGCTTGCAGCACTTCAAACCTTAGAGGTGAATCCAATTATTATTTCATCGGTTACAGCCTCAACCTGGGGAGCTACCGACCCTCAATTTACTTGGTTGGATATGGAGAGATTACTTTATGAGAAGGGTGTTTTTAAGTCAAGGTCTATTGCTGCCTCAATTGGTGGAAATGAGGATATCGGACGAGCTTTGAGTGAGGAAGGAAGAGTGTTGGCTTTGAAGGCGATTTCCAGAAATAAGTTGGCTTTAATTGGAACAGATAGTTTAACGGATAACATTTCAACAAGGGTTAGATATTTTCAAGAAGCCAGTTTGTCAAAGCCTATAGGTCTTTATATAAATATAGGTGGTGGGGTCGCATCTATAGGCTCAAAAAGAAATGGTTTGTCAATGAAATCGGGGCTTAATGAGGATGTTAAATTGATAGATTTCCCGGATAAAAAAGGGGTGATGTTTCAAATGGCTAAGTTGAAGGTTCCTATTATTCATCTTCTGCATTTGAACGAGCTTATGAACCGTTATAAGTTGCCTTATGAGCCCATACCTATTCCGGATATTGGTGAAGGTTCCCTGTATAAGGTTTTAAAATACAATTTATTAGTTGTTGGTTCCTGTTTATTTGTTTTGCTGGTTTTAATTGGAGCAATTGTTTTTCAGGACAAAAAGAGAAGTGAGTTGGGAACAGAAGTTATTCATGCTAAATAGATTAAAATGCTAAAAAAGAATACATATATCGGTTTGGTCTTTTTATTTGTTTTAGTAAACTCAACTTCTTTTGCTTCTAAAAAATTAATTAAGCCTTACCTTCACAACAGAGTTGTTCAGGTTAAATCTGGAGAGAAGTCAACTACTTCATATTACTCTTTATCACGTAAGTATGGGACAAAAATTAAGGTAAATGGTCCAGGAAGAATAACTCTTTACTTAAGATCATCAGTGGTGGAAGGCGAAAAATACAGTACTCCATTTACAGTTAAATACACGATAGACGGAAAAAAGGTAAAGGTGAGAAAAGTGAAACCAATTGCGGTTTCCGTTAAGTCAAAAATTGTACGAAAGGAAGGGTTGATTTCCGTGGTAAAAAAAATAAGTTTTACCATCCCGCCTGGTAAACATTTCATCGACTTTATTGTTTTGAACAATGAATCGAGAGTGTACTCAAAATATTATTTTGAAAAGTTTCCCGAACCTCAATGGAAAACTCAACCATTGACAAAAAAAGGTGAGCAAGTGATTTTAGTTTCAACAAAAAAAAATAAAGAGAACATTTATTACAGAGTTTCATCTGAGAAAGGGATTTCAATAAAAGCAAAAGAGAAAACTTATTTAAGAATTATGTTTCGTGCAGAATTCAAAGCATACATGTTTTCAGATAATACCTTAAGGTTGCACATCAAAGAGAACGGGAAAATCATCAAAACAATTCAGATTTCATCAACGCGTGCGAAATATTCAGTTTACAAACACGGAGGAAAATTGGTTCCTGGAACTTTGAATCGTTTCTATATGACTGTGCCAAAAGGCAATCATGAGTATGAAATTGTTGTTGCCGATAAAAGTAAAACAGCTCTTGTTAAAATATCATTTGATGAAAAACGATACCCCAAAAAAATCAATTAGAAATGCGAGTTAGAATAGTTCTTATTGTGCTTCTGTTCACAAATTTTGTGGTTTACACACAAGATCTTACGAACAATCAAAAGTTGTGGTTAAGCAATTATACTTTTGTCAAGTTGAACAGCAGATTTTCGATTGATAATTTTTATGTTACTTCATATGATTTGCACAAAAACAACCGTTTCGGCTTTGCACAAACTGATTTAGGCTTGAACTATCGTTTCAATAAACGAATTCGCTTTTTTATCGCATATTCATTTTCACAATTTCGTTTTTTAAATTCTTATTACAAGCGATACGACAGGGAGCCCAATTCCATGGGATATATGGGGTTTCATCGTTTCGGATTCGGAACTCAATACAGTTATAAAATCAATAGAAATTTTAGAGTTTTGAATAAAGTTGTTGCTCAATTGTATACGCCAAGGTTACAGAAGTATAAGTACCGTTATATGCATGTTTTTACTCTCAATTATCGACATCGAAAATTACCGTTTAAGCTGAGGCCTTTTGCGCAAAGTTTCTTGTATTATTATTCGGGAGGGTTTAATTATGATTACAAAAATGAGGAAGGTGAAATTGATTCAGCTCCACCAAATGGATTACACCGCTACAGAGTCCGTTTTGGATTTAGTTTTAAGCCTGTTCCTAATATGAAACTTCTAACCCTGAAGGCATATTATGGATTTCAGCAAGAGTTTAATACACCTTGGGGTAATGATTTGAATGTCAAGAGAATTGGAACATATACGGGAAACATGTTTACGGACATGAAGTTTAATAACTATACTATTTGGGGTTTACAATTAAATTTGATTCTGTAGGCTTTTTCTTTTATAAAATTGATAAAGTTTAAGGAGATTTTTGTCATCTGAAAAAGAGTGTATTACCTTTAGCTGCATCAAAGATTCTATTTTACATACCCCTATTGAATTCTTGAAAGGAGTTGGTCCGGCAAAGGCAGATTTGCTTAAAAAGGAATTGGGTATGTATACCTGGCAAGATTTGATTGAACATTACCCTTTGCGTTATGTCGATCGATCTCAATTTTATACAATATCAGAACTTCATCCAGAATTACAAAACATTCAAATAAAAGGTAAAGTTGTTCATGTTGAGGAGATTGGAGGAGGGAAAAAATCTCGATTAGTAGCTCGCCTTCGAGATGACACGGGATTGGTTGAGTTGGTTTGGTTTAAAGGTATTAAGTACATTAAACCTTTGTTGAAGCCTGGTTTGGAATACGTCGTTTTTGGGAAACCAACTCTTTTTAATAACCGGTTTAATATTTCGCATCCTGAAATTGTACCAGTTGTTGAATGGAATAAGAAGAAAAAAAGTGGTTTAGAAGCTGTTTATTCCTCTACCGAAAAATTAAAAGCTCGATACCTGGATTCAAAGGGTCTTCGAAAATTAATTGAAAATTTGCTTTTGGAGGTACATGGAAGAGTTGAAGAAACCTTACCAGATTATTTGGTTGATGATTACAAGTTAATGTCCAGAGGAAGGGCTTTTTTAGAAGTGCATCGGCCAAACACACATGAAATTATTCGAAAAGCAGAAGCTCGGTTAAAGTTTGACGAACTGTTTTACATTCAAATGAAAATTCTTCGCTCAAAAGTAGCCAATAAGAGGAAGTTTAAAGGTTTTGTTTTTAAGGAGGTTGGGGCAAATTTTAACAGGTTGTACAGTGAAGTTTTACCATTTGATTTAACCGATGCTCAAAAGCGAGTTTTAAAAGATATTAGAAGGGATGCTGCTTCAGGTTACCATATGAATCGATTGGTTCAAGGTGATGTAGGTAGTGGAAAAACCTTAGTCGCTTTGATGTCGATGCTATTGGCAATTGATAATGGGTATCAAACCTGTTTGATGGCGCCTACTGAAATATTAGCTCAGCAACATCATGCAAGTATTCAAGAGTTGCTGGAACCTCTTGGGATTGAAGTTGCCTTGCTCACAGGGTCTATAAAAACAAAAGATCGTAAAGAAATTCATGAGGTATTAGAATCAGGAGAGTTAAAGATTCTGGTCGGTACACATGCTTTATTGGAAGACAAGGTTAAATTTAAAAATTTAGCACTTGCAGTTATTGATGAGCAGCATCGTTTTGGTGTTGCACAACGGTCGAAGCTTTGGAAAAAAAATACAAGTCCACCGCATATACTTGTTATGACTGCAACACCTATTCCAAGAACTTTAGCAATGACTTTGTATGGTGACTTAGATACGTCCATTATTGATGAGCTTCCACCCGGAAGAAAGCCAATTATAACGCGACACTTCAGAGATAATCAGCGTCTTCGCGTATTAAGTTTTATGAAGCAACAAATTGATTTGGGTCGACAG
>MDTD01074714.1_pt1 | contig 20895 bp, 25 predicted proteins | sample 811221 | NCBI WGS metagenome assembly MDTD01 (sample SAMN05326646, study PRJNA326480) | marine metagenome | isolation source: seawater | place: Pacific Ocean: South West | collected 2011
GCAGTAATGTATTTAGCTGAGATATTCTAATAGACCGAATGCTTGACTTAGTTTTGTACAAGATTTCAATTTTAAATGACTTAGATGTTTTATAGCGTAATGGAACCACATTGATCCTTCTCGAACTCAATAGTGAAACGTTACAGCGGTGAAGATACTGAAAGGGGTGCCTTTTGGGAAAATAACACAATGTCTAGGTATTTCTAATTACTTTTATATTATAAGTTCATGAGTTCTTATGCAATTGTTAAGGCTGGTGGCCGTCAACTATGGGTTGAAGAGAATCGTTTTTATGATGTGAACAAACTAGCCTTACAGGTAGGAGATACATTCTGTTTGAATCAAATTTTATTAGTTAAAAAAAATGGGGTCTTAGAGATTGGTAAACCATTTTTAGAAGGGAAGTATATTATTGAAGCAAAGGTCTTACGTCATCTTCAGGGTTCGAAGATCCGAGTTTATAAAATGCGCCCTAAGAAAAAAACACGTAAAACTTTTGGTTTTAGGCCTAAATTAACTCGTGTTTATATTAGTTCAATCCGTAGTATTACAGCATCAAAGTCAACATGCTACATGTAAAGTTAATTTCTTAGTAAATATGGTTAGAGTAAAGAGAGGTAATGTAGCGCGCAATCGTCGTAAAAAAATTCTTAAATTTGCGAAAGGATTTCAAGGTGCTCATTCACGATTATTCCGCACTGCAAATCAGCAAGTTATGAAATCCCTTATTTATTCATATGTGGGTAGAAAGAGACGTAAGCGTGATTTTAAAAGGTTATGGTTATGTCGTATTAACGCAGCTTCTCGTATCGAGGGCTTAACTTACAGTAAATTAAGGGGTCGTTTGAAGAAACAATCAATCGATTTAAATTTAAAAATGTTAGCACAACTTGCTTTATTAGATAAAAGTAGTTTTTCAGAACTTATTGCACAAATCTAGTGTAGTAATAAATATAGTAAGGGTTTAATTTTAAGTTAGAACAAGTTAATGGCACATAAAAAAGGAGCAGGAAGTACAAAAAATGGTCGAGATTCGAACGCGCAGCGTTTAGGAATTAAGGTCTATGGTAATCAATCAGTCAAAGCTGGTGGAATAATTGTTCGTCAACGTGGACTTTCATTTCGACCTGGCCAGGCAATAGGGGTTGGGAAAGATTATACATTGTTTGCCTTGCAAGATGGTATTGTAGAATTTACAACTGATAAAGCATGTAAGTATGTTCATGTTCGTTAAATTATTTATTAAGCATAAACTGGAACAAAGTTCATGCTTAATAAAATGTCAAAATAGTATAATAGTAGAATGGTTCAAAAAATATATATATTGAATTAACAAATTAAAAAATTGGTAGACACATTCCTAAAATCCATAATGGGAATAATACGCGATTTAAAGGATTAATGTCAACCTTGCGTGGCAAGAAAGTTAGAAACTTTAATGAAAATAGCGGGAAACGGATTTGAACCATTGACCTTCGGGTTATGAGCCCGACGAGCTACCAAACTGCTCTATCCCGCGAAAACTATTTCATATAGTATGGGCGATAAAAATCATTTGTCAATTCAAGAGCCCTATAATTTTTACCGCCAAGGTTACGAACTATATAGGTAAATTCCCCTTTAGAAAGGGTCTTTGTTAATAAACTTACACCTTCAATGGTTCATTTAATTTTGTTATAAGTTGACGTAGAACTAATTCATCACGTCGAAGAAGACTAGTAAACGAATCAATAAGTTTACCATTTCCAAGAAAAACCATTTGGATAAAATTTGCTGCTTCAAACTTTTTAATCGGGTAGCTAAGTGCTTTACGACCTTGATTTTGAACCATTACTTTACTACCCTGTTGAGTTAGAAAATCTTGATAGAAGCTGATTTTATCAGCTATTTCTTTTTCCGTAAAATTTGGATCTAGTAGAAAAAGAACCTCGTATAATTCTAGTTCCTTACGCATTTTAAAAATTATATATATTAGTTTAAGAATTGCTTTTAGTATAAGGTAAAACTATATAGAAAATCAAGATCTACTAATCGTTGGAAAAAGAGGTCTATGTCATTTATGACATCGATAAATTTGATTTCTATTCACTTGATTTTTACAACAATATTTAAGACTAAAAATTTTATGGGTAAATACGGATACGTCTATTTAATCCATTTCCAACATTTATACTATGTAATTGATAGTGTTTGACAAGCTCATGTTGTAATTTACGGATGGAATTATCTCGGGGTAATAGATCAATAATTTTGTTAGTTGGGATGATTATTTCCTCAATCGCTAATCGTGTTTCTTCCAACGGTGTTAATAATTCTTTTTTTATAAGTCGTGATGTTTTGCGAATATTTTGTTTTTTTACTTCTGGAAGGACAGAGGTTTGCTTAACTAACTGTTGCAGAGCACAAGCAAATTCAAGTAAGCTAGTCCTCTGAATTGTTTGTACTGGAATTTTACGAGCATATGAAATTTGTCGTAATTTTCTGTTATTTTTTAATAGGTTATCAACAGCTAAAATTGCATCTGCATGTTGAATCTCTTTTATTATTGATATAGGTACACCTAATGTTCGGATCACAGATTTAAGTTCTTGTATATTGATACCATAAGTATAGAGTAGTATGGAATTAATATTTCTTTTATCACTTTTAACTGTTTTTTTAATCTTCCAATTATTTAATATATTAGATTTACTTAATAAAGTATTATTCTTTTGTTTTTTTTCAATTAGCCCAAACTTAGTTTTATTCATTTCTTTTTCAGAATAACTGATCTCACAATGAATATTTACGTTGCTTGAATCAACTAATTTACGTTTTTGGAGAGGTGGATTTTCACCTCGAAGGAATAAATCTACTGAATTTTCAATATTATCATGAATAACCCAAGTTTGAGAATCATGTATTTCAATAGCTACTTCAAATGTTGGCGGAGCTTTTCGTTCTAAAATACTTTTTCCTGATCCCCGTCTTTTTGCTTCCTCATCACCTAATGTTACGTATTGTATTCCACCAATTAAATCTGTAATTGTTGGGTTTTTAATTAAATTTTCCAAGGCATTACCATGTGCTGTACCGATAAGTTGTACACCACGTTCAGCGATTGTTCGAGCAGCTACTGCTTCTAATTCTGTTCCAATTTCATCGATTATAATAATTTCTGGCATATGGTTTTCAACAGCTTCAATCATTATTTCATGTTGGTTTGTTGGACTTGAAACCTGCATTCGGCGAGCTTTTCCAATAGACGGGTGGGGTAAATCTCCATCACCTGCTATTTCGTTTGATGTATCAATAATAATGACTCGTTTTTTTATTCCATCTGATAATACGCGTGCTATTTCACGTATAGCAGTTGTTTTTCCTACTCCTGGTTTCCCTAATAGAAGGATTGATTTTTTCTCTTCTAATAAATCACGTATAATACTAACCGTTCCAAAAACAGCCCGGCCAATTCGACAAGTTAGACCAATTATATTGCCTTGACGATTTCGCAATGAACTAATTCGATGTAAAGTTTTTTCTATTCCTGCTCGATTATCACCACTAAATTTTCCTAGTCGCTTGATAATGTAATCTAAATCTTGCCAAATAATTGTCCGATATGATAAGTACTCAGTACTATCTGCAAATCGTGCCTCGGGTCTACGCCCGATATCTAGTACAATTTCAATTAGAATTTCTTTCTTGGGATGTACTTTTATTGGATCCCTAATGAACTTTGGCACTATTTCAAGCAATTTGTTCAAATTATCTGCAAGTAACATTTCTAAACACTTAATTTATTGATATATATAGGTTTTATTTATGGGTTTCTCATTTTCAACTAAGTCACAATAAGTTCTTGATAATTCATTTAACAAATTTAAAAATCTGCTTAGAATAATTACAAATTTGTATTGCACCTTTACTAATTTTAGATTTGAAAACTTTTATGAATTATAGTTCATTTTTGAAATCTCTCTATTATTATATATTTATTGTATTTATGTAAAAATTAAAAAACTCTTCGTGTTTATGTTATATCTAATAATAGATTGACATTTTCTGTTTAATCTAGCGATTCCTTAAAACATTTTACGCTGTTATGGATTAAAAATTAAATTTCATATTGATGATTAATATTCTTTTAAAACCTATAAGATGTTATTATCTTACTCTGAAATCAATTTCATTATTACTACATTAATAGGCTTAACATCTTAGGTTATTATTGAACTAGGTTTTGAAGTGTTGGATTAAAGTATATAAATTTTTCTATTTTTTAATAGAAAAGGTATTAATAAATTGGTTGTAGATGGAAAAACAATAGATGTTATATAAACAAAAAAATCTACATTGAATTTAGATTGTAATGGGGGTAGAGGGACTTGAACCCTCACGACCATTTGGTCAACAGATTTTAAGTCTGTTGTGTCTACCATTCCACCATACCCCCTACTTTAAGGCGACACCCAGATTCGAACTGGGGATAGAGGATTTGCAATCCACTGCCTTACCACTTGGCCATATCGCCTTTATAAATTTCAGACACAATACTTAATATTGTTTATATTCCAGTAAATGTCAAAAACAACTTTTTAAGTTGACCCACTTTGGCTCTCTAGTTTACTATGTAGTTAGTACACTTTAGCGGGTATAGTTTAGTGGTAGAACCTTAGCCTTCCAAGCTAATGATGAGAGTTCGATTCTCTCTACCCGCTTTTAATTTTTAAAACCTAAAAAAATTATTATTTACTCGTAAACCTTTTTATGGAAAGGCCAAATAAATAACAATCGAGTGTTAAAATTATATTTAGTTAAGTTATTTAATTACATCGTAAGAAAAATTATGACAGCATCATTTTTACCTTCTATCTTAACACCAGTTGTTACGCTTGTTTTTCCAGGTATGTGTTTCGCACTTTTTTTCGTATTAATTGAACAAGAAGAAGTAACTTAGATTTTGAAATATGATAAGTTTCTGACTAAGTGTTTAATTTACTTTGCAATTCTTTTCATTTTTTAATTATGAAATATTTTACTAATTTAAATTAAATGGATATACAATCAATTCTAGATAATTTAATTTTTGTGAATTTATTATTTGTAACAATAATTTATTGGGCAAGTTTAATTTTCTCAAACTTTAGATTATTACCTAAATTAGCATATTATGGCAACATATGCGCAAGTGTTTGTCTTTTTATTCTATTAGGTTCAAGATGGTTAACATTTGGTTACTTTCCACTTAGTAATCTATATGAATCTTTAATGTTCTTAGCTTGGGGAATAACAACTCTGACAAGTTTTATTGAGAGCAGATCAAAAGTTTCACTTATTGGCTCAATTAGTACACCTATTGCTTTATTTGTTACCGGTTTTGCTAGCTTATCTTTACCAGACGTTATGCAAGCACCTTCACCTCTTGTGCCTGCACTAAAATCAAATTGGCTAATGATGCACGTTACTGTAATGATGTTAAGTTATGCTAGTTTACTCGTTGGATCCTTATTAAGTATATTTTTCTTAGTATTAATAAAAAGTCGAGGTGATAAAGTTTCATTACAAGGCAGCTCATATGGTGTACAAGCTAGTAAAGAAACAAGTCCAGTTGTCGAAACGGCTTTTTATAAAACTAAAAGTACTGGTAGTTATTCAACATTAATTTTAGATGATGATACTACTGTAGAGGGAAACTCAATGAATACAAGACTTTCTTTATTAGAAAGTATTGATAATTTAAGTTATAGGACTATCAGTTTCGGATTCCCACTTTTAACAATTGGCATTATAGCTGGTGCAGTGTGGGCTAACGAGGCATGGGGGTCATATTGGAGTTGGGATCCTAAAGAAACATGGGCTTTAATAACGTGGTTAGTATTCGCTTCGTATTTACATGCACGAATTACAAAATCTTGGCAAGGAGAAAAACCAGCTTTAATAGCATCGTTTGGATTCATTGTTGTTTGGATCTGTTACCTTGGGGTGAATTTCTTAGGTAAAGGATTACACACCTATGGTCAAATACTTTAATCTAACTAGATAACTTTCATTAAAGTTAATATACTTTTTTGTTAACACTTATTTTATAAATAAGGTCTTATAGGTTAAAAATAAATTTAAAAAAAAGATTAAAGTCGTTATATAATCTTATTCAAGTTTATTTACCACTAAAAACATTAGTTGGTAATTTTATATTCAGTTCCCTTAAATTATACAAATTTAAGGAACAAGTATTTTATTCCATTAGGGATAAAATTAATTGATTTAAACTATATTAGGAGAAAGAATCGTGTCAGGTGGTTCAACAGGAGAAAGACCTTTTTCAGATATTATTACAAGTATTCGCTACTGGATTATCCATAGTATTACTATACCCGCTTTATTTGTTGCGGGATTCCTTTTTATTAGTACAGGTTTAGCATATGATGTTTTTGGTACGCCAAGACCAAACGAGTACTTTACACAGGATCGTCAACAGATTCCACTAGTAAACGATCGTTTCAGTGCTAAGCAGGAATTAGAAGATTTAACGAAAGGCTTATAAAAATAGAAATAATGTAAGAGGTACAAATGATCAATACAAATCAACCAATAGCATACCCTATTTTCACTTTTCGTTGGCTTACAATACATGCATTAGCTGTACCAACAGTTTTTTTTCTTGGTGCGATTACATCAATGCAATTTATTCAACGATAGGAGATATTTATAGATGAGTGCACCGAATCCTAATAAGCAACCCGTAGAATTAAATAGAACATCATTATTCTGGGGATTACTTTTAATTTTTGTTTTAGCTGTACTGTTTTCAAGTTACTTCTTTAACTAATTTAACGTTAAGTAATAAAACTTGAGTCAATTATTAAAATAATATTTTAAGGAGATTGTAAGAATGAGTGACGCTGGACGAGTACCACTTTGGATGGTCGCAACAGTTGGAGGGCTTGCTGCCCTTGGTTTATTAACTTTATTTTTCTTTGGCGCATATTCGGGCCTAGGATCTTCTTTATAAACTAAAGTTACTTACGCCTAATTATATTTGTTATAAAGAGTGCATTAGATTTAATGCACCCTTTATAATTGAACTTGCACTATAGTGTTGGTAAAGTTAGTTTTTTCTTTTAACTTAATAAACTGGTAGAATTTTGATCTGTATATGTACAAATTAAATTTTATATTTTTTCTGGCTAACTAAATAGGTAAATTACATTTATTTTATGGGCTAGAATTAATCTAGTTTATATTTTTCTTACCCCCAGGGGAATTCGAATCCCCGTTACCTCCGTGAAAGGGAGATGTCCTAGGCCTCTAGACGATGGGGGCTTTTTGTATCTCATTTACATGTTAATATATACTAATATGTTTGTCAATAGATTCAATATAAATAATTAATAAAATTCAGACTCTTAGACTTAGCTTGTAACCAAAACTTATTGTGTGTTTTCCTCTTCTAGAGTTAGTACATTAAATCTATTTTCCAGTGATAAAGATCCTACAAACATGTCTAGAATCTCACGTTTAAAGATTTTAATAGAATTAGCATAATAGCGCTTTGGATTAACGAGGATAGAAAGTGTTCTACTGATTGTAATATCTTTTATTTTAGCCCAATGAATTATGTTAAGTTCTAATTCTTTAGAAATTGCGGAAACGGAAACAAATGCGGCCCCTAAACCTGATTGGACAGCATTTTTAATTGCTTCAATAGAGTTTAATTCCATTTCAATTTTGAATTGCCGACTATCAATTCCATTTTCAATTAAAGTATTTTCAATAACGTTTCGGATAGTAGATTGGGTGTTAAGTGCAATAAACTTTAAACGATAAAGGTCTTCTTTTTGAATATATTCTAAAGATGAAAAAGGATGTGAAGTTGGTAAAATAAGTGCAAGTTCATCTTCTGCATATGAGGTTACATCTAATGTTGGCCTTAAATTAGTCGGTATTTCTCCTCCAACGACGGCCAAATCGATTTGTCCTTTTGCTACACCCCATGCTATACGTCTGGTTGAGTGTACTTGTAATTCAATTGTAATTTGAGGATATTTATGACGAAAGATACCAATTAATCGAGGCATTAAATAAGTACCTGTAGTTTGGCTTGCACCAATAATTAAACCACCAGATTGTAACGTTTGAATTTCTTCAAGTCCACGGCATGTTTCTTCACAGAGATTTAATATTCGATCTGCATACTTTACTAATAATTCACCCGACTCAGTTAATCTCGCCTGTCTCTTATCACGGTAGAAAATTGGTATATTTAATTGTTTTTCAAGATTTTGGATTTGAAGACTGATAGCAGGTTGTGAGACGTATAGTCGTTCTGCTGCTTTTTTAAAGCTTCCTTCGTTAGTAATTGTTTGTAAAATTTTTAATTGATCCAGTGTAAAAGGAAAGTTTGCCATTTGAAAGAAAAATATTATTTAATTAGCTAGTTTATAATGACTACTTAACTAACGTCATGCCATAAGATCAAAAATCATTAGCTAGATACTATAACAGAAATAGGGCTGATGATACAAATTAGTATGTAATTCTTAATATTCATATTTTATACATTGGTAAACTGGTAGATTTTGTGAGTCCATTGATAAAAAAAGTTATTAACATTAAAATCACTTATTTCGATAGTGTAATAAACGTTGTATAATAATAACTAGATTTATTAATAGAGTTGAAATTTTAATTTACATGGATACAAGACTTGCAATCGTTTTACTTCCGTTCTTAGCAGCAGTTTCATGGGCATTATTTAACATAGGTCGTTTAGCACTTCAGCAATTAAAACGAATGGCTTAATATTAATATGAATTTAGTTCAATATTAAAACTATGTTTGTAGAGAAACTAGAAAATTAGTTTCTTTACAAACAAGTGAAATTTAAAGAATCAAGCCTGTTCAAAAATTTTAAATTTTAGCCACACTTCGAATTAATAATGATTTCATATACTTTTAATTTAAGTATCCTCACCTCGTTTAGTTGATTTAGATTTTCGGTTCAAAATATTACTAATCATATTTTTAACAGGATTTTCTAGAGTTTTATTTAAATCGAGCAACTCAACATTTTTACCCTGCAAACGTTGGGCTGTATTTTCAAATGCTAATCCGGGAAACGATAACTTTTGGTCTAAAACAAGTGGTTCACCACGGTTCGAAGCTATGATCACTTGTTTACTTTCTGGTATAACACCTAGAATGGGTATACCCAAAATATTCTGAACATCATCAATTGACATCATTTCGTCACTTTTAATCATTTTTGGTTGCACCCGATTAATAATTAGTCTATTGTCTTCAATACCGTTGGCTATTAATCGACCTATAACTTTATCAGCGTCTCTAATTGATGGTACTTCAGGGGTAACAACTATTAGTGCTTCATTTGCTGGTTCAATAGCAGCCCAAAACCCATCATCAATTCCAGCTGGGCTATCAATTAAAATATACTCATAATCATCAACGATTCGGTCAATCAGATTACTTATACTTTTACGTGAAAACTGGGTCGGTGATTGGCTGGAAGAAAATGGAAGAAACGTTAAATCTGGTTCTCTTTTGTCCTGTATTAAAGCTTGTTCTAATCGACATTTACCATTTAGTACATCTGAACCTGTATAGATAACACGGTTCTCAAGACCTAATAATAAATCAAGATTACGTAGCCCAATATCAGCATCTACTAATAATGTTTTGTGTTCTAAGCGTGCTAAAGCCATCCCTAAATTAGATGTTGTAGTTGTTTTACCTACGCCCCCCTTACCCGAAGTAATAACAATAACACGAGCCTTTGATTTACGTTCAGACTCCAATGTACTTATAGTATCGCGTTGTAATTTAATATCAGGACTAGAATCTTTATTACTAGTATTTGAATTATTATTTGTCATATATAGTATGTATTAATTAAGAAAATTTAACCCTACTTAGATTGTATCATTAGATGAGTTGACTTTCATTAATTTTTTTCATAAAAGTAATAAAAATTACTATTTATTGAATAAATTAATATTAATAATTGCGGACGGAGAGACTCGAACTCTCAAGGGAATACCCGCTAGAACCTAAATCTAGTGCGTCTACCAATTTCGCCACGTCCGCTAATAAATATATTTTATACATATTACTTTAACAAAAAAATCTACTATATGCAAATTGGTCACATTGATTAATACAATTTTTGTATTAATCAATGTGACCAATCGTGATTAAAGAAAACGGTATATTTCATCTACTTAATGTAGAACTTTACAAGTTAGTAAGTTAAACCAAGACTACGAGTAGTCTCACTGCCAAGGTATACCCGTACACTTAAAAAGTCCGTTGGACATGCTGTCTCGCAGCGCTTACATCCAATACAATCTTCTGCTCTAGGAGCTGAGGCAATTTGTCCTGCTTTACATCCATCCCAGGGAACCATTTCTAAAACATCACAAGGACACGCACGAACACATTGCGTACAACCAATACAGGTATCATAAACTCGTATACTATGCGACATATTTACTTATTTGATTAAAAAAATTAATTTTATATGTAATTTAACTAGAATAAGCTGCATATTTAATACAGCCTATTCCGTAAAGTTAATTATTTAGGTAGTTACCCAATCCACATCAACATTTTCCAGAATAATTGAAGAATTATAGATCTGTAAAATGATAACTAAAAATACTAGAAATAAGCCCATGAAAATGCCCATTACAGGTGTTGTTCCCCAACCTGGGGCTACCTTACCGTATTCTGCGTTAAGCGGTCGTAAAATTTCTCCTAATCGCGTTCTTAGTGCCATAATTTTAAGTTCAAGAGAATTAGATTATATAATACTAGTTTATAATATTACTCATAATAAACATTATAAACAAAGTTTCCTTTTTCAGATCAGCTTATTAAATATTTTTTATGGAAAGTGCAAAAGTCTTAAGTATTTTTATTTCAGGTTTATTACTCGGTATTACAGGCTATTCAATCTTTACGGCTTTTGGCCCATCGGCTAAAGAATTGCGTGACCCATTTGAGGAACATGAAGATTAAAAAAAAATCATTCACAAAAGTGAATGATTTTTTTTATTAAACTAAATACTGGGATCATTTTAAATGAAACCTAAATTTCTTTTAAATATGAACCAAAAAATAGTATTTAATTATTTTTTAACAATTCGTGGTGGATCTCTAAAGAAAATCGCGAAGAAGATTACCACTAGTGTCCCAATCAGTAAAAAAGTATATACTAATGCTTCCATAACTTACTTATTAATTATTAATCTTAAACCTACGTTTTTATACAACACCTTGCTTCTTAGTAGTCTTATCACCAAGTTTTTGGAATGCACCAAATTCAACCTGTTCTAATACTTCACTACCAATACCCGCAAATACATCTCGGAATAACGTACGACCACCATGCCATAAATGACCAAGGAAGAATAATAAGGCAAAGTTTGCATGACCAAAAGTATACCAACCTCGTGGACTACTTCTGAAAACACCATCGGATTCTAATGTTGTACGATCAAACTCGAAAACTTCTCCTAATTGTGCTTTTCTTGCATATTTTTTAACAGTTGGAGCATCTGTAAAGACCTGACCATTTAATTTTCCACCATAGAAGTTAGTACTAACACCAACTTGCTCAATACTGTATTTTGATTCCGCACGTCTAAATGGAATATCAGCACGTACAATACCATCTTTATCAACTAAGATAACAGGGAATGTTTCGAAGAAGGCAGGCATTCTTCTTACTGTTAACTCACGACCCTCTTTGTCTTGGAAAACTGGGTGGCCTAACCATGCTTCTGCAATCCCATCTCCTTTATTCATTGGACCAGCTCGGAATAAACCACCCTTTGCTGGGTTATTACCAATGTAGTCATAGAATGCTAATTTATCTGGAATTCGTGACCAAGCTTGGCTTAGTGATAATCCTTCACCTAGTGAACTTTCTACACGACGCTCAATTTCCTGTTGGAAATAACCACTATCCCATTGATAACGCGTTGGACCAAATAATTCAATTGGCGTTGTTGCAGCACCATACCACATCGTACCAGATGTAATGAAAGCTGCAAAAAATACAGCTGAGATACTACTCGATAGTACAGTTTCAATATTACCCATACGAAGAGCTCGGTAAAGTCTCTGAGGTGGACGAATTGTTAGGTGGAAAACACCCGCAAGAATACCTAAGATACCAGCAGCAATGTGATGAGATGCAATTCCACCTGGATTAAACGGGTTAAAACCTTCAGCACCCCATGCTGGAGCAACAGCCTGAACTCGACCAGTAACACCATAAGCATCAGAAACCCATATTCCTGGTCCAAATGCACCTGTTACGTGGAATGCACCAAACCCAAAACATAATAAACTTGCTAAGAATAAATGAATTCCAAAAATCTTTGGTAAATCTAATGCTGGCTCACCTGTACGAGGATCTCTAAATAATTCTAAATCCCAATAAACCCAATGCCAAATTGCCGCTAAGAAACATAATCCTGATAAGATAATGTGTGTTAGTGCAACACCTTCAAAACTCCAAATACCAGGATCTGAAACACTTTCTCCGGTGATACTCCAACCACCCCAAGAATCTGTTACACCAAGTCGAGCCATAAAAGGCATTACGAACATGCCTTGTCGCCACATTGGGTTTAGAACTGGATCTGAAGGATCAAAAACTGCAAGCTCGTATAATGCCATTGAACCTGCCCAACCAGCCACAAGTGACGTATGCATAAGGTGCACAGCAATTAAACGGCCTGGATCATTAAGTACAACTGTATGAACACGATACCAAGGTAGTGCCATGGATTTTTTTCCCTCCTTTAGAAAAATTTTTTACTTTCTTACTCTTTATTCTGAACATTATGAACAGAAAAACTAATATTTGAATTAACTAAGTTAAACTCTTAGAATAAGATTATATATTGGATTACGTATTTTTTTACTTTTAATAAAAATTTTAAATATTTATTAGTGCTGGAAATTCATTAAAAAACAACAGGTTGAAATACTAATTCAAAATAATTTTGAACTTTTAGTTGAAGAGTACAAAAATGACATGATTTTAGTTAAAGGAAAAGTAAAAAAAAATAAAAAGGATACCAACAAGTGATTTCATCACTTACTCTACATTTTGGGAATTTTTTTGCAAGAAAGATTTATATTAAATTCCTCCTTTTCAGAACAAGCGGGTGACGCGATTCGAACGCGCGACATCAACCTTGGCAAGGTTGCGCTCTACCCCTGAGCTACACCCGCTTTACTATATTATAATAAAAGATTATTAATCTTTCAAATTGAAACTAAATTGACTTAAAGTATTCTTTTGTAAACATGGCATTAAAATAGTGGTGTTAGAGTTTTATATTAGATAAAATCTAGACAAATAACTTAAGGTATGCGAATATTAGTGGAGGCAAATATTTTCCTCAGTAGCTCAGGGGTAGAGCGATCGGCTGTTAACCGATTTGTCGTAGGTTCAAATCCTACCTGGGGAGATTTCAAGAGAGAGTTAATCATTACCTAAAATTGCTATAACTATGTTTTTCATTATAAATAAAATTAATTATAGTTTTTTTAAATTTTTTATAATGTATTAGAATTAAACCTTAAGAAACTGTATTAAATTTCTATACAGGTTCAAAATCTATAATCAACTATTAGTATTTTTAAAAGAAAGACGGTCGTTATGGTTTCTGCTATGCCGACACCTGGTTTGATTGAAGCATCTTTTTTAGTAGGTATAGGAGCTTCAGATTTTGTTACTTTAACTTCACTTGTGTCAAGTTATCTTAGTGGCTATTTTGCTTGTCAAACAGCAGGATCTGCCATTGGTTCCAGCGTAGCTAGGGGTTTGCTGGAGGTTCTTTTGCACTAGCTACTACTATCGGTGCTATAACTGTAATATACAAGATGCGTTATAAACAGTATTTAAAAGAGAATGGAGGAAAGTACATGGTAAGCCAGCTTGGTAAACTTGAAATGGTACTACTTGTTGCTTTTATAGCTACTGGACCAATAACGCTAAGTCCATTGACTTTAATTTTATTAACGAATTCTTACTGTTTCTTTAAAGGTTATATTAGCAAAAACGAAAAAGTAAAAGTTTATTTATGTTAATAATTCTTTTGAAAACGAATGAAGGGTTGAATTCTTGTTTTTCTGTAATAAAAAAGGTTTCTTTCAAAGATAAAAAATGAAATTCTAATAATTCTTTTTACTTTTTGAAACTTCACTCATAACTACTTATTGGAAACATTATCAATCGTGTCTTCAACACTCTTTGCTTGCTTCGAAGCGGACTTATTTTTCATATAATCATCATTACTTCTTTTTCTTAGCTCCATTTTTGGTTGAATTATTTTGTTATTCAGTTTAATTAAATTTTTATTTGTTTATTGTTGAGACATAAATATAACAAATATGATTTAATTAATCAGTCTAATATGAAAGAATATTAAAATATAGTCTAAAAAAATTTAAAACTCTAATGCGGTATTAAAAAACACCGTATTAGAGTATTATGTAGATGCTAAACTAATCAATTTGCAAGGAATATGATGCAAAAACTGAGAATCGTTTATGCAGGAACAACATTAAAAATTCCTGTAAGAATAACTAATGCAGACCACAGGCCTGCTCCACTCCAAACAATACTTTGTGATTTTTCCCATTCACCTGGAGTTGCTAAAATAACAGGTACCGCAACTACTAATGCAAATGATACGATTACTAATAGGCCAACAAAAAATTGGAGAATTCCGATCATGAGAATTGTTTACGCTAAATTAAATAAATTTAAACTATATTAGTTTTTACGACTAAAAGGTTTTCGAAAAACTATATTGACTTAAACAATATTCTATAACATTATTTCATTAATAGAGACTAGTATAAATAGAAATTTTTCGAAAAACTTCAATTAATTATCTTCTCACCTATTGTATAATCTAATTAAGTAATTTTTTTATAATATTTTAGATAGACGAGGTTAGTTAATAAAATGAATGTAAACTTCTTATTATCATATCTACCCGAGGCCTATGCAGCATTTCGACCAATTGTGGATATAATGCCAGCAATTCCGGTACTCTTTCTTCTATTAGCTTTTGTTTGGCAAGCAGCCGTAGGTTTTAGATAAAAAAAACGAACCAATTAAAAGCTAACATACGATAGTCTAAGATAACTTTTACTAGTTTAATAGACTCATTTTTAGGATAATCAGACAGGTCTTTTTAGTCCAGTTACCTAATCTCTAACTTTTGAAACACTGTTTATTTACTGAAATCAATTATTCTAAATAAGCTTTAACATGGTTGACACTACTTCAAAAACAGGAACTATTTCACAAATTATTGGGCCTGTAGTGGACGTTGAATTTTCAAATGGGGAATTACCAAAAATTTATAATGCATTAGTCATTTCTTCAGATGACACAAGCATTGTTTGTGAAGTACAGCAACTTCTTGGTAACAATAAAGTACGTGCAGTTTCAATGACATCAACTGATGGTTTAAAGCGTGGAGCAAGCGTACTAGACACAGGAGCTCCAATTACTGTACCCGTGGGAACAGCAACTCTAGGTCGTATTTTTAACGTACTAGGTGAACCAGTAGATGAAATGGGACCATGTGATCCAGAAGCAGGTTTACCAATTCACCGTGCAGCGCCACTATTTAGTGATTTAGATACTGCACCAGCAGTTTTTGAAACTGGTATTAAAGTAGTAGATCTTTTAGCACCTTATCGACGTGGTGGAAAAATTGGTTTATTTGGTGGTGCTGGTGTAGGAAAAACAGTACTAATTATGGAATTAATCAATAACATTGCACGAGCACACGGTGGTGTATCAGTTTTTGGTGGTGTTGGTGAACGTACACGTGAGGGTAATGATCTTTACTGTGAAATGAAAGAATCAAAGGTAATCAACGAAGATAAACTAACTGATTCTAAAGTAGCATTAGTTTATGGTCAAATGAATGAACCACCAGGTGCACGTATGCGTGTTGGATTAACTGCATTAACAATGGCAGAGTATTTCCGTGACGTAAACAAGCAAGACGTTCTATTATTTATTGATAACATCTTCCGTTTTGTACAAGCAGGTTCAGAAGTATCAGCTTTACTTGGTCGAATGCCATCTGCTGTAGGATATCAACCAACATTAGCCACTGAAATGGGTGTACTTCAAGAACGAATTACATCAACAACAGAAGGTTCAATTACATCAATCCAAGCAGTTTATGTTCCGGCAGATGATTTAACAGATCCAGCACCAGCTACGACTTTTGCACACTTAGACGCTACTACAGTATTATCGCGTGGATTAGCTTCAAAAGGTATCTACCCAGCTGTGGATCCTCTAGATTCTACATCAACTATGCTTCAGCCATCAATTATTGGTGAGGAACACTATGCAATTGCACAGCGAATTAAATCAACTCTTCAACGTTATAAAGAGCTTCAAGATATTATTGCAATTTTAGGTCTGGATGAGCTTTCAGAAGAAGATCGTTTAACAGTTGCACGAGCTCGTAAGGTTGAACGATTCTTATCACAACCATTCTTTGTTGCAGAAGTATTTACAGGTTCACCAGGTAAATACGTATCTTTAGCTGATGCAATTGATGGATTCACTCAATTATTAGAAGGTAAAATGGATGATTTACCAGAGCAAGCATTCTATCTAGTAGGAAACCTTGCTGAAGCAATTGAAAAAGCTGAGAAGTTAAAGTAAAAAATAAATATGAGTTTAAACGTTCGTGTAATTACACCTGACAAAGTTATCTGGGATGCGGATACAGAAGAACTAATCCTTCCTAGTAGTACTGGACAGTTAGGTATCTTGACAGATCATGCCCCTTTACTTACAGCTTTAGATATAGGCGTTATGCGCTTAAAAACTGGAGCAAATTGGACATCGATTGTTTTAATGGAAGGTTTTGCTGAGATCGAAAATAACAAAGTTACAGTACTTTGTAATGGAGCCGAGGAAGCAACTTCTATTGATGCTAACAAAGCGCAAGCAGATCTTGAAAAAATGACTTTAGTAGTTGATGAAGCAACTACTAAAAAAGAAAAGATTGAAGCGACAATCGAACTGCGTAAATGTAAAGCTCGTATTCAAGCTTTAGCAAAAGCATAAATTCGATAAATAAAATCTCTGAATCAATTGTTAATTGATTCAGAGATCTTTAATTTTAATAGATACTAGTTACGCTGCACTTGTCTCTACTTTTGGTTGGTTTGGTTTATCCACTAAGACTACGACATTATTATTTTTGTTTGGATCAACATCAACAATTACAACATCACCTTTTGTAATTCGTTCAGAGAGTAATTCCTCGGCTAGATTATCTTCTAATAATCGCATCACTGCTCGACGTAATGGACGAGCACCATATGTTGGATTATAGCCTTCATCAACTAAATGTTTCTTAAAGCGGTCTGTAACTTCTAATTGAATACCTGTTTCAGTAACACGATCAAAAATTTCAGCTAACATTAATTCAGCAATTTCAGCAACTTCATCTTTTGTTAACTGTCGGAATACTATGATCTCATCTAAACGGTTTAGAAATTCAGGTCTAAAATACTGTTTTAACTCTTCATGAACAAGCTTATGTACACGATCATACTCAAAATCTGAGTCATCATCTGCGATTGTAAAGCCTAAACTCTTACCACTACCTTTTTCAATGATTTTTGAACCAATATTTGATGTTAAGATAAGAAGAGTACTCTTAAAATCAATTGTTCGCCCTTGTGCATCAGTTAATCGACCATCTTCAAAAATTTGAAGTAATAAATTGAAAACATCTTGATGAGCTTTTTCAATTTCATCAAACAGAACAACGCTATAAGGACGTCGACGTACGGCTTCCGTTAATTGACCACCCTCATTATATCCAACATAACCTGGAGGTGAACCAATTAATTTTGAAACTGTATGGCGCTCCATATATTCAGACATATCAAGTCTTACCATTGCATCTTCTGAACCAAAGAAATAAGCACTAAGAGCCTTTGTTAATTCAGTTTTTCCTACACCAGTTGGACCGGCAAAGATAAAACTTGCAATGGGTCTTTTTGGATTTTTTAAACCAACACGTGCTCGTCTTATTGCTCTTGAAACAGCAACAACTGCTTCATCTTGACCAATAAGTCGACCGTGGAGAGTTTCTTCCATATTCAATAACTTATCGGACTCACTACGCGTTAACTTATTAACAGGAACGCTGGTCCATGAGGAAACAATTTGTGCAATATCTTCCTCAGTAACAATAGGAGTTTCTACCTTAGCTTCGTCCGTACCATCAGATGTTTTTTCTCCCCCTTTTGCACTCCAAATAACAGCTTGAATCTGTGCATTAATTTCTAATTCACGCATACGTAATTTACCAGCAAGCTCAAATTCCTGATTTCGGATTGCACCATCTTTTGATTTTAATACCTCACGTTTTTCTTCTTCTAATGAACGAGCAACTTCTGGAACACGAAAAACTGATAATCGAACTTTAGAACCTGCTTCATCAATTAGATCAATAGCTTTATCAGGTAGGAATCGATCGGCAATATATTGATCAGCTAATTTTGCTGCTGCAGTTATAGCTTCATCTGAAATAATTAACTTATGGTGGCGTTCGTATCGATCACGAAGTCCAAATAAGATTTCAATTGTTTCATCAATTGAAGGTTCATTCACCATTACAGGTTGAAAACGTCGTTCTAAGGCCGCATCTTTCTCAATATATTTACGATACTCTTCAATCGTTGTAGCACCAATACATTGTAATTCACCACGAGATAACGCAGGTTTTAAAATATTAGCAGCATCGACAGCACCCTCAGCTGCGCCAGCTCCAATTAATGTGTGAACTTCATCAATAACTAAAATAACGTCATCGGATGCTCGAATTTCATCCATAATTCGCTTTAAACGTTCCTCGAACTCACCGCGGTATTTTGTGCCAGCAATTAGCATACCAATATCCAACGCAACTACCATCTTACTTTCAAGTAGATCAGGTACATCACGATTCACGATTCGTTGAGCTAGACCTTCAGCTATAGCTGTTTTACCAACACCAGGCTCACCAATTAAAACTGGATTATTCTTTCGACGGCGTGCAAGAATCTGAATCACACGCTCGATTTCATCTGATCGCCCAACTACTGGATCTAATTTTCCTTCAATGGCTTTTTGACTTAAGTTAATACCAAATTCATCCAAAGTAGGAAATTTACCACGGGATGTTGAACCACTTTCTTTATTACTGGCTTCGCCAAGTGCTCTTATAATCTCAGAGCGTAATTTCTGAAGATCTACTTGCATTTCTTCTAAAACACGGGCAGCTACACCTTCACCTTCTACTATTAAACCTAATAACAGATGCTCAGTACCGATATAATTGTGGCCAAGTTGCCGAGCTTCTTCTAATGACAACTCTAAACATCGTTTAGCACGTGGGGTAAATGGAATCTCAACGGCAACAAATCCAGAACCACGCCCAATGATCTTTTCGACCTCAATACGTGCCTCTTTTAATTTAATGCCCATTGACTTCAAAATCTTTGGCCCAACACCACTACCTTCACCAATAAGGCCCAATAGAATTTGTTCAGTTCCAACAAAGTTATGACCAAGTCTTCTAGCTTCTTCTTGAGCCAACATAATTACCTTAATGGCTTTTTCCGTAAAGCGCTCAAACATATTTTTACAACTCTTATTAAATGTAATATAAGCCAAGATTACAAATCTGACTTACAACCATAATTATACTTCAATTTCTTTAATCTAGAGTAGGACTTATTAAAAAATTTAAAAATTAAAAAGCGTTTTGAAATGCTATAATGTTAGTCATAGTTGTAAGTAAAATACTTGAGGTATTTAAAGTAATACAAAAATTTACTTATATAAAGGGTTTATATATATATGATTAACTGGTCAGTTTTTGCGCAATTAATTTCAATCAGTCTCGTTATTCTTTCAGGTCCTGCAATTATTTTTCTTTTATACTTTAAACAGGGTAATATGTAAGATTAAACCCATTAAAATGTTAAATCATAACATCTCTAAAGTATCAAATTAATTTTTATTTTGATAAGAAATTTAAAGAGATTAAAGGGTTGAAAACGAGTGCTAAAAAGGGTTCAGAAGATTAATAACTTTATTATTTTCTTCCCCCCTATTTTTGCTTATTCGCCTTTATTTAAAAGGCGAATAAGCTATTAATAACTTACATACGCTCCAGATACATAAAAAATTAACCACACACTTTCTAGGTTTAAAAGAAATAAGGGGTCAGAATTAGTATTAGCAAGTGTTATAAATCAGAACAGGATTTAAAGGGTGAGAAGTATGGTACGAAAGATAAAGATCAAGAAGTTAATTTATGATGACCTGATTTTAACTATTTGTTAAATAAAAGTAGATCTTTTGGTCTTTTGACATATAAACTATGTAGTATAAATTAAATAGGCATAAAAATACTTTATGAAAACTTTAGATTTTTTGTTGACTCATTTACTCCAAATTGATAATTTATGTTTAGTCTTTTGTATATAGGCGCTCTTAGTTCAGTTGGTAGAACGTAGGTTTCCAAAACCTGATGTCGAGGGTTCAAGTCCTTCAGGGCGTGTTTAAAACACATTTAGTAAAATTGTTAGATGTAACTTTTTTCTGGACAGTAGACGAAACTTAAATACTCCAAGCAAAATATGGACTTAATGGCAATTATAAGTGAAATTTCTATAGGTCAAGACCTACGAGATAATTCGAATAATAGTTCATATAGCTTGATCTTTGTATTTCAAATGTTCTTTAATATTATGATATTATGTATTATATAATCTTCTTGTAGGAGAGGTGGCTGAGTGGTTGAAAGCTTTAGATTGCTAATCTAA
>MDTD01139042.1_pt1 | contig 20895 bp, 15 predicted proteins | sample 811221 | NCBI WGS metagenome assembly MDTD01 (sample SAMN05326646, study PRJNA326480) | marine metagenome | isolation source: seawater | place: Pacific Ocean: South West | collected 2011
GGACTGGCTGGCACGGCGGTGCGACGAGCACGCGGTCGACGTCTGGCTGCTCAACACCGGTTGGACCGGCGGTCCCTACGGAACGGGGGAGCGGTTCAGCCTCTCGTACACCCGGGCCTTCGTCACCGCGATCCTCGACGGGACGCTTCGCAACGTCGATTTCATCGAGGATCCGATCTTCGGACTCTGGATGCCCAAGTCGGCGCCGAACGTGCCCAGCGACGTGTTGCATCCCCGTTCGACCTGGGAGGACGTGGACGCCTACGACGCACAGGCGAGGAGGCTCGCGGGACTCTTCCGCGACAACGACGGCACGTACGACCTCTCCGACGAGGTCCGGGCGGCCGGTCCCCGCGGCTGACGGTCCGATAAGCACTTCATCCGAACCACCGGATGCGCGATGGCGGCCGTTTCACGGCCGCTTTTGCGTGAGGTCCAATGAAATCGAATACGCGGTTGAAGAGGCCCCCCGTTTGTCCCGATGACCTGTGACGGAGGCAGGCCACGGAAACGCCTGCCCGTATGTTTGGCCCGTAATGAGGGACCTGGGGATGCATGTCTTCGAGAAGGATGTCCTGACGACCGGTGAAGTGGCGAAGCTCTGCAACGTCGCATCGCGCACCGTCAGCAAATGGTTCGATTCCGGACAGATCAAGGGATACCGGATTCCCGGTTCCAAGGATCGCCGGATTCCCGTCGCCAACCTGGTGACGTTCATGAAGGAACACGGAATACCGATGGATGGGCTCATGTCGGGCAATCCGCGAGTCTTGGTCGTCGACCAGGATCCGGAAGTGCTCACGACGCTCGAGTCGATTCTTCGCAATGAAACAAGTTACGAGGTCCGCACCGCGGACTCGACGTTCTCGGCCGGCATGGAATGCGAGCGGTTCCGTCCGCATGTCATGCTCATGGACGTCCACATGGACGAGGCCAACACGCGTCGGTTCTGCAATTGGATCCGCAGCAGCGAAGACCTGGCCGCAACCCGCATCATCGCGATGAGCGGGCGGTTCAACGAAGCTCAGGCCACCCAGCTGGCCTCGCAGGGCTACGACGCCACACTGAAGAAGCCCTTCAGCGTCCGCCAACTGATCGACAGCATCGAACAGGTCAACGCCATCGTCTACTGACCCGTGCTGCCGGAACTCTGCTCCCCCGGCATCATGTGACATCCCCACGACCCGCTGTCCCGACCGGGAGAGCGGGTCGTTGCGTTTTCGGGCCCGACACTGCATACAATCCCACCATGCGAATCGCCCTCGCCCATCTCGATCCGGTCATCGGCGACATCGACGGCAACGTCGACGCGTTGCTGGAGGCGTTGGCCCGGGCCCGCGCCGAGGGGGCGGACATCCTGCTGGCCCCCGAGCTGGCCGTCTGCGGATACCCGCCGCGTGATCTGCTGCTGCGGGAGGGCTTCGTGGAGGCCTGCGAGCGTGCCGTCCTCCGCATCGCGGCGGAGACCGGAGACTGCTGCACGATTGTCGGTGCGCCCCGTCGACTGGAACACGGCGGCGTCGCCAACAGTGCGTTCGTCTGCCGGGACGGGGTGGTGCAGGCGATCGCCGACAAGCAGCTGCTTCCCGGTTACGACGTGTTCGACGAGGACCGCTACTTCCGGCCCGGACAGCGGGCCTGCGAATGCCGCCTCGACGGTGTGCACCTCGGGGTGCTGCTGTGCGAGGACGCGTGGCAGGCCAGGGACGTGGGCGGTGAGCCGGACCGCTATCCGGTGAACCCGGTCGCCGACCTCGCCTCCGCGGGAGTCGATCTTCTGCTCGTGCCCAGCGCCTCGCCCTTCAACGTGGGGAAGCACGCCCGGCACGCCGCGGAGCTCGCCCGGCTCGCCTCCCGGCACGAACTGACCGTGGCGGTCGTCAACCAGCGGGGGGCCAACGACGATCTGATCTTCAACGGCGAGGCATTCGTCGTCGACGCCCAGGGGCGGACCCGTTTCGTGCGGGGAGAGTTCGAACCGCGGGAGCGGTCCATCGATGTGGTCGATCTCACGAAGGACGAAACGCATGCCCCGCACGTCCCCGAGGACCACGGCACCCGGTTCCGGGCACTGGTCGAGGCCGTCGAGGGCTATGTCCGCAAGACCGGACATTGCGAAGTGGTTCTTGGGCTCAGCGGAGGCATCGACTCGGCTCTGGCCGCCACCGTGGCGGCGGCCGCGGTCGGTGGGGATCGGGTCACCGGCGTGATGATGCCGTCCCGCTACTCCTCCGCGGGTTCGCTCGACGACGCGCGGGCGCTCGGAGCCTCCATCGGCATCGGCGACCTGCTCGAACTGCCCATCGAATCGTTGCACTCGGAGGCGGTCGCGGCCCTGGCCGGCGAGGGCGCGACGGGCGTGACTGACCAGAACATCCAGGCCCGGCTGCGCGGTCTGCTGCTGATGGCGATTGCGAACGAGCGCAATGCCCTGGTGCTGGCGACCGGAAACAAGTCCGAGCTGGCGATGGGATACGCCACGCTCTACGGGGACATGAACGGAGCGGTGGCGGTCCTCGGCGACGTCTACAAGATGGACGTGTATGGCATGTCGGAGTGGATCAATGCGAATCCCGCAGCGGGCGGATTCGCCGGTCCTCCGATCCCCGAGGCCTCGATCACCAAGCCGCCGTCGGCGGAGCTGGCCGAAGACCAGTTCGACGAGGACAGCCTGCCGCCCTACGACGTGCTGGACGACATCCTCCGGCGACTGATCGACGACGATCAGTCGGTCGCACGCATCCTGGAGGACACCGAGCACGAGGCGGAACTGGTTCATCGCATCGCACGCATGTTCGACATCGCGCAGTTCAAGCGGGAACAGGCGGCGGTGATCCCCAAGGTCTCGCCGCGCGCCTTCGGACGGGGTCGACCGTGGCCGATCGTGAGCCGGGACGGTTCCCGGGTGCCTGCACCGGCTCCCGAGTCGAGTCCCGACCGCTCCGTATAATCCGTCCATGCCCATTCGCCCGCTCTCCACTCTGCTCATCAACCAGATCGCGGCCGGTGAAGTCGTCGAGCGACCCGCCAACGTGGCCAAGGAACTGGTCGAGAACGCGATCGATGCCGGGGCCACCCGCATCGAGGTGCTGGTCGAGGGGGGAGGGCGGGAACGTCTTCGGGTGGTGGACAACGGCGGCGGCATTCCCTTCGATGAACTGCCGCTGGCCGTGGCACCCCACGCCACCAGCAAGATCGGATCCCTCGATGATCTGGACGCCATCGCCACCATGGGATTTCGTGGCGAGGCGCTGGCGTCGATCGGCGCCGTCAGCCGGATGATCCTGACCAGTCGTGCCGCCGGGGCGAACGAAGGGGGACGCATCACCGTCGAAGGCGACTCGGTGACCGGTCCGGAGCCGGCGGGATGTCCGCCCGGCACCACCGTGGACGTCCGCCAGCTCTTCGCCCGCACGCCCGCCCGGCGGAAGTTCCTGAAGGCCGACGGAGCCGAGACGCGCCGGATCCGGGAACTCCTGCTTCGTCTGGCGCTGTCGCATCCCACCATCTCCTTCGTACTCGTGTCGGGTGACCGCACGCTGCTGGAACTCACGGCCACCGCCGAACCGCGGCAGCGTGTGCTGGATGTCCTGGGCACCGAGCTCGAGGCCGAACTCGTCGAAGTCGAATCCGAGGATTCGGACGCGTGCATCGGGATCTGGGGCCTGGTCGGACGACCTTCGGTGGCCCGACCGACCACCCGGCATCTGCATCTCTTCCTCAACGGACGCCCCATCGTCGATCGTTCCCTGACCCACGCGGTCCGCGAGGCCTACCGCGGCCTGATCGATCCCGGCCGCACGCCCACCGCCGTCCTGTTTCTCGAACTCGATCCGGCCCGGGTCGACGTGAACGTGCATCCCACCAAGACCGAAGTCCGCCTCCGGGACGATCGGCTGGTCTATTCGCGACTGCATCGGGCCGTCGTCGAGGCCCTGTCGGATCAGGACCTGACGGCATCGGCGAGCGTGTCCGCCGCACCGGACGCGTCCGCTTCGCTTCATCGCCCCGAGTTCGGTGCCGGACGGTCCGTCCGGACTGGATTTGCCGTTGGGATGGCTGCGTCACCGGGCTTCGATGCCGGCGATGCCCGACGGGAGATGTCGGCGCCGGTCTCGCCCGCGCCGTCGCTGCTGGCCGCCACGCCGGCCACTCCGGTCATGCAGGTTCACGGCAGCTACATCGTGGCCGAGGACGATGATGGCGTGGTGATCATCGATCAGCACGCACTGCACGAACGCATCATGTTCAGCACACTGCTCGAGCGGGTGCTGGACGGCGATCTCGACTCGCAGCGACTCCTCGCTCCGGCCGTGGTGGAGGCCGATGCTGAGCAGCTGGACGGACTGGAACGGATCGGCCCGCTCCTGAAGAAGCTGGGCATCGAAGCGGAGGCGATGGGGCCCAGCACGGTCGGCGTGCACGCGGTCCCCGTGCTGCTGCTGGAACGCAACGTGGACATCGTCGAGTTCACTGCCGAACTGCTGGCCCGCGCCGGAGGGGGCTCGCTTCCTCCGGACGAGGAGGCGGCGCTGCAGGAGGTGCTCGACATGATGTCGTGCCGGGCGGCGGTGAAGGCGGGAGAACCCCTCAACGCGATGGAACTGGCCGAACTGCTCCGGCAGCGTGAGCTGGTGGAACGATCCAGTCGCTGCCCGCACGGTCGACCGACCACGCTGCGGTTGAGCCTCGAGGATCTGGAAAAGCAATTCGGACGGCGCTAGCCGCCGCTGACCGGCCCCACCAGAGCCAACGTGTCGCCGTTCTGCAGGGCCCGGCCGGACTCTGCGAAGCATTCGTTGACCGCGACTGCCAGCGTGTCACGCCGCGCCCGGATGGAAGGGTGCTGCGCGGAGAGGGCGGTCATCGCAGATCCGACGTCTACCCCGTCCGGCAGTTCGAGTTCGAGGCGGGTGGCCCCGACGGCCTCGGCGAGTTCGGCAAAGCAAAGAACGGTGATGTGCATGGTCGCGCTCATGGCCAGGGCAGGAAGGGGACCGGACGGCCGGTGGGAACGGGGTCCGACTGCCGAGGCAGTGCGACCAGTCCGTCGGTCGAGGCGGCGTGGGAAAGGTCTCCGGAGCCCTGCCACACCGGAACCGCGGCCATTCCCGTGGCATCGATGCGGGCGGGACGAAAGAGCTGTCGCTTCGGATTCGCACGGACGTCCGCGGCCAGTTCGACCGGACGCCAGGGAAGCGGGGCGGTCCGTCCCAGCATCGTCCGCACCAGCGGCCAGAGGTACAGGCAGGCCGTGGCCAGCACCGAGACGGGATTGCCGGGAAGCGAGACGATCATGACGCCGGACGGCAGTCGCTGAATGCGCACCGGCTTGCCGGGCTGGATGGCGGCTCCCGCCACGCGGGTCTCGCCGCCGAGTGCATCGATGGTGTCCGGAAGGAAGTCGCGGTCGCCCGCGCTGATCCCGCCCGCCGTGACCACGACGTCCGCGTCGTCGATCGCGTGCTCCAGCGTTGCCCGCACGATGTCCGGATCATCGAGCACGTGTGCGTGACCCAGCCAGCGGGCGCCGATGCGTTCGACGAGGGATTGCAGCATGGGTGCATTGCCGTTGCGCACCTGGTGGTCAAGCGGGTCCACGTCCGGTGCGACGATCTCGTCGCCGCTGGTGAGGACGCGGATCCGGGGTTGTCGTCGGACCCGGACGCGGTCCTGTCCGACCGTCGCGGCCAGTGCGAGGTGGACGGGAGAAAGTCGTTCGCCGGCGCGGACCAGTTCACTTCCCTCGGCCGCGTCGGCGCCGCGGGGATGAATGGCGTATCCCGCGGCCAGGCCGCGGGCGTCCAGACGCACGGGATCGCACCGATCGCTTCGTTCGTGGGGGACGACCAGATCCAGCGGGGACGGGACCACGGCGCCGGTGGCAATGGCGACGCAGCTGCCCGGGGGGACGTCGACCGTGGCGGGGCGGCCCGCCGCGATGGTGCCCACGACCGGATAGACGGCATCCTCGGACAGATCGGCCGACCGGATCGCGTAGCCGTCCATGGCCGATCGGTCGAACGGGGGCTGGTCCCGGTCGGCCACGATCGACTCCGCAAGCACCCGGCCGTCCGCCGCATCGAGGCCGATGTCCTCGAGTTCGGCGAGGGGATCGACGTCGCGGAGACTGCGGTGCAGGGAATCCTCGTAGGTGGGAAGATCGGGCATCAGGGAAGTGTAGAGGGCCGGTCCGATCAGCGCGGATCGTACGCCTCGTCACCCTCGGAGAGGAATCCGTTGGCGGGATGATCCAGCAGGGCGGTGAGATGGGGGGGAAGAGCGTCGAAATGCCGTCCGCGACGCGGTGTCCGATCGGTTCCGACGTGTCCGTCGACGTAGGCCACGTTGGTGCAGTCGCCGTGGCGGTAGGCCTGGGCCCCTCCGTAGCAGAGCTCCATGTCCTGGACCGGAGATCGCATGTACTTGTTCGCGCCGTGGAGGTAGCCGCCCTCGCCGAAGAGGGCCGTCGTTCCGGCTCGCCGGCACTGCGTACGCGTCAGTTGGGTCGGGGTTTCTCCGCCGTTGGTGTCGCGCAGCGACGCCTTCGGGGTCAGGAGATCCCACGCGCCCGCGCCGTCGACTCCGAACGGAGAGGACATGGCGGCGATGAAGGCCACGTTGTAGTTGTAGCCGGTGGGCAGGGGGCCATCGCTCCAGTTGTCGGTGCCCACGTACGCGGGGCATTGCAGGACCCGATCGGGATTCGCGGTGTATTCCCAGAGGAGCCCGGGGCGTGCGAACGAGTCGCTTCCACTGCGGGTCCACCAGTCCCAGGCCCGCACGTCGCCCGTGGTCGAATCGGTGTCGCTTCCCGTCAACAGGCCGGGCGGAAACCGTCCGTCGTGTTCCGTGGCCCAGGCGGTGGCGGCGGCGTGCATCGTGCGGAGATTCGTCTGGCCCTGCAACCGCTTCGATGCGGTTCCGACTCCGCCGACGACCGGAACCAGGACGCCCAGCAGGAGTCCGATGACGGAGATCACCACCAGCAGTTCGACCAGCGTGAAGGCACGTCTCACCATGGTTCGGCCCCCCAGTCGGTCAGGACCAGCAGCAGGTCGCCGATGTCCACCTGGCCGCTGGAGTCGATGTCCGCGGGGTGCTGTCCGATCTGCCCCCAGGCCGCGAGGACCTCGAGGAGATCGGTGATGCCCACGAATCCGTCCAGGGTGACGTCTCCCGCGTAGCGGGGGGCGACGTCGGCGACGGCATCCACCTCCGGTGCGAAGAAGGCGTCCGATGGCACGCTGATGCGGATGAAGGTGATCGAGTCGAGGGCCAGTGGGGCCAGATCGATGCCGACGCCACCTCCCGACCGGTCGTACAGATCCACCATCGCTTCGTAGTCGAGTCCGTCGGCGTCCGTCGGATCGATGGCCGGATCCACCGGGCGGACGAAGGACGTCGGAACGAGACCGGGTTCGAAGGTGTAGGCGGGGGTGTCGACGTACCCCATGGTCGGCCACGGTGCGTCGGCGGTCACGCCCTCCACCCGGTGCCACAGGATTCCGTCCTCGCTGACTTCGACGATTCCGCCGTCGACGCCGAAGAAACCACCCACGACACCACCGGGATAGGACGTGTCGATGCAGCCGGCATTGCCGAAGATCAGCAGGTCGATGCCGTACGGATTGTCGGGGTGATCGGCGATCGGTTCATCGAACGAAAGGGTGAGCGAGCCTCCGGCGCCGATCGACACGATGTCGTCCGGCCCCCAGGCGGGAACGAACGGAGAGACCACCTCGTCATCCACCGTCAGTCTGGAAGGGGAGCCGATCGCGGTGGTCGGGTCGTCGTACCCCGCGGCGCCACCGGTGCCGGCCTGGAAGTCGACGACCGCATCGGCGAACGGATCGATCGTGGCCGTCAGGATCAACAGGAGGCATGGCAGACTGGTCATCAGGACGTACCGCGCGGCGTTCCCCATTTCGGGTGGGAAGTACGCGGATCGGGGTGGTGTCGCGGGCGGTCGCCAATCCCCAGGGGAACGCGCGGGGAGACGCTCACCGGCGAACCCGATACGCGCGGGTTGCAGGCTCCGGGGGCAGGTCTTCCGGCTCCGGGTGTTCCATCCACCACGCCTTCCCACCCCGAGGGGCAGTGGCTGCTGTGGCGGAAGGCCCCGCATGGTGGCGGGGGGCCCGTTACGGCGGCGCGTCCGCGGCGGCATTTCACCGCACTTCCCTGCCGGTACCCTCTTCCGCATGCACGTCGGAGGGTCCCGAACGCGGGCTACTGTACCACGGGGATGCCGGCTTGTTCGGTGTGGGGGTCCGCTCGTTGACACCCCATTGCCCCGAGGCTATTCTCGGCCTTCTTGACCCCCTCCGGGCCGATTTCGGCCGGCGGGCTGTTCCGTTGCCCATGTCGGGCAGCGCCACTTGGAGTATTGCTCGATGCCCATCATCCAATCTCTTCGCGGGCCCGTGGCCCTGCTTGCCGCCATGCTCGCCATCGTGAGCCTTCCGACGACGTCCGCGCACGCCGACGACGCGGCCGCTCAGGTGGGTGAACAGCATCTGGTGGACTTCGTGCACTACTCGCTGGTGGCGAACACCGAACTGGCCAAGGCGAACGCCGACTGGCTGCTGGATCACTACGGCACCGACGAAGCGCTGGCCACGATGTTCTCCACGTCCTCCGTGACCCCCGAGCGGTTCGATCGGGCCGTGCAGTGGGCCTCGCGGGTACCGGGGTTGTCCGAGACCGTCAGCACTCTGGCGAATCGCATTGAACGCGGCAACCTGGCTCTGTCCCGAGATCAGGGACGGGTCACGGAAGCAATCGCCATGCTCGACGGCACCCGTCGCGACCAGATGCTCGCACGGGGTCGATTGGTCGCGGCCGGTGAGTACGCCGTTCCTGCGTTGCTGCGGGAGATGACCGCGGGGGAGAACGAGGAACGCCGTTGGGCGTCCGCCGAACTCCTCCGGGAGATCGGCCGTCAGTCCGTGACCCCTCTGACCGTGGCCCTGCCCGAACTCGCACCGGAGCACCAGCGACGGGTCAGCGAGATTCTCGGCTCCATCGGCTACAGCCACGCCGGTCCCGCCCTGCTGGAGCTCTCGCTCAGCGAGGAGTCGCCCGCCTTCGTGCGTGAATCGGCTGCCAAGGCGTATCGTCGGCTCGGGGGCAACCCCGACGTGGATCAGCCGGGAATGCTCTACGGAGTGCTGGCCCAGCAGTATTTCGACGGTGCGGAGCACCTGGTCGCGGATCCCTACGGGGACATGAACAACATCTGGGAGTACGACTCCTTCGCGGGACTCACCACCACCCAGGTGCCGACCACCCTCTACGGTCCGATCATGTCGATGCGTTCCGCCGGTCGCGCCCTCATGTACGACCGCAACAACGCCAACGCCGTTGCCCAGTTCATCGCGTCCAACCTGCGACGTGAGAACCTCATGCCCGACGGGTACGTCGATCCGATCTTCGGCGGTCTCGACTACAGCCCGCAGTTCTACGCCACGGTCTACGGTTCCAGCACCGGCCAGGATGTGCTGGCCCTCGCCCTCGACAGCCGGGACACCCCGCTGGTCCGCGACGCGCTGGCCGCGTTGGCGACCAACACCGGTGAAGGCAACCTCTTCAACGAATACCTCGACCGTCAGCCGCTGCTGGACTCGCTCCAGTATCCGGACCGGCGGGTCCAGTACGACTCGGCCCTGATTCTGGCCCGTGCGCTTCCGCGCACCGCGTTCGCCGGTTCCTACCGCGTGGTGCCCACGCTGGCGTCCGCCGTGCGGACCGGTGGCGAGGAGTACGCCGTGGTCATCGCCGACACGCAGGAGGACCAGCGCACGGCCGCCGATCGCCTCGAGGCGATGGGCTTCACGGTCGTCGGCATGGGGGCATCGGCCGATGAACTGGTCGATCCCATCAGTCGCGCACCCGGCATCGACATCGCCGTCATCCGGAAGTCGGACATGGCGATGGACGATGCGAACATGGCCGAACTGCGTCGCAATCCCAAGACGTCCGCGACCCCGATCCTGCTGATCGTGTCCGCGGGCGACATGCCCAAGTTCGCCGCGAACTTCCGGAATGATTCGCTCGTCGAGGTCTCGCGGACCGGCGTCTCCGACAATGCATTCGCCGCATCCGTCGATTCGCTGATGGAGCGGGGCGTCGGGGGACGACTCAGTCAGTTGGAAAGCGACATCTACGCCATGGAGGCCCTCGGAGCCCTGCGGGAGATCGCGTTGGCCCGTCCCGGTGCCTACGCGGTGGGTGACGCGGAATCCGCCCTGATCGACGCTCTGGGCGAGCGAACGGGCGGCACGCGAATGCTGGTCGCCGAGATCCTGTCCCTGATCGAGAGCGAGCGGGCCCAGCAGGCTCTGCTCGACGCGGCCCTGGCCGATGAGGTGGGCACCGATCGTGTCCCGCTCCTGAACTGGTCCTCCGCCTCCATCCGGCGGTGGGGGAACCGGTCGCATCGCAGGCATGTCGAGGAATTGCGGTACCTCATCGACAACTCCTCCGGTCCCGTCGCCGATGCCGCGGGACGGGTGCACGGAGCAATGAATCTTCCCGCACAGGAGTCGATCATCATCGTCATTCCGGGCGTCTGACCGGATGCGGTGAACCCCGCCGCCCTAGCTCAGTTGGTAGAGCGGAGCTTTCGTAAAGCTCAGGTCACCGGTTCGAGTCCGGTGGGTGGCTTTGACCCCGACGCCACGCTGCACAGCGTGGCGTCCCGTCTTTTTGCAACGATGTTCCGTCGTGGTGCGATGGTAGGATTCGGTCATGAATCCAGAGCTTGAACGTACCACCCGCATCGACGAGGGATCCGGACCGGATGCCATCGTCTGTCTGCACGGCTGGTGCTGTCGGACGGGCGATTTCATTCCGCAGGTCGAGGAGCTGTCGCAGCACTGCCGGATGTTCGTACTCGATTGGCAGCAGCGCCTGATCGAGCGCGGCGGCAGCTGCGACTTCGACGACATCTGTCGGGACATCATGGAGGCGGTGGCGGAGGCGGGGATCGAGCGTCCGCTCCTGTGCGGCCACAGTCTGGGCGGCTTTCTCGCGGCCCAGCTCGCGTTCACGCATCGCATGTCGATTCGCGGGGTGCTGATCCTCGACAGCACGCTTCCGCTGCCGGAAGAGGTGCGGCAGGTCTGGCAATCGGCGGCCCGCAGGCTCGAGTCCGGACCCTACCGGGAGGTGTTCCCGGGAATCGAGAGTCCCTTCTTCATCGAGTCCGAGGCGGGGGAGATCAGGGATTCGATCATGCGGGCGATGAGCGAGCAGCCGCCGGCGGTCGGCGTCGGCCTGCTCGATGCGATCTGCTCCTACGAGTGGGATCGGGAGCTGGTGGGGATCGATGTGCCCGTGCACATGGTCGCGTCGCAGCACGGCATCCTGAATCTGGACGCATTTCACGCCTACGTTCCGGACGCCACGAGCGAGCGGATCGAACACAGCGGTCACTTCATCACGGTGTTCCATCCCGACGAGGTGAACGCGGCGATGAAGATGATGCTTGCCCGCACCGGGGACGACTGATCGTCGTTCAGGCCTTCGACTCGCTGTACCAGGCATGATCTGATTCATGGCCCAGATCGATGAGCAGGTTGCCGCAGATCGATCCGTAGAGCGTCCGCAGTGATGGTGTGAACTCCTTGCACCAGTCGCCCGCGACGCCCTTGCGAACGAAGGCCTTTGAATCGTCCTGCCCGGATTCCCGGCCCCGGCTCATGCGCTTGAACGAGTAGGCCTCGATGACGTCGGACTGCTGTTGGGCGGAGGCGCCGAGCTGCCAGTGGTCGTTGACGCGGCCCAGTACGCCGTGGGGGTCGAGCAGCATGTCCTCGTAGCGGAGTTCAATGGCATTGCATCGTTCGAGGCCGCCCTGCCAGGTGCGGATCCAGTCGCAGTACGCGGGCAGGAGTTCCCGGCCGAAGCGTCCGAGACGTTCCGTCAGGCTGAGACGGCGGTAGGGGCCGTGGTCGGGATGCCAGGGCGTGTTACCCACGTAGTGGCAGTAGCTGACCGCCACGTCCCGCAGGTCCCGGTGCAGGACGATCGGGCGGATGCCGGCGCGGCAGAGCACGTCGATGTTCCGTTCCGATCCGTGCACGTGCATCTTGATCACGGTGAGCATCCCGTCGACGCGATCCGGAAAGTCGGAGGGGAGGTCGAAGTCGTGGCTTCCTCCCGTCCGGTACTCGTGTCCGGTGGCATCGGGAAGGATCCAGGGACGATGGGGAGCCAGGGCTTCGACCATCTGTTCCAGCCAGGTCGTGCCGCTCTTGGGGAGACCGGCGATGAAGAGGACCGGCTGGCGGACCGATTGCCCCTCCGCGGCGAAGGCGGCGCGGCAGGCGCGTTCGAGTCGCCAACTCCGAAGGTAGGTGCCGACCCGGCGGGCCGGGCGGCTGATCCGGGGCGGCAGCGCGTAGGCGACTCGTCGGGCAATGGAACTGCGGATCATCATTGCACGATGAGCATACCGGGAACTTCGGTGAACCGCCGGTCGGATTCCGTCACCGTGCGACGGTTCCGCGGTACAGCGCTTCGTACTGTCGTGCGATGCCGTCGGGATCCAGCCACTTCCGCACGTAGACGGCGCCCGACTCGCCGATCCGGGGAAGCGCATCCCGTTCCTGCAGCAGTCTCTGGATGCCGTCGGCGAAGGCGTCGGGGGACCGATCCACGATCGACATGCCGGCTTCCTCGAGTTCACGCCAGATGTCGGTTCCGCGTGTGGTGAGCACCGGTGTTCCGCAGAGCATCGCTTCGGGATAGACCAGGCCGAAGTTCTCCTGCTGGGTCGGCAGAGCGAAGAGATCGGCCATTTCGTAGAGCGACAGTTTCAGGTCGCCGACCACCATGCCCAGGAACTCGACGCGATCGGTGACCCCCTGCTGCGAAGCACGGTTCTGCATGGCGGAGAGGTAGGCGTCGTCGCCGGTGCCGGCGATCAGCAGTCGAACATCGACCCCTCGATCCTTGAGCCGGGTGGTGGCGTCGATCAGTGTCTCGATCGATTTCTTCTCGTGGATGCGGCTGAGGAAGAGGACGACCGGCGCGTCTCCGCCGCCGAACCGTTCCCGGGCCAGGCCGGGGCCGGGCAGTTCCTCGTAGGGGGCCATGTCCATCACCAGCGGGATCACGTCCGCGTCGCGGGGCAGCCACTTCGCCGCCTGCCGCTTCTCCTCCGTGGCGGTCGCGAGAATCGCCGCCGCGCCGTTCATCATGGACCGGATCACCGTCTGCAGGTAGATCCGCTTCTTCAGTCCGCGGACCGCCATCGACCAGTCGTCCAGCATGCCGTGGATGCTGACCACCCACGGGGTGCCCGCACTGCGGGCCAGCGCGGCGATCTGGGGATTCGATGTGCACCACAGGGCATGGATGTGCACGACGTCCGCCCGGGCCACCAGCGGTGCGGCGCGATCCAGGGAGGTGCGGTCGAGTCGCCCCAGTCGACGCAGCGGGGCCAGTTCGACGGCACACGGGGTGCCGTCGGTGTGCTCGTTCCAGTCCTCGGGCACGTCGGTCGCGTCGGCGGTGAGCCAGGTCACGTGGTGCCCCCGGCGGGCCAGCACGCTGCAGATGTCCATGGCGGCACGGACCGTCCCTCCGACGCTGAATCGGGTGGTGGGCACGTAGTGCAGGATGCGCAGTGGAGCGTCGCTCATGGTGGTCTGGCCTCCGCGTGGAACCGCAATGATACGGCAGCGGATCGTTCGACGTGCGGTCCAAAACCACCGACCCGACGCCAGAAGCGTCGGGCCGGTGACTTCGCACTTGGATCCCCGGAACATCTGGGGTCCGGGGTTCTCAGGAATCAGTCCTTAGGGGATTCCGCAGTTCCAGTTCGCAATGACCAGAAGCAGGTCCTCGACCGTGTACGGATTGTTCCAGTTGGCAATCACGAACAGCAGGTCGGCCACCTCGACCGCTCCGTTGCCGTCGAAGTCGCCCTCGCAGAGCGGGTTGCAGTCGTTGTAGGTGATGCCGAGGGAGCCGGAGGACTGCCACGTGGCGCCCGACGCGTCCTTGCCCTGGAACAGGGCCTCGACGAAGACGCTGGCGGAGAGAGACCGTACGGTCAGTCGGGCGATCAGCACGCCATCGTCCTGTTCGCACGACTGGTTCGAGAACGCGGCGGTGGCGCCCTGGGCGTCGTCGGGCGTGATGAACCACGAACCGTCGGAGGCGTCGATGGCTCCACCGTTCTGGAACGGTCCGAAATCGATGCCGATGTCCGACAGGTTGTTGTCGCTGGAGTCGAGGCGTCCGATCGTGACGAAGCTGTCGTACCTGAGGTCCGGAAAGGCGTCGAAGAGGGCCGGATTGATGGACGCCGACGTATTTCCACCGAACTGGTTCTGGTAGAAGCTCGACGTGGTCGAGACCATCTTGGTGGTGGAGGTGTCTCCCGCCACGGCATCCAGTCGACAGCCGTCGGCGAGGACGGCGTACACGTCGACGGTCCACGTCTCCTGGGCGTCGTCGACGAGATTCGTCCCCACGATGCTGAAGGCGAGGCCCTCGAAGGGATCGTTGCCGCCACCGTTGTCACCGCAGGGATCGCCGGAGCAGTCGCTGCCGTCACCCTGGTAGGTGCCGGAACAGCCGGACGGGGTCGTGATCGAGCAGGACGTTCCCACGCAGCAGGCGCCGGTCGGATCCGGAGCGCAGGGGTTGCCGGAGCAGTCGCTGCCGTCGCCCTGGTAGGTGCCGGAGCAGCCGGCCTGGGTCGTGATCGAGCAGGACGTTCCCACGCAGCAGGCGCCGGTCGGATCCGGGACGCAGGGGTCGCCGGAACAGTCGCTGCCGTCGCCCTGGTAGGTTCCCCCGCAGTCGGCCTGGGTCGTGATCGAGCAGGACGTCAGGACGCAGCAGGCGCCGGTGGGGGTGCAGGGCTGTCCGGAGCAGTCGGTTCCGTCTCCAAGGTAGGTGCCGCCGCAATCCGACTCGGTGGCAATCGAGCAGAAGGTTCCGCTGCAGCAGCCGCCGACCGGATCGCCCGAGGGCACCAGCGTCAGCTGGACGTTGCCGGAGCCGGTGGCCTGGCTGTTGTAGCCGCCGATGCGAATGAGGTAGAGCGTGCCGCCGGATACGTCCGCGGTCGCGATCGATGAATAGCCGTTGCACCCGTCCGCATCGCCGTTGCAGCCGATCTGGGTCTTGTTGATGCAGTTGCCCTGATAGATGACGATGTCGGAATCGAAGTCGATGAGGCTGCAGGTGGATACGGTGATGGAGCCGGAGGCGGGGGAGGTCCAGGCGAACCACACGTCGTCGTTCATCTCGCCGAGGTACGTGTCGGTGCACTGGGTCTCGTCGTACGCATCGGAGCTGGTGGTGCCGCCGACGGTGCTGAAACTGGTGGAGCCTTCGCCGATGAAGATGGCACCGGAGCACTCGTCATTGGCCACCGTGCTGCCGCCGCCGTCGCCGCACTGGCCGTCGAGACATCCGGTGATCGAATCCCGGAAGCCGATGATGTCGCCGATGGAATCCGTCGAGAAGGTGTTCGCGCACACGATGGACGGGTTCATGGTGTTGCCGGTGCAGTTGCAGTGGTCTGCGCCCCAGTTGTGTCCGAATTCGTGGGCCGAGAGATCGGTGGTGCAGCCGAAGGAGCCGCAGCAGTCCGATTCGACCACGCTGTAGCCGTAGCTCGAGCACACGGCGCCCAGCCAGGCGATTCCGATCGTGCCGCCATTGCCGCCGCTGCCCGTGAAGAGCTGGACCAGATCCCGGCTGATGCCGCCCTGGGAGGAGTTCCAGTGCGAGCGCACCTGTTCGAGCCGATTGTCGATCGAGCCCGAGTAGGGGTCGCTGCTGGTGGTGCGCACGATGATCGTGGTGATGGAGTGGGTCAGTCCGACCTCGGACTCGTACTGCGAGTTGACGCCGTTGATCACGGCATTGATTCGGTTCTCGACGGCGGCCGTCGAGCCGTAGTCCTGGAAGTATTCGTAGTCGGCGTCGCAGGCGAGGACCGCGGTGCAGACCGAGTTGCCGCGTGCCGAACCGGTGGCGGGAGTGGTGTCCACGGTCCACTGGTCCATGAAGCCGTGTTCGAAATCGTTGGTTCCGCAAGTGCCCTTGGGTGAGATCACGGCCGCCTGGGGGTACACGGCGTAGAGGCCTTCGTCGACGTCGTCGATCCGGTCGGCGAGGGGTTCCGCCCACCAGAGTGAGTCGTCTCCGAAGCGAACCGAAAGGTAGAGGAGATCGTTCATGTACGACGCCGCCACGCTCGATCGGTCCATGCCCTCGACGAATCCGCGGTAGGTGTTGATCGGGCCGGGCTCGATGTCCACGAGCACGCCGTTGCCCCGGTCCTCGATCAGCCGGTAGTCGCTCGTCCGGTTGGAGTGGGGAGACAGGACGATCGAACGGTTCACCCCGTCGATCCGAATCTTCATGACCAGATCGCTGCCCTGGCCCGCCCGCAGGTCCGGAGTCTCGAGGTCCGACCAGCGCAGCTGCAGTCGTTCATTCACCTGTCGATTCAGATCGTCCACGCCGAATTCGATGGTGGCCAGTGATGGCCCGGCGAGAAGGATCGGGGCGGCGGCCAGAACGGGGCCGGCAAGTCGATGTCGGTTGGTTCGCTTCACGTCGTGCTCCTCCCACGAGCGGATGGTGATCATGGCATCACGGGGGTGCCATGGCGGGTGGAGGACCGTTGTCGGTGCTCCACATTATCCACGCTACGTCTCGTCGGTTCGTGGTGCAACCACACGGACTCACGTATCGGCGGATCCTGCGGTGGGATCCGGCAATCTCCCCTCACGTGGTCCTGCCGTGGGACCAGATTCAAGATGGGGGTTGGTTGGCCGGTCTGCAAGTGTTTTTTTTCGTATCGATACGACGTTCTTTCGCACCGGCCTTGAGTGAGGCATGCAGGGGATTGGTTGGTTGTGCGTGTATGCTGGTGCCATGACCAGTTCACGATTGAAGACGTATTGGATTCTCCTCGCCGCTCTTTCCGCCCTGGCCTGCACGCCGGTTTCGGCCGAAGCCTCGGAGGCCGAAGCGAGCGACATCCAGTTCGTGTCCACCGAGCACGACTTCGGTGCCATCATGGACGTGAACCGGTACGACACCGCATTTCTGTTCACCAACGCGGGAAACGCCCCGTTGGTGATCGAACAGGTCAAGGCGGGATGCGGTTGCACCACCCCGGCCCTGGCGAAGAAGGTCTTCGCTCCCGGTGAATCTTCTGAGATCGAGGTCAGTTTCAAGCCACGGGGGGGAGGTCGTCAGACCAAGCGGATCACGGTCTTCACCAACGATCCCGACGAGCCCACGATCACGCTGGCGATCAAGGCCGATATCACTCCATTCGTCACCGCCACGCCGCGAATGGTTCGCTTTCAGAATGCACGCACCGGAAGCGGCCAGCAGGCGGTCGTCCAGCTCGAAGCGGTCGATCCGGACTTTTCCATCCGACGGGCCTACGTGACCGGCCTGGCGGCGAAGCACTTCAGTGCGCAGGTGCTCCCGCGACCGGAAGGCATCACCACCGGTCCGTGGAACGTCCTGGTCAGCCTGTCTCCGCAAGCACCCTGGGGGACCCAGTACGCCACCCTGAATCTGGACGTGCTGGGGAAGCCCACTCCGGACGGCGAGCCGGTTTCGCACACGGCGAAGGTCACCGTCAACGCCAAGGTCTCGGGGACGCTGACGGCGAACGCGACCATGTTCCAGATCGGCATCGTGGAGCCGGGTGAGACATTCAGCAAGACCGTGGTCCTTCGTCATACCGATGGGCAGCCGTTCACGGTGCTGGACGCGGTGGTGCAGAAGGGGACCGTGGACGGGATGAAGGTGGATTTCATGCCCTCGCCCGCTGGGGAGGACACCTGGTTGCTGGTACTGACCGGCACCCCGGTGCGGACCGAGCAGTCCATTCGCGGTGAGGTCGACATCGCCACGGATGTCGACGGAGAGGAACGGATCTCGCTGCGGATCGGAGGCATGGCCAGAGCGGGGGCAGGTCGTCGGACTTCGCCATGATCGTCTGGTCGATGATTGCCGACGGCGGTTCCTCCTGGCCGGTGGTGGGTCGATTGCATCCGCTGGTCATCCATTTTCCGATCGCCATGATTTTGACCGCCGGAGTGATCGAACTCCTGCTGGTCATTCGCCGGGATGCCCGGTCGTCACCGGTCGCATCCTGCTGCACCTGGATCGGCACCATCGGGGCCTGCGCCGCCGCCTGGACCGGATGGAGTTTTGGTGAAGAGCATGGTTCCGGGCTCACCCTCGAACTGCACCGATGGTTCGGGGTGGCCTGTGCGGGGATTCTGATCGTGGCCGTCATCGGCTGGTCCATCGAGCGCACCAGCACGTCGGCGTGGTCCCTCCGGACCTACCGGTTGGGGCTCTGGATCGGGGCCGTGCTGGTCGTGGTCTCAAGCTTCTTCGGCGGCGAGATGGTGTGGGGAGAGGGTTTCCTGCTCGACGATCGTGATGCCACCGCGACATCCGCCGTTCCGGCATCGTCCACGAACGGTTCGGAACCCGTCGATCCGGCCGATCCGGACACCGCCCCCGGGCCGGACCTCGAGCATCAGGTGGTTCTCCTCATGCAGGAGCAGTGCGCCGCCTGCCATGGTCCCGAGAAGCAGAAGGGCAAGTTGCAACTGATCCCGCTGGCCAAGGCGTTCCCGGCCGATCGCCGGGACCGGTGGTCGATCATTCCGGGTGACCCCGAGGCCAGCACGGTGATCCAGCGGGTGACCCTGCCCCCTGACCATTACGACATCATGCCTCCCAAGGGCGATGTGCTCAACGGCGAGCAGGTGGACCTGCTCAGACGTTGGATCTCGGAGGGAGCCCCTCATGCCGGGGCAACGGCCTCCGACCCCTCGGAGGCCCGGGCCGCCGAGCCTTCGCCCGCCTCGTCACCGCAGGCCCGGATCGACATCGACCCGGCGGATCTCGAAGCGGGATTGCAGGCGATCCGCGGCCGTGGCGGTGTCATCGTCCCCCGTCACGTCGGCTCGTCGTGGTACGAACTCACGGTTTCGTTCGCCAGGCCGCTCTGGACCGACGGGGACCTTGCGCTTCTGGAGCCCTTGCGGCCGGTGCTCTGGAGTCTGGATCTCGGAAACAGTGGAGTCACCGACGCCGGGATGCCGCTGGTCGCCGACTGCAACCAGTTGCGTGAACTGAACCTCGATCGGACGCGTGTGGGCAGCAGGGGGGTCGAGTCGTGTGCGGAGTTGGTCCACCTGGAGACGCTCGATCTCCATTCGACCGCCGTGAACGATGCGGCGCTGCCGTCGATCCGGGATCTTCCGGCGCTGCAAGCGGTGTACCTCTGGGATACGGGGGTCTCGAAGCAGGCGGCCGAAGGTCTTCGAACGCATCGTCCCGGTCTGCACGTCGAATGTGGAGTGACCGCTGTCGAGTTCGAAAGTGGCTCCGACCGGGGATGATCGCCGTCGGCGATGAATCGATCCCGGCGTCCGCTCGTGCCGAGTAGAGTGTGCGCATGGCCAGCGACGGATCGAGTTCGAACGTGCGGGAGGCTGGGGGGATCTGGACCCGGGGCTACACCGGGTTGATGATTTCCCAGTTCGCGGGCGCGGTCAACGACAACCTGCTCAAGGGGGCGCTGCTGGTGCTGGTGGTGGCGCCGAACCTCTGGGCCGATGTGCTCGGTCCCGCCAGCACGGGCTGGGTGAGTTTCGCCCTGACGTTCCCCTTCATCATCTTCCTCGGCTACGCCGGGCAGTTGGCCGACCGGTATTCGAAGCGGACGATGGTCGTCTGGGTGCGCGCGAGCGAGCTGCCCATCGTGCTCCTGATCGCGGCCGGATTCTGGACGGAATCCTTTGCAATGACCTTCGCGGGATTCCTGCTGCTTGCCACGCAGAGCGCCTTCTTCAATCCTGCGAAGTACGGAATGATCCGCGAGGTCACGAGTACGGGGCTGCTCAGCAAGGCGAACGGTCTGATCGTCTTGTGCACGATGGTCGCGATCATCGGCGGTACGGCCGCCAGCGGCTTTCTCGTCGACGGGGGACAGGGCGGGGTCATCATCGGATTCACCCTGCTTCCGGTCGCGGTGATCGGCCTGCTCGGGGCCTGGTTGATCCCCCCGCTGGAACCGGTGGACCGTTCCCGGCGTTGGGAGTGGAATCCTCTGGCCCGCTACTGGTCCGATCTCTCGGCCATGCGTGGAGGACCCCTGTTTCCGGCGGTGCTGGCCTGGTCCTTCTTCTACTTCATCTCGATCATGATCATCACCGTCATCCCGGAGCTGCAGAAGCCGATGGGGGGGACCACGGGCGATACCTCGATCCTGCTGGGGACCGCGACGTTGGGAATCGGCGTGGGCTGTGCGGTGGCGGGCATGTGCTCACGGGGCCGCATTCGCGTCGGCATGGTCCCGTCGGGGACCGCGGGTCTGTTCATCAGCTGGCTTCTGCTGGGACTGCTTCCCCTGGACTTCACGACGACGATGATTCTGCTGCTGGTCGGCGGCATCTCCGCCGGCTTCTTCATCGTTCCGCTGCAGGCGATGCAGCAGCGACTGGCTCCGCCGGCGCAGCGGGCGCGGTACATCGCATCCGCGAATGCACTGTGCTATGTCCTGATGTCGCTGGCGGCTCTGGTCTACGTCGGACTCATTCACCTCGGGGTGATGCCCCAGCAGATCTTCCTCGTCTGCAGCGGATGCACGCTGCTGATCCTGGTGGCCCTGCTGATCCGACCGTCCGCACTGCGATTCAACGAGTCGGACTACGCCTGAAAAAAGGCCTGGCCCGGAACGACCGGGCCAGGCATGCAGGAGAGAATGAAGATGCGTTGGACGGGAGGATGCGACTCCCGCTTGGTTTCAGTTGGTGGCGGGTTGGTGCCGCCTCACCATGTATCTGCGTGAGCAGCCGATTCCTAGCACCCGGA
>MDTD01145294.1_pt1 | contig 20894 bp, 8 predicted proteins | sample 811221 | NCBI WGS metagenome assembly MDTD01 (sample SAMN05326646, study PRJNA326480) | marine metagenome | isolation source: seawater | place: Pacific Ocean: South West | collected 2011
AATAGAAAAATCTAAAAACAAACTTGGAAGATAACAATGGGATTAAAACAAGATATAATAGATGCTAAAATAAAAGCAGCCAAGGAGTCAGGTGTATCAGAACCACTTGATACCTCTAATGGTTCTTTTATTGAAAGAGAAGCTCATTATATGTCTGAAGCTATAGTTAAAACAATGACTGAGGCCGATTTTACTATAACACAATTAAAAGCTCCAGTAGTAGTTGAAAAATTAAAAACACCAGACCAACCTGTTAATATTCAATTAGAAACTTTATTAGGTGAATATCAACCTATATTAAAAACATTAAAACAAATTGGTGACCCACTTGGATTAGGAGCTCTCATTGATTCATTGGAGGGTGAAATTGAAAAAGCTGTATTACCCTTATTACAAGGTGGTGCTAATTTACCAGGATTTGATTTATCAAAAGATAACACGGATGAAGACCCTAAAAAAATAAAAGAAGGTGATGGTGGATTAGATGCAGTTGGTTACGTTTATATTGGTGAAGATCCAGACTCACGAGATGCATTTGATACTGAAGATGAAGACGGGCAAAGAGAATTTACAACTGTAAAATTAATACCTGAAGATGGGGATAAATTATTATAATGGCGATTAGAGATACATCAAGAAAACCTTATATTCAAGACAATGATACTAATGTTAAAGTTGGTATTGATTTACCAATTCGTAGAGATGATGGGTTAGATGGTTTTTTTGCAACTACTTCAACAACCATTGAAGCTGTAAAAAATAATATAAGAAATCTATTACAAACTAATGAGGGTGAAAGATTTTTTCAACCAAACTTAGGTTTGAATTTAAGAAGTTTATTATTTGAACATATTACAAATGAAAATTTAATCGGTATACAAAATTCTATACTTGATAAAATAGAATTTTGGTTACCTTTTGTGGAGGTAAGAGATATACAAGTTTTAAGTAGAAACAATACAACAGACATTGGAGCTAATGAAATTAGAGTAAAAATATTATTTAACATAAAACAAGACCCGAACACTTTAGATTCGATAACATTAGATTTTTCATCTGATGTATCGGAAACTGCGTCATCAGTAGGTGGTGGTTCTATCGGTGGTGGAGGTGGTGGATATTAATTGGAGATAAGAAATGCCAACATATGGTAAAGAAAATTTTAAAGAATCAAATATAAATTATTTAAATAAAGATTTTACAGCATTAAAAGAATCGTTAATGGATTATGCTAAATCTTATTTTCCAAATACATATCGTGATTTCAATGAAACATCACCTGGTATGATGTTATTAGAAATGAACGCATACGTTGGTGATGTATTATCATTTTATGTCGACCAACAATATCGTGAAATGTTACTACCATTAGCAGAGGAAAGAAGAAATATAATCACGATGGCTAAAATGTTTGGATATAAAGTTAAACCAATTGTTCCATCTTATGTTGATTTAACCTTTACATCGGAGGTAAACGCTTCGAGTGGTGATGTATCAAAAGTTGATTATTCAAACGCCGGAACATTTGACGCTGGTATTGAAATAGCATCTGATACTGACGCAAATATTATTTTTACAACATTAGAACCAATTGATTTTAGAATTACAGGCTCAAATGATGGCGATACTATTGGGACAACAGCTGCTAGTGGTTTAGCTTCAACTTACACTTTGTCAAGAACTGTAAAAGCTGTAAGTGCAACTGAGAAAACAATTTCATTTCAAGTTGGAGTACCTGAAAAATTTAAAACACTAACCATACCTGATACTAATGTTATTGATATTATTTCTTGTGTGGATTCAAATGGAAACAATTGGTATGAGGTTGATTTTTTAGCACAAGATAAAGTTGTAATTCAAACACACTACACAGATGATATTAATAGAGATTCAGCATATGTTGATGCTACGGGTTTAAGTTCAACTTCAGCTGTCCCATATTCTTTATCATATATTGCAACAACAAAAAGATTTACTCGTGAAACAAATCAAAACAATACGACTTCATTAGTGTTTGGTAATGGTGTGTTAAAAGATGGTCAAGTTGTTGATGACAGCTTTATTGATACAGAACAAATTGGAATTATAATACCTGGACAAACTAATGATTTAAATAATGCTATTGACCCATTATTAGGTGATGAGTACTCAACACTTGGTGAAACTCCAAATAATACAACCTTAACTATTACTTATAGAGTAGGTGGTGGTGTAAGTTCAAATGTTCCAAGTGGTGATATATCTACTACACCATCCTTAACTGCACAGAATGGAAATACCTCTGCGACATTAACAAGTGTGACAAACAATCGTCCAGCACGTGGTGGTAAGGATGAAGAAGACACAACTGAAATAAAAGAAAGAGCTAAAGCATTTTTCTCAACACAAAACAGATGTGTGACAAAAGAAGATTATGAAGCTAGAGTATTGAATGTTCCAAGTAAATTTGGTAATATTGCAAAAGCTTATGTTGCAAGAAACATAGAAGGTGATACTGCTATAGTAGGGCAATCCGAACTTGATGAAGCAGCTTCATTTTTACAATCTGAACTTCAAAGTATGATATCTGAAATGAACAATATTCAAAATGAAATTGTTAATGCATCTCAAGTTGCAGCTGCAGTAGATGTATTATTGGCCATCCGAGTAGGTGATCTTGTTACCACAACACAAAATTTACTTTCAAACCAAGTTCCAATAATACAACAAACTGATATTTCTACATTTGAGTTGTCATCTATTAACATTTATTTATTGGGATATAATAATTTAAAACAATTAGTTGGTAATCCACATAGTTCTACTTTAGGAACAACTGATAATTTACCAACTACTTTAATGTCAAACATAAAAAACTATTTAGAAAACTTTAAATTAATGACTGATACCATTACAATAAACGATGGATACATTGTAAACTTTGGTGTTATATTTGATGTCATAGCTGAAAAGTATGCTGACAAACAACAAGTAAAATTAAAATGTATTCAAAAAATAAAGGATTATTTTAGAATTGAAAAAATGCAATTCAATCAACCAATATATAAAAGTCAATTAGAATTTGAATTAATGGGAGTTGAAGGTGTTCGTTCCATAGGACATGTAACGATTACACAGAAGGATGATTATAATACTGATGTAGCCGATGCCGATTTATTAGACTCAACTTATAGTTATTCATATGCTAACAATGGTACATTTGAAGACTCAACAATTAATGGTGGAGGAACTGCTGGTTATGGATTTAAATATGATTTCCAAACTGCACTCTCTGATGATAAATCAATCATATTACCTCCATTAACATCAACACCAACGGTTTTTGAATTAAAGAATCCAAACACAAATATTCAAGGGAGAGTTAGATAATTTTAAGAGTAATTATATAAAAATTTTATATTTATAACTGAGGGAAAATATCTTTTTAGTGGAGAAAAAAATATGTCAAATTTAAATGATAAGGTAATATCAAGTAATTTTCAAAAGTTACTTCAAATCACACACAGCACAAATGCAGTTTTAGATGGAACTGGTTCTGCTTTTGGTTTAAGAATGAGCGGTTCAAACATCGCAATAAATACAGCTCCTGCTGATGGTATGGATTTAGTAGTAGCTGGAGGAATAAGTGCTTCATTTATATCAGCTTCTACTGGTGTATTTGGTGCTAACACTGTGCGTATTGGTGGAATTTCATTGTCAGAAAACGAAGATGGTGGAATAAGATTTCAAGATAGTAGTTCGGTTGAATTAGGTGCATTTGCTGGTCCTGGATTTTTTGTATTAACTTCTTCACTTGAGGAACATGGAGGTGGAAGACCTTTATTTAGTTTGACACAACAAGTAGGTTCTAATCCAAATGAAAACGTAGGTCAAATCACCACTACAGGAATTAAAGGCGCACAGAGTAATGTTGACTTTGAATATAAATTTGGTATACAGCCAAGTGCTTCAAGTCAAGCAGGTGACTTTTTTATTAGTATAGAGCCCGGTATATTTACTGCTAATCCAAATCCAAATAGTCCTAGAAATAAACCATCTTTTTACGTTACACAATCAGGAAGACGTATTGGAATGGGTATGTATCCTAATAATGAAAATATGTTAAGTATAGGTGGAGGTTCAGGCACAGGTTCACAACAAGGTGGTGGATTATTTGTAAGTGGTTCAGATGTTGGACACATAACTGCGAGTGGAAACATAAAAGCAGGTGGTACAATAACTGCAGACAACTATGGTGGAAACATAAGTGGTTCATTAACTTCAACTGGTTCATTTGGAACTTTACAATTAGAAGGAGCAAATTTTTCATCAGCTTCAATCGCAGCTGCAATTGCAGGTGCTGATAACTTAGGAAATCACACTGCTACACAAGATTTAAGTTTAGGTGGAAATGATATTTTTAATATTCAACACATAACAGCAAGTGGAAACATAAGTGCGAGTGCTATAACTGCTAGTGGAATAACTGTTAATAAAATATCATTAAACGAAGATTTAAGTGGTTCTTTAGAAATAAAAAATGCAACTAATCAAGGCGCAATCGAAACTGCAATTTTTAAAAACAATAAAGAAATGATTACCTTCGATGGTTTAATTGGAAATGACCCACTTAAAGTTACAATTAATAAAGAAAATGAAAATTTAGATTTTAAAGTTGGTGGTACAATTGATGATAGATTACTTCAAACCGATGCATCTGAGAATGTTGTTGTTTTTGCTGATTCTGCAAGTAGTAAAGTTGGAATTGGAGATTTTCTTGGAAATTCAGCATCAGAATCTTTTGGGGCCGAAAAGTTCAAAGTAGTGGGTGATTCATTTTTTAAAGGTATTGTAAGTGCGAGTGGGGATATACTTGCACCTAACTCTACTGGTTCAGTTGGACGTTTAATCGTTGGTGGTGGACATTTCACTTCTGCTTCATTAGCAGCTGCGGTTGCGGGTACTGATAATTTAGGAAATCATACTGCTACACAAGATTTAAATTTAGGTAACAATGATATTTTTGCTGTGTCGAATATAACAGCAAGTGGAAACATAAGTGCTAGTGGTAATTTTACCACACTTTTAACTGGTTCATTTGGGGCAGTTGAAGCAACAACTGTTAATACTGATGATATAACTGTAGCTAACAGTATAACACATGATAGTGATTCGGATACAAAAATATTTTTTGCAAGTGATACCATAGCTATGCAGGCTGGTAATACAACATTTATTACAGCTCTTGAAACTACACAAGATATTTTAACTTTAGGTGATGGTAATGATGTTGATATTAGACTTAGAGGTAGTGGTTCTGCAACAGCATTATTTGTTGAAAGTACTACTAATCAAGTTAGTATTGGAGGATCTTCACCACGTGCACAATTAGATGTTCGAGGTACTATAAGTTCAAGTGGTGAGATAACTGTAAATGGTAAGACATATCTTTCATCTAATGGAGACATAACCTCAGCTGGGGCAATAAGTATGAGTAATTCCGCTCAGAGTCATATACTTGGTGGTGATTTAACTGTAGGTGACGATTTAACTGTAAGTGACGATTTAACTGTAGGTGACAATATAACTTTTAGTGGAAGTTTAAGTGGTTCATATACAACTACTGGTTCATTTGGAAGATTAGATTTAAGTGATGGTGGTATCATAGCACCTGGTGCTTCTGAAATAGCCAGTGTAACTATTAATTCATTTGGAATGACTCCAACAAGTTCTAATGTTAGTATTGGAGGAGGCGCCAATCCATTTATGTCTATTACCGCAAAAAGTCTACATATAAAGGAAGGCCTCGCAAGCTTGAATCAAATATCAGCGAGTGGTTTTTCAGTATCTTCATCAGGTGAAGTTTCTTGTAATGACTTACATGTAACTGGTGCGATAGAAAGTACGGGTAATACAGTATTTGGAAATCATGCAACAAATGATACTCATACTTTTACTGGTCCTGTGGAGGTATCTCATTTAAATGTTACTGGAAGTAAAGGTGCTGGTACTTCTCCAGCTGGTAAAGGAAACATAACTGCTAGTGGAGTTATAAAAACAACTTTTCCTGGTGAGAATTCTTTTTCAGGTTCAATTAGTGCGGGAAGCACTATAAAAACACTTGGTAGTGTAAGTGCAAGTGCCACTGTATTTGCAGATAAATATGAATCGAAAGGCACATTTATAGCAGGATTAACAAATGGTGTTCAAAATTTTGGTCATACATCCTTCAACAATAGTTATCATGGTTTAGTACATAGTTTCACTGGCTCAATGAGAATGAGTGGTTCAATCACTGCTCACTCAATAGGTCCTGGACGAATGGATGGTAGCACTGATTCAAGAATTGAGTTTGCTCTTCCCAATAGTTTTGATGATGGGACTTTTAAATTCATATCAGCTACTCGTGAATTATTTAGAATATCAGAAAGTGCACATGTGATTGTTGGTGATGGTGGTGATGTTGACTTTCAAGTTAGAACGAATGGTGATGATAACGCTATATTTGTATTGGGTAGTACTGATAATGTTGGAATTGGAACAGCTACTCCAACTTCAAAATTACAAGTAAGTGGTGACATAACTGCGACAAACATAACCGCAAGTGGAAACATAAGTTCAAGTGGAACAATTATTTCAAATGCAACAAATACAATTGGAAATATAACCGCAAGTGGAAACATTAGTGCGAGTGGTGATATATTTGCTGATGATATAACTGTTACAGATATGGTTCAAGGAGGAAGATTATCATCACTCGGAAATATAACCGCAAGTGGAAACATAAGTGCAAGTGGAATCATAACTGGTGAGGGATTAGTCATAAGTGATGACGCTTTAATCACAGATGACTTAGAAGTTCAAGGAAACATAAGTGGTTCATCAATAACTGCTTCAACTGATTTCAAAATTGGTGGTACCGTTATAACTGATGGTCAAATTGCAGATGATGGTAATTTAACTATGGATTTGGCCGGTGATTTAGCAATCAATGTAGATGGTGGTGACGTATCAATTCTTGATAATACAACTCATATTGCCAACATAAATAGAACACAAGTTAGTGGTTCTGCATTATCAACTGGTTCATTTGGAGCTGGTTTCTTTAATAATAAAGTTGGTATTGGAACAACAAGTCCAGGCCAACATTTAGAAGTAGTTGGAAACATTAGTGCAAGTGGTGATATATTTGCTGATAGAGTTGGTATCGGAATACTTGGCACAAGTCCAGGTGAAGCATTAGAAGTAGTTGGAAACATAAGTGCTAGTGGAGTTGGTGATTTTGGTAGTTTAGATGTAAATGGTGATGTGGATATTGATGGAACAACTCAATTAGACAACACAGTTATTACTGGTTCTTTAAAATTAAGTGGTGAAGTAAATATAGCTGGAAGTGGTCAAGGACACATAACTGCGAGTGGAAATGCACATGTGGGTGGTAAAATTAGCGCGACAGGTGACTTACTCATTAGTGGAGACAAAGTAGACTTCACATCTTTACCAACATCATCTGCAGGAGCAAACACTAAAGGATTATTTACACAACTTGGTTCTGAAATTTTAGGTAGTGGAAGTGCTGGTTCGGATGAAAGAGTTAAGTTTAATAATTTTTCTGCTTCAAAATTTGTATTAATTAAGGAGTAAAAATGCATCATTTTATATTCCCAACACAAGATACATGGATTTCAAGTGGTTCATCTACTGTAACTGGTGAAACTTTTACAGACCAAAATTTTGGAAGAGACCAAATACTTGAACTTAAAAAAGAATTTTTTAATGATTCTTTTCATTATCCAAGTAGAGTGTTAATTAATTTCGCAGGTGATGAATTTAATGATTTAAAATCTTTAAGGACTGCCGGAACAATCCCAAACAATGCATCATATAGTTTAAATTTATTTGAAGCTGAGGGTAATTCTAGTTTATCATCAACCTATGAAATACATGCATTTCCTGTATACCAAGCTTGGAAAGAAGGTACGGGTAAGTTTGGTGATAACCCTAAAGTTACAAATGGATGTAGTTGGGAAAATAGAATTAATGAACCAGGTTTACCACCCCTTTCTTGGTCTGTTGATTTTGCAACTGATGAAGATGATGATGGTATAGAATTTCAAGAATATTTTGCTTCCTTTGGTAGTGCTGGACAAACTTTTTCTAACATAACAGAAAGTGCTTTTCACGGTGGTGAAACTAACAATGGTGGTATTTGGATATCGGATAATGTTTTTACTGCATCGCAAAATTTTGATTTACAATCTCCTGATGTGAATATGAATGTAACAAACATTATGAACAAATGGTTTGATAATATTATTCCTAACTATGGTTTTATTTTAAAATTTAGTGGTAGTGCTGAAACTGATTCACAAACTTTTGCTAAATTAAAATTCTTTTCAAGAAATACTCATACAATTTACTCACCAAAAATAGAAGTAAAATGGGATGACCATTTACCTTGTACAGGTTCTAATACTGGTAGTTTAACTGAGTTGGATACAAGTGGTGAGGTTGATAACTTTTTATACATAAAAGGAATGAAAGAGAGTTATAAAGTAGGTGAAAGAGTTAAATTTAGAATTGGTGCTAGAAAAAGATACATACAAAAATCTTTCACAACTTCAGTTCAAGAAGTAACTGGTTCATATATACCTGAGGGTAGTGGTTCATATGCAATTAAAGATGTTGCTACGGATGAGTTCATTGTTCCATTTGAAGATATTAATGGAATTAGTTTTACTAAACTAAGTTGTGATTCAGACTCAAATTACTTTAACCAATTTTTAGATGGATTTTATCCTGATAGGGTGTATAAAATTTTATTAAAATTAAAATATGACGATGGTCAAGAACAAATATTTGATGATGATTTTGAATTTGTAGTTAAAAGGAAATAGGTTATGGCATATACTACTGAAGAAAACGAAAGTTATCAAGAGCCTGAACTCACAACTGATGAGTATCAAAGTGGATTAACTTCTTTAAATCTTGAAATACTATTTGATTTTATAGCGCAAAGATTAATAGAGAGTCCATTTGTTAACAAAACAATTGTAGAAAACAATCAAACATTTATTCGTAATGGTAAACTTGAACAAGGTGCCGGTGAAGGTGTTTTAGCACTTTTTCAAAAAGATTTAAAAGCTAATGAAGCTGACTTGAATCAAACAACCACATTAGACACTGGTGAAACCATAAGTCAATTACAAAATATAATTAATCAAGTTGTTAATGTTAATAGTTTAAATGTAGCTGTTTCACAAGGGCAAGATGAATCTATAAGTATAAGTCTTGTAGGTGGAGGGCTTCCAGATGGTGCAATAAATATTACAAATTTAATTATTGGTGATGGTAATCCTTTAAATGTAAGTCAATTTATTCCTTTAAGTCAAAAACAATCAAATGTAGATATTGACAAAGCAGAAGAATTTCTTGACACGAATATATTTGAATTACTACCATCAGGAGATACAAGACAATCAAGAATCATTAGATTTTTTCAAGAGTTAAATGCTTTACTTCCACCAAACCCACCTGAGTTTGATTTAGATAATGATAATAGAGTTGACAGAGGAGCTGATAATAATTGGACTGGTTCACTTCAATATCAACAAAACAATAGTATTTCATATGCTCAAGATAACACGGATGGTAATATTGATGAAGAAGATGCATTTATTCACAGATTAAAGTCAACAGCTAATGATACAAATTCAACAAGAACCATTGAGGATATTTATAACACTATTCTTCCTTATTTAACAGATATGTTGGAAGATGAAATTTTACCACAAGATGATAGACCTACATATCAAAATCAATCATCAGGATATTTAAAATTTAGAAATTTAAATCAAGGTATTATTATAAGAAATACAAATCAAGAATTTGTTCAAGGATTAGACCCAAACAATCTAACGTATTTAGATGATGGCTTTACCATTACAATGTGGGTTAGGTTTTTAGATAAAGTATCTACTGGAACTTTATTTAATTTTGGAAACCCAACAAGAGGGCAAGATGACCCTAATTGGAACAGAACTTCAGAGGAAGGATTTGGTTTTAAATTAGAAACATTTATTATAAATAAAGATGATAGAACTGGTTGGGGTGGTACTGAACCGGGTGATAATAATTATACTTTTGGTTCATTTAGTGATTCCCTTATTAATAATAATAGGCCTGATGGATATATATCAAAAGATTCTAATAAACCTATTTTCGGAAATACAGATTCTGCTCGTTTTGTAAGATTAGTTGTAAATGCAAAAGATACTAATGGGGGTGGTAATTGGTTAAGAAGTTCAGAAGCTGGAAATAGTGCTTTTACTAAATATACTTGGAACTTACCTGAATTACCAGGTAATTTTAATCCTGATAATCAACAATGGGATGAATTATTAGCACTTGGAGCTACACACATTCCTGAGGACTTTAATGAATGGTATTTCATATGTGCTACTTATAACCCTAACATAATTGAGCCTGATAAATATAATGTATTTGGTGATAATGAATCTGGATTAAACCCTATTTATGATGCATATCAATATAATTTTGATTTTTGGATGAATCGTATAAATCCAGACCAACCAGATACACTTGTAGCTAATTCAGGTTATGGAAATCAATGTAAAGTAGAAATCATATCACGAACTGATTTATTAAAAGCTCGTGGTTTTAAGGTATAAATTATGTCATTTATCACAGAATCAATATCAAGTGGATTCGGTGTAGATGGTGTTGAAATAAAACAAACACTTTCATCATCTTATGACGCTTTTTCAGGATTGGATTTAAATACAAATTCTTTTCAAAACACATTGTCTTCTTTAATTAATTTTGATAACGATAAAAGAGAATCTCTTGGAATGTTTTTTTTTAATGAAGACAATATATCTCAAGATAGTTTTCCTGATGTGTTATCATTTCCATTCATAGGATTGAACAAACCAAATCTTGTTAACAATGGAAATTGTAAATTTACTAACAATTTTTTGTTATCAGATGTAGTTGTAGAACCACAAGGTAAATGGCATTATATGGGATTAAGGGGACAATACAATGTCCCATCCTCTCAAGATAGATTTAATTCAAATTTTATACAACATAATAATGGTCAAGGAACTCCTGATAGTCAAGGTTTTTTGGGTTATGGTGGATTTTTTCAATATATACCAATACAAGGTGAAATTGATTCATATTATGATGATATGGATAATACCCGTAATTTTCGAAAACATTTTTTATTTTTAACTAATGGAAACGATAAAATAACACAAGAAGATTTTAATTCTCACCTTACTGGTGAACAACCAATACCAGATACAACACCTGGTTCTATTGCTTCTGTAAGAAGTTTGTTAACAGTACTATATAATGAGAATTTATCTCTTAAATATCCAACAATAGCATCTTGGATACAAACTGATGAAGCGTATTCATATGATAGATGTTTATGTTTTATAAATTATGAAATTTGGAATGCAAATCATATTTTAAATTTAATAACAAATGGTGATACAAGTACAAAATATATTTTTAATACATTACTTCCATATGGCTATGCAACAAATTCAAAATTAGACGACGCTTATTCAACATCCGATGTAGAATACTTTACAGAAAATCAATACAGAGTGCTAAATCAAGTACAAAAAATTTATGATAAGTTTAATGATGATGTTATTAATCCCTACACTTCTTTTAAAGTAAGATTTAAAATGAAAACTACACATGTTCTTCCACCATCTAATTATTTTACAGATGCGAATGAAAAACAATTATTTATAGAAAATCCATTGAATGAGGAATTAGAAATGGCACCTCAAGTAGAGGTTGGTATTTTAACCAATCAAGCACATGAAACACCATTTCCTGGAGTGAATAATATTTGGACTGAACAAAATTCATATTCTGATGTGATTGGGAGAAGAGATATCTATTTTGATGCAAAAGGATTTTTTAATTCTGATAGGTATTCAGATGCTAACACATTTGCAAATAAAAAGTTTTCAAATTTTGGAGGTATGGGTAGATTCCAAAACTCTGTTATAAATGAGTGGGAAACATTTGAATTTAATTTTAATTTAACTGAGGAACATAATAATAGAGGAATGATATATGGAGTTCGGTATGGTGGAGTTTTTGATGATGAAAAAAATGGAGGACCTGTAGAGATACAATTAAATACTATTTTCACCGATGCTCAGCCTGGTCAAAATTTAGGAGAGATTCATTTTAAAGTGAGAAATGCATCTATTGAGGGAACTTTACCAAATGGTGAACCTGCAGATAGATTTTATATAACAGATCCTGGTGGACTTAGCAGAGTTGTTGCACATGAACCTTTTAGTACGGATGAGAATGGTGATGCAACTAATACTATTGCAAGTGGTTTGGGTGATGAGGATAATGTAGAACAAGCAACCAGTGACACTCTTGAAGCTTACATAATGTATGTTGGGCAAATAGCGCAGGCAGAAGGAATCAGTATGGAGGTGGATAATTATGATATTCCTGACTTAGTTGTTGCATATTGGGATGGTGAAAGGTGGAGTTATGATGATAATCGAGGATATGATTCAAGCCGACAATTTAATCCAGATGAAACTTGTTTTATAATTGCAAGACTTTATTCTGATGAAGCAGGTGCTTCAGGCATTACTTCTATGGAACAATACATTAGTAATGAAAATGCATATCCAACTGATGGTGTTGGTAATTTATATTTATTTTTACAATCTGGAAATAATTTTAATGGTAGGGTATTGATTGATGACATTGAATGTTATGAGTCTTATGAATTTTATCCTGATGTGGATGTTAGAAAAAAAATATCCAATGGTGTTTATGGTTCAGGTGATTTAACAAACTATTATGATAAAGAATTGCAAAACAACGAATATAAGGATTCAACTGCTCCGTTAGAAGCACAATTTTATTTTTATCCTCAATACCCAACCAATGAAATACTTGATGTGGAAAGAACACCAATATACAGTGATTTCAGAAGTGGTTTGTTTTACATTTATGATGTGGATTGGGGTGATGGTACTCCAAATGAATTTTCAACTCCTGAACAAATTGATGAACAGAAAGCTATCTATCACACATATGAAACTAATGGTGTGTTTGAAGTTACAGGAACGATGTTAAGAGTAAAAGTTGATGAAAACAATAATATTTTAGGTGTCGCACACAATAAAAAATTTAAATTAAGAATAAACATCAATGAAGGGTTAGATGAGGAATTTCAATACTTTGGTAGTGATGGATACTCATTTATTCCATATAAAAACACCACACCTATAATTGGTGGTATTTCTAAACAAAGTAGTTATTATAAAAAAATAAAAAGACAATTAGGTTTTATTGGTAATGAAAAAATTAATATAACTTTTAAAAACAATAGTGATAAGTTAAAAACCGAATTAGCATTATTAAAAATGGATTCTGAAGAACAAGACAAATTTGAAATATTACCAAGTTATTTAGAAAATAGATTTTTATCTCCAAATGGTGAACTTATTAACGATGGTATATCAGTAAATAAACAAGAATTAGGAAAATCAATTGGTGATTGTGATTTAGCAAACATAAAATTTTATAACACTGGTTCTTTATCTATACATCAACTTTTGGGATTTGAAGATGAACAAAGTAATATACCTGATAATCCGAGATATTGGAAAAATATTATTTCAGAAAATGATTCTATATTAGATAGACAAGGTATTGATTTACAATCAAATCCATCAATAGACGTTCATTCTGAGCAAGATTGGTTGGGTGATTATTATTATCCTGTATTACCAAAGTATGGTGCTAATGGTAGATTTGTAAATATTGAAATGGATGAGGATAACAATGTTATAAGTGGTTATCCTTCAATAGATGGCGTTTTAAAAATACCATTTCCATTAGAAGGTCCTATAACAGATGAAAATGAATCAAATGAAAACTTGATAATACATATAATAAATGATAAAGTAGAAACTGATGTGTTACAAGACAAAAGTGGTAATGAAAATAAAGGTTTTGCAATTAAAGATTTTAGTCCAAAGTTTGAAAATGAAACACTAAGAGTTAGAAAATCAAAAATAACAAGTGTAATAAAAACATCTACAAATAATGGAGCATTTTAAAAATGAATGCTCAAAAAATAATAATACCTAATAAACCTAAATTTGGAGATTTAGGACAATACAATTTTCCAAAAGATTTAGGACCTGAGTTAAATCCTGGAGGTTCTATCACGACAGAAAATTGGCAATTAGCTAGTGTAGATGACCCACCCCAACTTGTTCTCCAAGATGGACTTGTCATATGGTCACCAGCTGTTCAAGATAATCCAGATGCTTATGCACAACTACGACTTAATCAAAATTTAGAATTAGGTGCTGTGTATCAAATAAGTTTAAATGTTGTATCCAATGATGGAACTTTATTTGATGAAACAAAAAATCCTAATAGAACTGTAAGTGGTAGAATCAATATAAATCAAAGTGGTGCTGGTGACCCAGCGCTTAATTATTATCCACAAGTTGTACCGCCTGGCGGAGTAGGGTTATTTACAATAGATTTCATACCTTTAAATCAATCTGAACTTAGAATATATAATCCTCAATATAATAATAATATAGTTGTTGATTTTATCTCTATCAGAAAATATGAAACCGCACCTACAAATACTTTCATAACAACGATAAACAAACCTCGTTTTAGATCTTCACATATGAATTCTGGTGAAGGAGGAGCTCTTGAAGAAGCGATGGAAGGACGCCCAATTGGAGCCTATAATCCTGAAATAAATCAACTTATGGTAGAATACGCAGAACTTTTTGGAAAATCTAGCATTGGCACACAACTAATATCCATTGAAACAAGAACAAAAAGTGCAGGTACAGATATTGTTCGTTGGGATACTTCTGATGATGAATGGATGTACAATCCATCAATTCAAAATGATGAAGAATATATAGAAAAAATGAAAATCGTGTTTAGTGATGATTTGTCAAATTATAATGAAATGGAGGAATTTTTAAGTAATGCTTATGCTTATGAAAATTCTAATAGTTTACCAGAAAATTGGGATAAATTTCAAAACAAAGATTTGTTTACTAAATCTGTTGGTGATACAACTAATGAAAAAATAATTGAAGCAAATCTTAAATTTCAAGGTGATACTTTTATTAAAATAGATAACTTAGAGATTAAAAACACTGGTGTTGGTGGAACAACTAAGAATAATCGTGTAAGGGTTTTTATATTTTCTCAAGAAGCATATGGTTCAGACCCAACAACTGATTCATACAATTCTATAGATGATAAATTAAATAATTCAATTGAAATATATGATGAAACATTTGGAAATAAATCAGAGGGTAAAGATTTAGGTAATATGAGTGACATTGAAGGTATTCCAATTATATCTAATTTTGGTGTAGAATCTGATGCGCCACTTGTAGAATTTTTTGAGGGTGATAAAGAATTTGATTATGAAGAAGCATTTCAACTTTCATCTTCACCAGATCCAGATTTACAAACAAGTATTTTTAATCAAAATGCTTCAAATCCTATATACATTATAGTTTGGATGAGGGGTGATAAAAAAGTTGGTTGGCCAGTAAACACAGATAAAAGAAAAAGAAAGTATTCAATATTTAGAATTAATAACGATGAATTATTTGACAAAGTTGGTAATTCTTATCAAGGTAAAAGTACAGTATTTGATTTCACTTCAACAACAAAAACTAAAACCGGAGGTGGTGGAGGTGGGGGAGCTGAAAAAGCTGCTTGGTATGTATCATCACTTAAAGTTTCAATAAACACGGCAGCTGGAGTACAAAATCAATTTTCTGAAGCAGCTAATTATCAAGATGTAATCCCATTAGTTCAATCCAAAACTCCAATAAATGAAAATACACTTGAGACTTTTGATTGGTTGAGAATATTAAATCCAGCAAATCAACTTGATAATTTACAAGCAGCTAATAATCAAGGTTCAAATATAGCTGCTGATAGACATCTTGATTTTTTTCCATTAACGACATTTGGTTACTCAGTAAACAACGATGATGGTGATATTAATTTTGGAAATAATTTTGTCGATTTACAATCATATTATAAAGATTTTAATTCAATTATGAAAGCTTCTTCTCCATTAAATGTTACTTTTAAATTCGATATTGTTGATGTTGAAGGAAATGAATTACCACAATATGGTACAAGTGGGGAAACAGAATATTATTATTTTGTAATTGATTGGAATGATAAAGATAATAAGTTTAAAACTGTTAATGATTATTTTGAAAGCAGGCCAATTGATAGATTTAGATATTTAGAAAAGCAAAGTCAGAATTTATATTTTATAACTAAAGTTGGTACTAATAAAACATTATCTAATGTTTATACCACTCCTGGAATTAAAAATGTAAAAATAATAATGTTTAGTGTATTTAAAGGAAATGGAGCTATAGCTTCACCTTCATTTGAAGTTGGTAGATGGAAACTTATTACATCAAGATTTTATTTAGATATACCACCAAATCAATATCCTGATTTTTCTGATGTTGGTGGTAGTAATTATACCACTTTACCTTGGCCATACACAACTGCAATAATAGGGGGTGTGGATAATAACTCAAAATATAAGATAAGTGTAAATAATACTTTATCTGGTGGTAAAATAGGGGAGTTGGATATAATTGATGAAAAACTTTTAGTTAATGATTTAGATAATGATGAAATGGGAAAATCAATACTTTCCTTTGATTTAGAACAATGTAGATATTTTGATAAACCATATGATATGAATCAACTTTTGAAAATAACTAATATTCAACCATTTAATTCTTCAGAATATTATATTGAAAATTTAGATAAATTTCCATTTTATTTTGAAGAGTTTGACGCAGTTCAAGATGGTATAATTGATTCATTAGATGTTGTTTATTGGATAAATGTTGATAGGCCTGATATAGCAGAATATATAGGGGATTTATTGGGTGATGGTTCTTGGTTAAATTTACCACGATATTCTAATTTTAATAATTATAATGATAACACATATTGGAATGGTTTAACACCTGAAACAACTTTTTCAGAGGAAAGTTCAGTCGGACAGATATTTATAAGTGATAATCAGGACAAAGACTTGAAACAAAGTTGTAAATTAGAATTAAATACTGGTAACTTGACTGGTAAATCTATTTCAGATACAAGTGGAAACTCAAACAAAGGATTATTAATAGGTGATTATAAAGTTAAAAAAGCCAGAAAAGGTGAACCAATGAGAAGAGATTCATTTATAAAAGTTCCTAAAAAAACAGGCAATAAAAAAGGAGCATTGTAATGCCTGATTTTGAATTTGAATTTAATCAAAATGATAAAGACTTAATTGTTAGTCAACAAGATGCTGTATTTGGTGAATCTAATTCGGATTATATTCGTTTAACTATTTATCCATCTGAAGCGATTGATAACATTGTAACACTTCAAGATAATAGTCAGGCTATATTTTATTCTTCTTTAAGTCCCACACCTTTTAACATCAATGTATCACCATTTGGAGTGGGTTTAGATGAACTTAAAATAAAAACAATTGGTGGCTCTTTTGCTGATATAAATGATTTTAAAATTTATAAAACAGATTCAAATGAAATTTATATAAAACCAAATGAAATATTTAATAAATTTGAATTACCTGAAGGTGATTATAAAATACAAATAGATTTTTTAAATCAAGTAACACCAATTAAAATAGAAGACTTACCTTTTCCTGAATACTTACAAGAATTTGATATAGAACAATCAGGTAATAGTCAAAACACTATTGACGTACAAGATGCCGTACGGTGGACTGAAGTAAATAGATTAGATATAGCTGATTATATTGTAGGTAATGTGTTAGGTGGTGGTGTGGTTATACCCACTGCTATGTCAAAAGCACAATATTTAGAAACTTTACCATTTCCACAATACTTTGAAGAATTTGATATTAACGCTGATGGTGATATAACTTCGATTGATGTAACGGATTGGGTAGCTGCAGGAAGAATTGACATTAGTGAACATCTCGAATCCATTATAGAAAATGGCACTGTAGATGAAATTCCAAAAGCTTCTGATACAGATGAAGAACTTGCAAGTCCTCCTGAAGCATATTTTCCTGATTTAGAAATTTTAGAATCTTATTCAGATGAAGAAATTGAAATAAGACCCATTGAAAATTTTTATGCAACTGAAGATTTATCAGCAGCAGGTCAACATTATCAATTTATTATAAAACAAATTTCTACTTCAAGAAAAGAAATTAGATTAAAATTAATTAATACTAAAATTTTTAACGACTCATCAATAATAAGTCAATTAACAACCGAATTTAATCAAGGATTGGATAAGTATCAATTCAAACATGTATTGAATACTGGAACTGGTGACCATATTCCAATAATGAATTATCAGTTTGATAAAATAACTGATGGTCGTGATAATCAATCCATAATATTAAAATTATATGAACCATTACCAACTAGTGTTGGAAATTTATCAATGGTTACAATTGAGAAAGAAGTTTTAACAACACAAGTTCAAAACATATTTTATTTTTCTGATGTGCCTGATGTATTTTTCGGAGATGGTTTACAACCAGACAATCAAGAAAGATGGATTAATAATGATGGGGAAATTCCTACTTTTCAAAGTTTAGATGAATTAGCCATATCAGCTTCCATAGGTGATATTGAAGTTGACTCTTTAGTTTCAGCGAGTGATTATGGTTATCCTAATTTAAATACAGATTTTAATGAATATTCAAATCATACATTTTTTGGTTCTGCTAAAAAGAAATTAGAAAACTTTAAAACAAAAGTAGAAACTATACAAAGTTATTATTCTGAAATATCAAGTTCACTAAATGTTTCAAGTTCAATTCAAGGTGATTCAACTTTTGTGATACAAAAAAGAGATGATTTATTTAAAAAAATAAATGAAGAGTTTAAAAACTTTACACCATATGAAAGATTTTTATATTTTGATGCTCAAACTGATTCAACAGCTTCAGCTCCAAGTTTAAAAAATTATGCGGACACATTACCAGTTACACTACAAGGCCATGTTGGTTCTTCTGTAGAGGGAATTGAATTAAACCAACATAATGGATTTAATGTTGTGTACAAACATTCATCTGAAAAAATATCAGGCACTCATAATCAATTCATAGATTTATTTACAGACAAATATAAAGTAGAAAACAAACCATTTTTTAATTACAGTAGTTCAATTTATTTATCATTTTTATTACAGGGTGATAGTGGTAGTTCATTAACTTGGGGAAATAGACAAAAACAACATAGTCCACCTTATCCTATAGATACTTTACACCAAAATACTATATCGAATCCTAACATAACAGGTAGTGAATATCAAAGATATATTTTTGAAGCTTCTCAATCTTACTTCATACCAAATACTAGAGATACAGGTTCAGTTCATGATATGGCTGATTTGGATATAACTGATTTTGATGCAAACTCAACTAAAATTACTATTTTAAGTGGTAGTAATAAAACAGGTTCTTATCAAATTAAAGATTCAACTAATAAATATCCAACTACAGTAGTAAGTCATAGTGGTGTTCCATTTTCTGGATCAGTAATGCCAGCTGGAGAATTGTTTAGAATATTTACAAAAAACAATTTATCATCAAGTCTACTTGCTTATTATGACTATCAAGGTGTAACGATTGATGATAATAACTTTGAAGTATTTGATAGAAGTGGAAACAACAATACTTTAGAATTTGCAGGTAAGGGTGCTTCACCAGATGGATTTACATCAGCTTCAATAACAACTGGTGTTCAAGGTGGTGATGCTTTTGCATTTACAACAACTGGTAGTGAAGGTAATGCTCAAAGTGGAAGTATATTCTTAACAACAAACCAATCAGATGCTCCAATTGAAACCGCTCCAATATCAATGTCTGCAGTTGCAGGTGATGCTGTTACTGGTTTCACTATGGCGACTTATTATAAATCAACTTCTACTAAAAATAATACAACCATACTGGCTATGGATATTAAATCAGGTTCAACTGATGTTAATGGTTGGAGTCTTCAAAGATTAGGAAACACTATAGCAGGTGAGGTGACACGAGAAGGAGTGGATATATTAGATGATGATACTTCAGAAGATGGATTGAAAACAGGTACTCTTACTCCAAGAGATGGTAACTTCCATCACATAGCTATGACTTATGATAATTTGACTGGTACGGGTTCAGTATTTTTTGATGGTGTGTTACAAAAACAAGGAAATGCAAGAGGACTTATAACTGGTAGTAATCAAATTTATAGATTAGTTGTTGGGAGTGGTGCTGGTGGGTCACAAGGTTTTGATGATGATACATTTGATGAAACAAGATTTTATACAAGAGCGTTAACACCTTCTGAAATAAATCAATTGTTTTTACATCCTGATGGAAAAACAGAAACAAAAATCACAGATGTAAAGTTAACATTAAAAAATCCAACTGATGTTTTACCATTTGATACTATTTTTAAAACAACGTCTACTGAGTTTACAAATTGGTACAATAATGCATTAACGACAGCTGAAACATTTGACACTAACAATATACATTCATTTGAAAATAATTTACCTCTTTATATACAAGAAAGTTCCGAATATAAAGATATGAAAGATTTTTTAAATCTACAAGGTGAACAATATGATTTAATTAGAAATCATATTGATTCGTTAGGTACATTACATAAAAGAGGATATAAAAAAACCAATTCACCACCAGACAATACTTTACCAATGTTATTAAATAATATGGGGTATCAGGCTGTTAATCCATTTAGTGGTAGTTTAACAGATTCATTAGGTGCTTATTTAAGTGGTATAACTTC
>MDTD01076300.1_pt1 | contig 20892 bp, 18 predicted proteins | sample 811221 | NCBI WGS metagenome assembly MDTD01 (sample SAMN05326646, study PRJNA326480) | marine metagenome | isolation source: seawater | place: Pacific Ocean: South West | collected 2011
TCGCCATGCCGGGCGACACGCATCCGCTCCTCGCCCTCATCACGGGCGAGATAGGTGGAGATGCGGCCCTGGCGCGGCTTCGGCGCACCGGCGACCAGCGCCCAGTAGATCTTGCGGGTCTGGCGGGCGCGGAACGACTTGGACATCTCGGCCGCCGCCTTGCGCGTCAGCGCCAGCAGCAGGATGCCGGAGGTCTCGCGGTCGAGACGGTGCACGAGGCGCGGCTTCTCGCCCTTCTGGTTGCGGAAAGCCTCAAGCATCCCGTCGAGATGCCGAGTCAGGCCGGACCCGCCCTGCACGGCCAGGCCGGCGGGCTTGTTGAGGACCATCACCTCACGGTCGCGATAGAGGATCATCGCCTCCACCGCCTCGCGGTCGCTGTCGACGAGCTTGCGCGAACGTGGCTTGGCGCTGGGGTTGTCCTGCGCCTTCACGTTGGCGTCCACCCCGAGCGGCGGGATGCGCACCACCTGCCCGGTGGCCACCCGGGTCGAGGTCTCGGCACGCTTGCCGTCGACGCGGACCTGGCCCGTGCGCAGGAGCTTCTGCAGGTGACCATGGCCGAGGCCCGGAAAATGGGACTTGAACCAGCGGTCGAGCCTCATGCCCGCCTCGTCCGCGGTGACGGTAATCTGTTCGATGCCGGCCATGTCGGTCGTCGGTCCTGCACGTCCCCGTCAGGGGAGCCCGTTTTTCGTGGTTCAAGGGCACGCCATCGGTGCGGCGCGTCGCCGTCGGCGCGCGCAAGCCGCAAGCGCCCGTTTCAGCGGAACGCCCTACCTAATGCGGCAAGGGACCAAGAGCAAGCGAAGCCTCGCCCCCGGCCGGTCACGCGAAACGTCAACTCGCCAGCGCGCGCACCGCCCACAGCCCCGCGACGAGACCGGCGATCCCCAGCACCACGGAAGCGCCCACATAGAGTGCCGCGGCCAGCCCCTCGCCCCGCTCCCACAGGAACACCGTGTCGAGCGAAAAGGAGGAGAAGGTGGTGAACCCGCCGAGGAACCCGGTCGCCAGCACGAGGCGCAGCGCCGTATCGCCGCTCGAGCGCGCGGCGAGCCAGCCGACCAGAAGTCCCATGAGCAGAGAGCCGAGCACGTTCACCGTCATCGTGCCGAGCGGAAAGCCCGGACCGAAGGTCTTCAGGGTCCACAGGCTCACCAGATGCCGGCAGGCCGCCCCGAGCCCGCCACCCAGCGCGACGAGGAGAACGTGCTGCATGTCCCTCTACTCCTGGAAGTTCGGCCAGAGGGCGGGCGCGGCGAACTCGACCACGTTGCCGTCCGGATCGTCCACGTAAAGGCTCGTTCCGCCGGCCGGCCAGATCACGGTCGAGCGGATCGCGACACCGCTGCCTTCCAGATGCGCGCGCCAGGGCTCGACGTCCTCCGGCGCGATCTTGAAGGCGAAATGCGCGGGGCCCTCGGAGTGGTGCCCCGGGATGACGCCACCGGGCGTTTCCGTGTCCTCGGCCGTCTGCCCGCGCGCGAAGACCAGAAGCGTCTCGCCCAGTCCCGCGTCGTAGGCAAAGAGCCTGTCGCCGGTCACCATGCGCTCGAGCCCGATAACCCCGGCATAGAAGGCATGAGCCTTTTCAAGATCGTTCACATAGACAGCGGTTTCCAGAATCCCGCGAAGAGGCGGCGGTACCATGGACGTCTCCAGTTCGAAACCTTGTTGAGAAACGCGGCGCGGCGCCTGTCAGAGCGGCAGGCCGAACCACAGCGCGGCGATCCAGAGGAAGGCGAAGAAACCGACCACATCGGTCACCGTGGTGACGAAGACCGATGAGGCGATCGCCGGATCGATTCGGAGCTTTTCAAGCACGACGGGAATGAGCAAGCCCGACATGCCGGCAAACAGCAGGTTGACCACGATCGCAGTTCCGATCACCACGCCAAGGCCGATATTGCCGAACCAGAACCAGGCGCAAAGCCCTATCAGCACCGCCAGCGCCACCCCGTTCAGGAGACTGACGAGCACCTCGCGGCGAAGCACGCGCCACATGTTGCGCGCGTCGAGTTCCTGGGTGGCGAGCGCCCGCACCGCAACGGTCATGGTCTGCGTGCCGGCGTTGCCGCCCATCGAGGCCACGATCGGCATCAGCACGGCAAGCGCCACCATGGCCTCGATCGTGCCCTCGAAAAGCGAGATCACCACGGAGGCGAGAACGGCCGTGCCGAGATTGACGACAAGCCAGTTGAAGCGGGAACGCGCCGTGACCAGGACGGTGTCCGAAATCTCCTCGTCGCCCAGGCCGGCGAGGCCGCGAAGGTCCTCCTCCGCCTCTTCCTGGATGACGTCGACGATGTCGTCGATCATCAGCATGCCGACGAGCCGTCCGGAATCGTCCACCGCCGCCGCGGACACCAGATTGTAGCGCTCGAAACTGCGGGCCACGTCCTCCCGGTCGTCGGTGGCACGGAACGTGACCGGATCGTCGGTCATGATTTCCGAAATCTCGGTCGCGCGGCGCGTGCGCAGGATCTTGTCGAGCGGCACGGAGCCGATCAGCCGGAAGCCCGGATCGACGGTGAAGATCTCGTGGAAGGTGTCGGGAAGCTCCTTCGCCTCGCGCATGTAGTCGATGGTCTGCCCGACACTCCAGAACGAGGGCACGGCGATGAAGTCCGTCTGCATGAGACGGCCGGCCGAGCCTTCGGGATAATCGAGCGCGCGCTGGAGCTGGAGCCTGTCGAGAAAGGGAAGCTGCTCGAGGATCGCGGCCTGATCCTCGGGCTCCATGTCCTCGAGGATGTAGACCGCGTCATCGGAATCGAGTTCGCCGATGCCTTCCGCCAGCGAATCCTTCGGCAAGCCGTCCAGGATCGCCAGGCGCATGGACTCGTCGAGTTCCGTCAGCGCCGCGTAGTCGAATTCCTCGCCAAGCAGGCGGACGAAGGGAACCCACTCGTCCTCGGGAAGGGATTCGATGAGGTCGGCGACATCCGCCTCGTGCAGGTCGCCGGCCAGCCCGATCAGCGCCGCCGCGTTCTCGGTCTCGATGGCGGCGCGCACGAGCGCAAGGAAGTCATGGGAAACACGCCCTTCCTCATCGCGCACGGGCGGCATTTCCAGAAGGGCATCGGTGGTTTCAACCTGGTCCGCGTCTGCCAAGCTGCCCTCCTCTCGTGCGTTTCGCGCGTGTCCGAGCATCAGGCGTCCGCAAGACGGGTTCGGCGTCTGCCGACCACGACGCGAGCGCCCGTGTGACCGTACCCTGATACCGGAAAGGGGCGCGAGCCTTCGCCCCTCGCCGAACATGCTGTAACGGCAAGTCGCCAGTGTCTCAAACGAAATCTATGGCGACAATCGGGCTTGCCCACCCCCGGCATTCCGCGAGGACAGTTTACGCCCGGGACCCGTCCGGGCGACGGCCCCGTTTTATGGGAGACCCGGGCCGGGAACGAAAAAGGCCAGCCCGAAGGCTGGCCTCTTTTCCGATCTGGATGGTGCGGTCGAGAAGACTCGCAAACACGCTCAAAATGGCGGTTTTCTGCGAAAAAAGTGTCCCACGCGACGAAAACTCCGCCCTATAAGAATCAATGACTTACGAAACAGGTGTCCCACGCCGGGACGTGGTTGTTCCTGTTGCGTTTCGCGCAAGATGCGCCCCGCGTCCAGATAGCCGAACTGCAGCAGCACGAAGGCCGGAAGGACCTCCCCATGAAGGGCTGTCGCAAGCGAATGCATGGCAGGATCATCAGCCTTGAACCGCGCGCGGGCCTCCGCGATTTCCACAGGAGACCACTCCGGGGCCGGCGTGTCAGTCATCCGTCCGCCTCTGGTCCAGAAGCGATTGCGCCTCCAGGAGCGCCATATCCACCAGATAGGCCAGAAACGTGTCTGTTTGATCTGTCGCGCCGCGAGCAAGCATCAACGCCCCCACGACATGTTCCAACTGGCCGACAGCCCTTCCAGCCTGCTCGCTCATGCCCCATCCCCCCAGTACGGACCAGCAAAGCCCCGTTCCATCTCATGCTACTGGAACGTCGCGCCGGCACAACCGGAAGGCGATGCGGGGGTAGTGTTCGGAAAGGGCTGTATCGGAGGCCTATTCCTGCGAGCGCGTATAGGCCTCGATCGCGGCTTCCACATCTTCGTAGTAGGAGAGCCGCCCTCCCTGCAGGAAGCACCCGCTCTGGCAGAACTTTCGGATGGTTCCCATGCTGTGCGAGATCATGATGATGTTCGCGTCCTGCATCTTCTCTTCGAACACCTGATCGCATTTGCGCTTGAAGCGGGCGTCGCCTACGGAGGTGACCTCGTCGATCAGGTAGCAGGAAAAATTGATCGCCATGCTGACGCCGAATCCGAGGCGCGCCTTCATGCCACTGGAATAGGTCTTGATCGGCAGGGACATGGAGCGGCCGAGCTCGGAAAACTCCTCCACATAGGCCACGATGCGCTCCGTATCCTCGCCATACATGCGCGCCACGAACCGCGCGTTTTCAAACCCGGTCATGTCGCCGTTGAAACCGCCGTTGAACCCCAGCGGCCAGGAAACCGTGCCGTGACGGGCTATACGCCCCCGATCCGGCAGCTCCGCGCCCGCGATCAGCCGCATCAGCGTGGACTTGCCGGCACCGTTCTCTCCGAGGATCGCGATGTTGCGGTCCGACGGCAGGTCGAGCGTCAGATCGTCTACGATGATCTTCCGAATGCCCTTCAGGCGGTAGGATTTCCTGACACCGCGAAAGCTGATCATGGCGAACCGTACTCCTGATCCGTCCGATGAAGATGCAAGGCCTCACATAACACATCCGGAACAGGGTGGCCGCCCCCCACCAGAACACCACCGTGAAAAACCGCAAGCTTGACACGCGCCGCACCATGGACAGGTTCGAAGCCCACAACACGGATGTTTCGCCAGGGCTAACCGCAACTGGTGGAATGCAGTCGCCCTCGATGTGGCAGGGCAATGAGACCACCAGGAGCGCAAGACCGATGGACGGGACACCATGGCTTTCGATTGTCATCCCCTGTTTCGGCAGGCAGGAGATGCTGACCGGGCTCCTGGACCAGTTGTGCGGCCAGATCGGCACGCGCGCGGATGTCGAGGTGATCGTCGTCGATGACGGCACCTCCCCGCCCCTCAAGGTCAGGGTCAGGGACACGACATTGGTGAAGCTGTTGCGACATGAGCGCCCCTGCGGCGCCCCGGCCGCGCGCGAACTCGGCTTTCGCAATGCCACCGGCCGCTTCATCCACTTTCATGATTCGGATGACCTCCTCGGCCACCAGTGGATCGATGCGGCAGTGCGGGCGGTCCGGCAAACCCCGGCGCCGGATCTCGTCGTGACCTCCCGCCTCGTCATGGAGCCGGGAGGCGCGGTGTCGTTCTGGCACGTCCGCCGGCTGGTCGAGGTCGCAAAGACGACGGCACGCTTGCGTGCCTATCAGCGGTTTATCAATCGCATCGGCCCCTTGGGCGGCATGATCTTTAGCCGCCGCGCGGCCGAGGCCATCACCTTCCACCGCACCGCGGCGTCGCAGGACTGGTTGATGTATGACGATGCCCTCGCCTCGTCGGAACATGTCCACTTCGACGACAAGAACTATTTTATCTTCAATAAGACTCAAACTATCCGTATTTCGAACAATGCGCGATCCCGGGCAAAAGGATATGTCTTCGCGGCCCGAGCCCGCTTTCGCTCCCGGCGCATGCGGCGTTTTGCGGCGCGAATATACTGTGCACATGGCGCCGGAGAACTTGCACCCGTGATCAACGTGCGGCATCGGTGGCTCAAGCGCATCGCATGCGAGCTTCTCGCCCGACACCCGATACTGGCAGGAAGATGACACTGAACAGGCAGGACAAGGGTGCACGCGAGGAATATGCTCGCGCCCTCGAGGCAACGGTCGTCTACCAGGTTGGCGAATTGATCGTTGGCGCGCGCTCTTCCTGGAAGAATGCGTTCGCCCTGCCGTGGCGCCTCTACCGCCTCCACCGCTTTGACAGGATGGTTGTCCGCAAGGGCAAGGGCCTCAGGACGACAAGCTTCGAAAGGCGGATGCTGCCCCGCTCCGGCCGCAAGAGCCTTCTGACCCTTGACCTGATCGATGCGGAAACCGGCGATCTGACGGCCCTGAAGGACCGCCTTGCGCAAAGCCGGCTGTCTCCGCGTGATCGCGCCGAAAGCATGCTTCGGGCGGCCAGCCTGCTTGCTCCCTCCAGACCGGCGATCTCCGCCGCCCTGGCCCGGCTCGCGGTGGAGACTGACGGCTCCCCCGAGGTGACGGAAGAGGCGGCTTTCCTGCTCTATCGGGCCGGACACCTGTCCGAACCCGCCGGCCTTCTCGAACGGCTCGACACCGGCCGGCGTCCGGAGTTGAGGGAAAAGATCATTCGGGAGCACCGGGTTCTCGTGGAGGGCGTCCCGCTTCCCTCTCCCGCGCTTGCCCCTCTCGAGGGCAGCAAGCCCCGGCTTCTCTATGTGTCTCACCTGAGCCTGCCCCATCACACCTCGGGCTATGCCACGCGCACGCATGGCATCCTGTCGGCCCTGCGCGCCGGCGGACATGATGTGGTCTGCGTGACGCGGCCCGGATACCCGTGGGACCGTTTCGACAGCCGCGCCATGGACGAAGCGGCTCCGGCGCGGGAAATCGAGGGCGTTCGCTATCTGCATGTGCCCGGCCCCTCCGCCAGCCAGACGGCCCTCCCCGTCTTCGCGGACGCGGCGGCGGATGCGCTTGTCGAGGTGATCGAGCGCGAACGGCCGACCTGTGTCGTGGCCGGATCGAATTATGTCAACGCGCTCCCGGCCCTGATGGCCGCCCGGCGCACGGGCCTTCCCTTCCACTACGACATCCGCGGGCTCTGGGAGTTCACCAGTGCCTCAAAGGTCGATGGCTGGGAGCGCTCCGAGCGCTTCCACCTCGCCCGCCGCATGGAGGCCATGATTGCGTCGCAGGCGGAGGGTGTCTTCGCCATCTCGTCTCCGCTCCGGGAAGAACTGATCAATCGGGGCGTCCCGGCGGAACGCATCACCCTTCTGCCCAATGGGGTCGATATGCAGAGGTTCCTTGCCTCCACGGATAAGGAAGACCCGCGCGCGGATCTTGGCCTCCCCTCCGGCGGCACGGTATTCGGCTTTATCGGGTCCATGGAGCACTACGAGGGGCTGGAAGATCTCATGCAGGCCTTCTCGCGCCTGGTCGCAGCCGGGTTGGAGGCATGGCTCGTGCTTGTCGGCGACGGGCCGGTGGCGCGTCGTCTTGGCGAGCTTGTTGGTGAGCTGGGCCTGGTGGACCGCGTCCGCCTTGTCGGCCGCGTTCCCTTCTCCGAGGTCTCGCGCTACTACCGCCTGTGCGATGCCTTCGTGTATCCGCGCAAGAACATTCCCCTCACGCGCCTGGTCCCCGCGCTGAAACCGCTCGAGGCCATGGCTGCCGGCAAGCCGGTGATCATCTCGGAGCTGCCGGCTCTGGTCGAACTGGTCGGCGGCGGTGGAAATGCGCTTCTCACCCCTCCGGGTGACATTGACTCCCTGACGGCGCGAATGGAAACACTGGCGCACGACGGGGAACAGCGAGCCCGAATCTCCGAAGCGGGCCAGCACTACGCGCGATCGCGCACATGGGAGACATCCACGTCATCATTGGCGGACATTCTCCCGAAACCGATTCCCTCTTTGACTGGAGCTCGCGTCCCGGGATGATCCATGTTGCCGTAATCGTCGGAACGCGCCCCGAGGGCGTCAAGATGGCTCCTCTTGTCCATGCCCTGCGCGAGCATGAGGCGTTTTCCTGCACCCTGGTGTCGACCGGCCAGCATCGGGAGATGCTCGAGCGCGCGCTTGCCGACTTCGGGCTGAAGCCGGATCTCGATCTTGCGGTGATGCAGCCGGACCAGACCCTGGCGACCCTGAGCGGCAATCTCTTTCTCAAGATCGAGGCGGAGCTCAAGCGGCTGAAGCCGGACTGGATCCTCGTGCAGGGGGACACCACCACGGTCATGGTGGCGGCACTTTGCGCGTTCTATCTCGGCATCCCGGTCGGCCATGTCGAGGCTGGTCTGCGCAGCCATGATCTTCAGGCCCCCTTCCCGGAAGAGCTGAACCGGCGGGTTGCGGGTCTTGTCGCCGGCGTGCACTTCGCCCCCACACAGGGCGCCGCCGATAACCTGCGCAAGGAAGGCGTCGCCGAAGACGACATCGTCGTGACGGGCAACACCGGCATCGATGCCCTGCTGAGAACGGCCGAGAGCGTCCGGGCCGATCCGCCAGAGATGGCGTCCGACATCACGGAGTTCCTGGCACGTCACCCCCGCTTCGTGTTGATCACCGGCCACCGCCGGGAGAACTTCGGCGAGGGCTTCGAGAACATCTGCCGTGCCATCTCCACCCTCGCCCGTGACCATCCCGAGGTCGGCTTTCTCTATCCCGTCCATCTCAACCCGCGTGTGCGCAAGCCCGTGTTCGAGATCGTGAAGGGGCATCCCAACGTGCTCCTCACGGAGCCTCAGGAATACCGCCGCTTCATCCGACTCATGGATCGGGCCCACCTGCTCCTGTCGGACTCCGGCGGCGTTCAGGAGGAAGCGCCGAGCCTCGGCAAGCCCGTCCTCGTCATGCGCGACGTCACCGAGCGGCCCGAGGGCATTGCCGCCGGCTGCGCCGAGCTCGTCGGCTCGTCGGCGGAGCGGATCCGGGACCGGGTCACGGCGCTTCTGACGGACACGGATCGCTATCAGGCCATGGCCCGGGCGCAGAACCCCTATGGCGACGGCCGGGCGAGCGGCCGGATCAGGGACACCCTCTTGCAACGGTCGACGCGCGACGCGTGACCCGGCCCGTTTTGCGAAAAGGAAGCATGAAATGAACCAGAGCTATGGAACCGTCAGCGTGATCGGCCTGGGCTACATCGGCCTGCCCACCGCGGCCGTTCTGGCCAGCCGGGGCGTTGAGGTTGTCGGCGTCGATGTGAACGCCACCGCGGTGAACGAGATCAACGAGGGCCGCGCCCACTTTTTCGAGCCCGAGCTGGACGCCATGGTTCGCGGCACGGTGCAGGAGGGCAGACTGCGGGCGGTCTTGCAGCCGGAACCCGCCGACGCCTTCATCATCGCCGTTCCCACGCCGCTGACGGCCGATCGCGCGCCGGACCTGTCCTATGTCGATGCGGCGGGGGTTTCCATTGCGCCTGTTCTGAAGGCCGGCGATCTGATCATCCTGGAGTCCACGTCGCCGGTCGGCACCCTGGAGCGGCTGGCGGCCACCCTCGCCGCCGCGCGGCCAGATCTCGCCTTCCCGGCGGACGGGTCGGACGCAAGCGACATTCTCATGGCCTATTGCCCCGAGCGCATCATTCCCGGGCGCATGATGACCGAGCTGGTCGAGAATGACCGCATTGTCGGCGGGCTGACGAAGGCCGCGACCACGGCGGCCTCCGCCCTTTACGGCACCTTCGTTCGGGGCAAGATCGTCCCCACCGATGCGCGCACGGCGGAAATGGTCAAGCTGACCGAAAACGCCTATCGCGATGTGAACATCGCCTTCGCCAATGAGCTATCCATGGTGTGCGACGGCCTCGACATCGACCCGTGGGAGGTGATCGACCTCGCGAACCACCATCCGCGCGTCAACATCCTTCAGCCAGGCCCCGGCGTTGGCGGCCACTGCATTGCCGTCGACCCCTGGTTCATCGTTCACGCGGCCGGCGAAACGGCGCCACTCATGCGCACGGCGCGTGAGGTCAATGACCGCAAGCCGGACTTTGTCGTCGACAAGATCATGGCCATCGCCTCCCCCGGAGACCGCATCGCCTGCCTTGGCCTTGCCTACAAGGCGGACACCGACGACCTTCGCGAAAGCCCGGCAATCGAGATTGTCGAGGCCCTGTGCAGAAAGCATGATGGCGAGATCATGCTGGTCGAGCCCAACATCGCGCAACTGCCGCCGCGCCTCTCTCTTCCCAACGCGAAACTGGTCGCCATGGATGACGCCATGAACGATGCCGATGTGCTCGCCCTCCTGGTGGATCACCGGGAGTTCAAGGCGATCGCGCCGGAGGTCATCCGGTCGACAAAGAGCGTCGACACACGAGGATTGTGGTGCGCCTATTTAAGTCAGCGCAGGGCAAATGATTAAAAAACCGAACTGGAGCACCAGCTCCTTGGCCAAGCTTTGCCGCTCACGCCTCAAGGCTGACACTCTCGAACTGCCTCCGGGAACCTACTATGAAACATCTATTTTCCATCAATCTCTTACAACGAATGGCGCGCCGAAATTCAAAAGATAATAAGCAAAACAACTGGATTAATATAAGAACCTTTGAGGTCGGTCTTCAGGTTCCAAATTCTGGAGACGAGAATATCATAAGTGTATCCGCCAAAATTAAAGCAGATATTGTTAGTTTAAAACAAAAAGCAGCGATACTAACAGTTCGTCTATTCGACGAACAAGGAGATCAAATAGGCGAGAGAGATGTACGTGGTCTTAGCTGGTCAAGGAATGCCGGCCTGTATAAATACGTAGATGTTTGTTCATCCCCGACGGGGTTCAAAGTCCAGTTTGTAAGTCCGAAAGAGGCTCGCAAAATAGTATTTGCATTCATGCCTTGGTCTGAGAAGAAAAAGAAGATTCTTCTTAATGATTTCGTTATCACGGCCGAATTAGCAAATAGCGATGATTTCAACAGCATGCGGTATGATTCAAGCACAGAGCCAATTAATATCATTGGCTGGCCCCCACCCAATCAAATTGACGAAAAGCCAACAATACTTGGCATAATGGATGAATTTACATCAACTTGCTTTGCTCCCGAGGCGAATCTGGTTCTTCCGCGCCCGGATAATTGGCGCGAATTATTTGATAGATCTGCGCCCGATCTCATTTTTATAGAAAGCGCATGGCGCGGTAATCAGGGAAGCTGGCAATATCGCGTCGCGCGATACTCGTACTCACCAGGTTCCGAGCTAAAGCAACTGTGCAAATATGCGCGACGAAAGGGTGTTCCAGTTATTTTCTGGAACAAAGAAGATCCTGTTCATTATGAAAAATTCATTGATTCTTGCAAAATTTCCGACGCAATTTTTACCACTGACGCCAGGCGCGTCGATCAATACAAAAAGGATACAAATATTGCTTTGGTGAACCCACTGCCATTTGCTGCTCAACCAAAGATACACTACCCGCGCCCTCTTCATGCCAGGATGAGAAGAGCGTGCTTCGCCGGCAGCTGGTATGGGAACAGGCATCAGGAGCGCGGCGATGCGATGTCATGGCTACTCCCTGCCGTGGCACCTTTGGGCCTTGATATATTTGACCGAAATCATGGAACGGGCGTGTTTCCATTTCCGCAAGAGCTCGAACAATGCGTGGTCGGAAGCTTGCCCTATGAGGCGCTTTGTCAAGCATATTCACAGTACCGGGTATTTCTGAATGTCAATTCAGTAATTAACTCACCAACAATGTTCTCGCGCCGCGTATTTGAACTCCTGGCATCAGGAACACCGGTTGTCTCAACAGAGTCCGATGCGATTGAAAACATTCTAGGAACTGATTCAGTTATATTTGTTAGAAACGCCGCTGAAGCTCAGGAGGCTGTTTCAAAACTGCTTTCCGATGACGATTTTTGGCGTCAGCGCTCAATTGCCGGAATGCGAGCGATCTATTCCGGCCATACATATGCCGACCGATTAACAGAGATATTCCGAACGCTGGAATGCGACCGATTTTCCAAACAGAGCGGCCAAGTTTCTGCAATATTTACAGGTGATAAAGACGAATACAATAGCTTCATTCTGGGTAACGAATGTGAAAGGGATCCAATAGATAAAATATTACTTCTGGATAAACACAGAAATTTCTTAACCGACGAAACGGGAAATATGATTTCTAAAGGTGAGGACGGTGTTTTAGCAAAAGAATTGTTGCGATATCTCAATGTCAATCATATTAAAAGCGCCATTATTATAAATGGCGATTCCGCGGCACGCGCCAATACACTCCGTGACCTTATTGCTGCATCTGTTTACGCACCAGATGCAGACTTCTACGGCTTCGCGCCTGATACAAAACAAGAATATGCCTACAATGCCGAGCTCTCACCTCATACAATCCTGTTCGATCCGAATAAAATTGGACAAGCCCAGCTCATGAGTGCCATCCGCGGCTTCCTTATCGGTCGAACCTATGCTGCACAGGTTGCTACCCAATGAGGAAAATTCTGATCTGCGCTAATCCCGATCTCAATCTGATAGACGGATCTTCGATTTGGACGCTGGTGCTAACGCTCGCATTGTTGAAGGTCGGCAATACACAGGTCGACCTAACCGCTCGAACATCTCCTTCGAGTATGGCCCTTTACAAGGAAATAATTGATCTTGAGAATGTTAGGGTGATAGGCCCTGAACACTATGAAGATATATTCGGGATAACGAAGAGGCGCCTCAATTGGCAAGAGATGGCGCAAATTGCAAAACACTACAATGGCGTAACAAAGTACGATGCGATATTCATTCGCGGAAAAGAAATTGCGTTTCAATTATTGGATTCTGAAATACTCTCTCGTTCTTATGTATACCTAACCGATATCGAACATGACTACAACGACATGAGCCATGACGATAGAACACGGCTTCGTGAGATATCAAGTACATGCCATAGGGTCCTATGCCAGAGCGACGGATTTGTTGAACTTTGGCAGAAGATAGACCCATATATTGACCTCGACAAACTCACACTTTTCCCACCCGTAGCCCCGGATGTACATCATGAGTGCCTTGACTTAGTTCACAGGCCGCTCGAGGCCGTCTACGCTGGCAAGTACACGCCGGAGTGGATGACTTATGAAATGGTCAAGCTGTGGTCTCGCGTGCGCGCTCAAGTGCCGTCAGCGCAACTGGTTATGATTGGCGACAAAATCCATGACGCTCCCGACAACCACCTATTCAAGAGCTCAATGGAGGATGCGCTTTCGAGAACTGAAGGCGTTCATTGGCTTAAGGGGCAACCACGCTCTAGTGTATTTTCCCAACTTAAAAGCAGTCGAGTCGGATTATCTTGGCGCTCAGCCGCGTTAGACGATATTATCGAGTATTCTACGAAGATACTTGAATATGGCTCCTATAGAACACCTGCGATATTGAACAAGAATGCTATTCATGTTTCCCTTCTTGGGAGTGATTACCCACTGTTCGCAAATTCTGAGGAAGAGTTCGTTTCTTCTGCCGTCAAAGCGCTGACCGATCCCGTTGCATCACAAGTAGCCGCTGATCGGCTTTCCCAGGTAGCGCATGAACACAGTTTCTCCAGACGCGTTAAGCTTCTTGAAGCTATCCTCACAGACGATACGAGGCCTCATGACCAGCCTGCGGCGAAGCCAATTGTCCGTAGCACCAAAAGCATTCTGATCGCAGGGCACGATCTAAAATTCGTCGACGACCTAGCACAAGGTTTCGGTGAGAAGCTAAAATTCTCTGTTCGCTATGACAAGTGGATAGGACACAATAAACATTCGTCCCAAAAAAGCCTTCAGTTCTTATCCGAAGCTGATGTCATTTTCTGTGAATGGGCTCTTGGGAACAGTGTATGGTATTCTAGGAACAAGAAACCCCACCAAAAATTATTTGTGAGATTCCACCGTCAAGAACTTGAAACAGAACATCCGTTTCATATCAATATAGATAAAATTGACATGATTATTTTTGTGAGCAGACACACTCAGGAAAAAGCTATTTCAAAATTTAATTTTCCTCGTGAAAAAACATGTGTAATACCTAATCTTGTTAGTGAGAGTAAATTTAGATCGTTAAAAAAGTTTTCAACATCTCGATTTACACTTGGAATGGTTGGTATTGTGCCATCTATGAAGCGACTGGATCGTGCCATAAATGTTCTTGAGAACCTTCTTAGAGAAGATGATCGATTTGTACTACGCATCAAAGGACATGAACCGCAATCGTACAGCTGGCTAATGAAAAGATCCAATGAAGATAGCTTCTACCGTGAGATTTACGATCGCATTAATAGATCCCCTTCCCTACGCTACAGAGTAATTTTTGATCCAGCTGGTAACGATGTAAACGAATGGCTCTCCCTGGTGGGCTATATTTTGTCCCCGTCCGATTTTGAAAGCTTCCATATGGCCATCGGCGAGGGCATGCTGACGGGAACAGTTCCTATTGTGTGGAATTGGGACGGTGCCGGAGACATCTGGCCTCCTCAAAACATTGTAGCTTCTGATGAAGAGGCTACCGCACTGATATCTCGGCTTTCACAATGCAACGTCGGTGAGGCCGCTTTCGAATATCGCGACTATGTCATTGAACGATATGGTTTAGACAGAATCATGCGAGCCTGGTCTGACCTACTTACTGGTAAGGCCACCTGAGGTAATGTTGACAAAACATTCCAGACCCATACGCAAATAGTGACGGCCATCCTCGCTTTTACTCCACCTTCGAACAGGTTTAACACAGCCTAAACAGCCACCGGTGCCTGCGGCACGTTGGACAAAAGATGGGGGCAACGTCACCATTCAGGATGGAAAAAACTTGATCTAGTAACCCCTTCAGGCAACACTCTGTACAATTGAGTAATTGTCGAGGTTATTTTGACTAAACTCAAGTTTGAAGGAGACCAAATGAAGGATCGCGGTTCACTATCGAGTTGGGAAGTTCCACGCAAAGAATGTATGGAACCTGCGTCTTTTTGCTTGTCCATTCATGGCACCGTCGCTTTGGCCCCAAAGGCTTTAATTATGATTTTTTCCCTGCACGACAGTGATGGAAATCCGCTAGAGGAGAGAATTGCTGATCTGCCAATTGCGCAACATCGGTCAATCAGTGGATTGAACTATAATTATATAGGTGACAATATTAAAAATCATTTCGGCTTGTACATGCTGAAATCATTCACACCCCCCAGATCGGCGAGCAATATTAGAATGTCCCTCAATAAATGGGGAGACAAGGACTTCAAGGCAAGTCAGATTGATTTATTTCAACCGCTCACCATAGATGGACACCAAGGGATGATCTTGAAAAAGGTCCCCAAAATAACGGTTGCTCGGAATGTGTAAAAAAGAAGTAGCTGTCATAATCGGCTTCCGAGATTGGGGGCTTGATAGGCTATCCGTCGCACTGCGGCGCATGCGCCAGTCCTCGATCGGCTCGCGCATGGACATCGTGGTTTCTGACTACGGCTCTGCAGAAGCGGCAGAGGTTAAATCTACTGTTGAGCAAGCGGGTGGGCGTGTCATTCGTACGGAGCGCAGTGGCCCCTGGAGCCGGAGCCGCGCATTGAACGCAGGCGTACAGGGAACTTCGGCGCCGTATGTAATCACCACCGATAGCGACATGATTTTCTCGCCTCGGACCGTCGAGAAGCTACTTGCCCTCCTTGCGACACACGACACTACAGTGCATCTGGTGCAATGTCGTGATCTTAGCTCACGGATCGGAGCCGAACAGGCCGAGCACGCCAGTATGCAAGAGCTCGAAGAGGACTCGTTTTTTCGACCGCGCTGGGGCATGGGAGGGCTGATCGCCTTCAGGCGGGCGGATTTCAACCGGATTGGTGGTTATGATGCGCGAATGGAGGTCTATGGCGGTGAGGACATAGATTTTGCTCAACGCCTAGTTCGTTCCGGGCGGCGTCTAAATTGGGTGGATGATCCCGAGGTGAGAATCTACCACATTTGGCACCCGCCAACTCGCGACGCCGTGGCTGCGGACCCGGTACAGAAAGCCGCACAGGATAAAAATCGCGAGATCATGCTGAAAGATGTCTCGTGGATCCGCAATTTTAATATCGGCTATCACGCCGAACCCGTGGCAAGCGTCCTGATCGCTACTCGCAACCGCGCCGCGTATTTGATGGATTCGATCAATAGCACTCTCTCCCAGACTGTGCAGGATATCGAGATCGTCGTCATGGATGATGGATCGGATGACGAGACGCCCGATATTCTGGCTGAGATTGACGATCCGCGCGTGAGGACCATGCGTCAGGCTCCCTTGGGGGTTGCAGCCGCGCGCAACAAACTGGTTGATGCTGCGCGAGCACCCTTCGTCGTAGTTCAGGACGACGACGACATCATGTTGCCTTGGCGGATCAAAGCCCATTTCGAAGCAATGAGCGCCGAGCTTGCGGGCACCTATGGTGGCTGGGTCGATTTCGACAACATTACAGGCGAGACCCAGGTCGTTCAGGGTCGCGAGTATGACGCAGCGGCCTTCATGTATGCTTCGCGAGTCCTAGCGCACGGGACTTCGATGCTCCGCACTGACGTGCTACGGCGATTTAGGTATCGGGAATTCCTACTTGCTGGTGTGGACTTCAACCTTATCGCTAGGCTTTCCCACGCCGGATATCAATTCAGACATACAAAGCATCTTCACATTCTGCGTCGGATGCATGGCTTGAACCTAACCGCCGTTTCTCAGGGCAATCAGAAAAACGCCGCGACACGTACAGTCCGGATACTTCAGCAACGTGATACATCTTCTCATGCTAATAAGCTACGCAATGACGCAAAGAACCTGCCAACTACGCGGTGCCATTACGTGGATAGGCTGGTCGATGTTGTCCTGCCTTATCTGCCGGATCACCTGATGCACCGACGTGTGACGATACCTGATAGTCCCGAGGGCCAAATTGAGCGCGCCCAGGATCTGATCGACATATCCGGAGCAAAACACATAACCGGTTGGCGTGATGCACCCGACCTAGTTCTTGATGGGCTGGATCTTGCCAGTCTCGCGCGCCTGCGTCGGGCAGGGATTATGTTTTCCGTAGCCCCGGCTCCGAGCGAGACTGTAGACGGCAACGGCAACAATGAATTTCAGAGCCTCGAGGCACAAATTCTACCAGCACTACCCAGCAGCGGGCTAATCGAGGACGATGCCATCAATCTCGTTACAATATGCCGTATTCCAGGTCTCAAAGCGACTGCGTCCGATCTAGGACAAGACGAGGTCCGCAGCCGTGTCTGGTCTTGCGGATCGGATGAGCACGAGGTCCGTGTGCAAACGGTGACCTCTATAAAAGACGCCCTTTTATTTATGTCGCCAGACGACACGGCCATATCGGTCATCTTCATGCCGTCCCGAACGGCCGACATGGTTCAAACTCCTGCGGTGATCGCATGAAACTCCGTTTTCAGTTTGACTCACAAGAGAAATGCACAACGGTTCACGCTGAACCAAATATCTACGAGCCTTGCCCCCTTGCCCCAGCAATCGTGTATGGAACGCCAATGCTTCGGCACTCGGACCGACTTCATGTGGCGGGAGCGCTGATTTTCGGGGGAAGCATATCAGGCCCATTTTCCGTCGCAGACGTAGATCCTTGCTCAAGGCATGTGGCACGGCAAATTGAAAGATACTTTGCTCCGCTCGATGTGTTCGTAGAAACTCAAACCATCGCAACGCACTACCCTCCGAGTGGATCTCTGGCCGCTCGGCTAACATTCTCTCCACAGGAGCGCTTGGAGCAAGATGCGATCGACCCGCGATCCGGGAATACAATATTCCGACTTGTACCAGAAGGTGTCGGAGCCGTTTTCTCTGAACAAGAGCTAATTTTAGGCACAAATATTTCAGTGGATACAGGATCACCACAAGCCGCCTCCGCCAGTCTTTGTGCGCATCTCGGAATGATGACCCTCTACTGTGAAGACCTCCAAATCAGCGACCTGTACATCTCGCGAGGCTGGAGTGCCAACGTTCCGTCCGAGATGCTGCAACAGACTAAATCGCTTTTATCCGCAGTCTCTCTGAACCTCGTATGGTGATCTTGGCAAGGCGGGTCGGAATCAGGCTTTACATCTATATCGGATGACAATTTCATCATGAGACAAGCTCAAAGCAAATGTCGGATCCACCTTGTTGCTGGGACGCGGCCTAACATTGTGAAAGTAGCGCCACTCTTTACCTGCCTGAAGGCTCACGACTGGTGTGTACCGATGTTCGTTTGGTTCACTCAACACTTCACAGCCGAGCTTTCCGCCGACAACCTCGAAGATCTAGGCGTCAACGCTGCAGATCACATTATCGACGTCAACCAGGCTGGCTTCGGGACGCGCCTTGGCAGCATGATTGCCGGATACACGGAATGTCTTGAGGCCGAACGACCTGACGCAGTCGTAGTTGCAGGAGACGTTGATACCACTCTGGGAGCAGCGCTTGCTGCAAAGCGTTTGGGCATCCCGGTCGTACACCTCGAAGCCGGCTTGCGCAGCTACGACATCTCGATGCCCGAAGAAGTAAATCGCACCCTGATCGACGCTATTAGCGATATCTGGCTCGCGCCATCCGAAGCCGCTAGCCAGAACTTGATCCTTCATGAGGGACGCGCGCCGGAGAAAGTTCATTTTGTCGGAAACATAATGATTGACTCACTGAAAACCACACTTTCAGCCAGTATTCAGGGCGAGATGCTGGCGCGGTTCGGCCTAGCTAGGAACTCGTTCGGTCTTGCCACATTCCATCGTCCGGCCAATGTTGACAGTCCAGAGAAGCTTGCGTGGCTTCTTGACGTTCTTGAAGACGCTTCCGAGCGTCACCCTGTAGTCTTCCCGCTCCACCCACGGACCCAAAGTATGCTAGAACGGCATGCGATGATGGACCGTTTAAAGGCGATGCCCGGTCTCAGGCTGGCAGGTCCGATCCGCTACAAGAACTTCGTGAATCTCCTTGCAGCCTCTCTTTTTGTACTGACCGACTCAGGTGGCCTGCAGGAAGAAGCCGCGTATCTACGGAAATTCTGTTTCACTCTGAGGGACAATACCGAACGCCCCGTAACCCTCCATTGTGGCAGCAACCAACTAGTCAATCATGAAACGATAAAGTCGGTCATGAAGGCAGTTTTATCGGCGCCTGGCGATACAGGGCATATTCGGCGTATTCCGCTTTGGGACGGGCTGACTGCCGAGCGTTGCGCACTCATTCTGAAGAATTGGTGGAGTGTTCGCATGGCTTCCGGTTGAGAGGCCTCATTTGTTCACCTCCCTCTACGTGAGAGTTTAGTCATGTCTGTTTTAATAACTGGTGGTGCAGGCTATATCGGTAGCCACATTGCGCTTGAATTACTCCGGCATGGTAGAGCCGTTGTGATCGCCGACAATCTCGTAACTGGTCGTCGGTCCCTGGTCCCATCAGGTGCTTCGTTCGAGGTTTTGGACATTGCTGATGAAAAGGCGGTCCGCAGGCTTCTGAACACCCATAACGTAAAGTCTGTCATTCATTGCGCAGGCGCTACCATCGTTCCAGAATCGGTGGAGAACCCGCTTAAATACTATAGTAACAATACTTGTGCCTCGCTGGCTCTATTGCGCGCAATATCGGCCGAAGGAGTTAAGCACATTATCTTTTCTTCAACCGCAGCCGTATATCAAGCCACCGACGGGAAGCCGATCTCCGAGACGCATCAGATTGGCCCCAACTCCCCTTACGGTATGTCAAAATGGATGACTGAGACGATAATCCAGCACGTTGCTTCGGCACAGGGCCTAGGCCATGTCTGTTTGCGCTACTTTAACGTTGCGGGGGCAGACCCAGATCAGCGGTCTGGACAGGCTACCCCGAATGCAACACATCTGATCAAGGTCGCGGTTGAGGCAGCCCTCGGCGTGCGTGAGTCTTTAGGCATTTTCGGCTCCGACTGGCCGACACCTGACGGCACCGGTGTGCGAGATTTTATCCATGTCACCGATCTTGCACGAGCGCATTACCTAGCGCTTCGACATCTGGAAACAGGAGGTGACAATCTGACGCTCAATTGCGGTTATGGTCATGGCTACTCAGTTCGCGAGGTCATCGCGACTGTGCGGGCAATTTGCGGATGGGACTTCGCGGTCGTCGATTTGCCGCGGCGGCCGGGTGATCTGGGGTCAGTCGTGGCCGATTCAAATAAGTTGCGAGCAGTCTTGGGCTGGACTCCCGAGTTCGACAATCTTGACACCATCATCCGGCATGCCATTGAATGGGAACGGAAACTTTTGATCACAGCTAAATGTTGACCCGGAGAACATAGCTCTGCCATGTAGGTCACGCGTCATACGAACATTCTTTCAAAGGTCGACATGAATGACACCCTGAATGGAGATAACTCCGGCGAAGAAATAGTCTCGGATGGAACCGCCGCACACTATTTTTTGGCAAAGGGGTACAAATATCGCGATAAAGTCGATCACTTCGACGACCGAGCGAACAAGGCGCGCTGGCAGGACTACGTCTATGCGACAGCCCATCGAGTGTTGACGCAAAATCATGGCCTCACCGTACTAGACATCGGCTGCGGTAGCGGCTTCAAGCTCATGAAATATTTTTCTGGCTTCGAGACGATTGGCATCGAACGATCAGAGACAGTGCCGATGCTACAGGCTACTTATCCCGAGCGAAAGTGGCTAACCGCCGAAGACAATGACACGCCGTTTCCACCTGCAGATATCTATATCTGCTCCGATGTGATCGAACATATCCGCCATCCAGATAGGTTCTTAGCCAGAATCGCGGCGTCTCCATTTCAGAATATTGTTATATCGACTCCTGCGCGTGAGGTACTCTTCGCTGATGGGCGGAGAGAATTCTTGAATCCACCTGAAAACAAGCACCACCATTTTGAGTGGACGATGGGTGAATTCCAAAAATTTATATGCCAATACTTTTATATACAAGATCATTTTTTTAATTATAATGGCGAATATACTCAAATCGTTATCGCTCGCCAAAAGGGATAGAGTACTTTTGACGTACTCCCCTGAAGGCTCTTCGTTTTGAAGTCAGCCTGTTCCCAGTTGAAGGAAACAGACAATGAAGCGATCCAGCTGCTCTGCGGAGCAGATCATTGGCATCTTGAAGGAACATTGACCTGCCCCCCGGTAGATCCCTCAGTCTGATGTAGAGTCTGCTCAACCGCGAAGGAGCAGACGAATGAGGAA
>MDTD01112758.1_pt1 | contig 20887 bp, 21 predicted proteins | sample 811221 | NCBI WGS metagenome assembly MDTD01 (sample SAMN05326646, study PRJNA326480) | marine metagenome | isolation source: seawater | place: Pacific Ocean: South West | collected 2011
CCATGGCGTTGAGCCGGGCCGCGGCGATGGCGGCGTCGATCGAGGTGATCCGTCCCCACACGCTGGTGGTGCCGGCGGTGTGATCGCGGCCGGTGATGCGGAAGTCGCGGCCGCGGTGGGCGCTGGCCGCGCGGCGCACCGCATCCGGGTCGAGGGTGTGGATCCACACGGTGATCGCGGTGTCGAGTTTGTCGCCGGAGAGCACTCCCCACGTGCTCGCCGCGGCGGCGAACTGTTCGTCGAGGGCCGCCCACACCTGATCGTCGACGACCAGGGCGCACAGCCACACGATGCGCGCGACCACTCGGTCGCTGACCTGGCCGGCCAGGAAGCGGGCGTTGAGGCGGGGCAGGTGGTCGCGCAGGATGACCGCGGTGTCCATCAACGACAGGGCGCGGCCGTGGGAGACGGTCAACGCGCACCCGATCTGGGCGGCGGCCTCGTCGACGGGATCACAGGCCCAGCGGGCCCGCGCCGGATCAGCGTCGGCGGCGGCCCCGGCGCGGCGGCGCCGTTCGGCCAGCGCGGCCAACATCCGGGCCTGGGCCGCGGCCGCGGTAGTCGACCAGCCGGTGATCGCCTCGATCAACTCGCGATCGGAGGCCTCGGCCAGCGCGGCCGGACCAGGAAGCGACGAGTCGAGCATGTGTGCGATTTTATCGGCGCAGAGCGACCATGCATCTGGCAATCTGCCTTCCGCCACCCAACCTGGGGATGAAAACGCGATTGGGGATAACCCCAAGCGGGCTTCGACTCGCGACCCGGGACAACCGCACAAGAGAGCGGAGTTCGCGAGTGGGGCCAACCGCAATCGGAGTCGAAACGCGATTGACGATGACTGGCTCACTCTGGGGGACGAACGCCGCAGACTCCCGAAACGTCAGCTTCCCAATTCGCCGGCGATTCCCCGTTCCAGCGCCACCCGCGCCCGTTCCGGCAGCACGATCAATCCGTCGAGTTCGCGACGGGCCAGCTGATAGGCACGCTCGCGTTCCTGCGTGGTCGCCGCGCTGTCGGATGCCACTCGCAGCAGTCGTTGCGCACGGGACAACCGCTCCTGCTCGTCGTCACCGAATTGGCTGCGGCGGCGGCGAATTGCCTCGGCCTCGGCAACCTCGAATGCGGTGACGTATTCCTGAACTGAGTCGCGGTATTCACGGGCAGAGTCCCGGTCGTAGATGAGGTCGACGGCGTCGGCAGGCCGCAGGAAGTCCGCCCGTAGCTTGGCGCGGTGGAACCGCTCGGTCAGCGGATCTCGCATATCGGTCATCAGCGGGTAGTCGAGCAGCTTCGCCACATCGAGCTCGTAATCCAGCCATCTTGTGTCGGTCCGGTCGTGCTCTTCGATGGTGCGCTCGACCGCTCGCCGCTGTGCCGCATCCGAGTCTGTCGGTAACTGGGGGTCCGCTGGTGGCGCTTGCACCTGGTCCCGCGAGCGTGCCGAGGCGATCGCCCTGAAGGTCGCATAACCCACGCCAACCAGCGGCAGCGCAATCACCAAGAGCTCGATCAGCCGGATCAGCAATCCCATCTGGCCAGGATGCCACCACAGGAACTTAGGGGGTTTTGATTGTGCGCTATCGGGTTATTGCTCTGTCATGCGACACAAGACATTTAACCTCGGATCCCTGTTCTTCGTGGGCGCCGCGGCGGCCGCGATCACCACCGCTCCGTTGGCGGGAGCCAATCCTCCGCCTCCGGCACCACCGCCACCGCCGCCGCCGGCGTGCGTCAACCCCGACGGCGGACCGTGCGTGGCCGGACCGGGCGGCGCTGAGGGCGCCATCCCGGGCGGTCCCGGTGGCGAAGCCGGTCCAGGTGGAGCCTCGGGCGCCATTCCTGGCGGCCCCGCCGGCGCCGCGGGTCCGGAAGGCGCGACCGGCAGCCTGAGTCCCGTCGGGCCGAGCGGAACCGCGGGCCCGGGCGGTGCCAGCGGCTGCATCCCCGGTGTGGGCTGCGCCACCATCCCTGCCCCCTGAGCCGACGAGAACGGACTAGCCGGGCCTGAACCTGATCAGGCCCGGCTGATCCATGTCTGCACCACCACCCGAAGCTCGGCATCACCACCGAACGAGGCTACCGACGGTGCGGGTCCGGTGGCGGGCTAACCTGTGCGGGACGCACGAGGAGGTGGCCAGGATGGGCGCGGACACGTCGGCGGGCCGGCGCTTGCTGATCGAGAACGTCCGGATCTTCGACGGTGTCTCCGAGCACCTGTACGACGGCCATGTGCTGATCGAGGGCCGCACGATCGCCGCTGTCGAGTCGTCGCCGATCGGCGCCGGCGACGGTGATGTGGTCATCGACGGGGCCGGGCGCACGCTGATGCCGGGGATGACCGACGCCCATGTTCATTTGGTCGGAATGGCCAACACCGTGATCGATCTCGTCATGGGTTCGCAGACGCAGCTCGCCGCCGCGACGCTGGCGAAAGCCAAGGACACGTTGCTGCGCGGCTTCACCACGGTGCGGGACATGGCCGGCGACACCGCAGGTATCCGCAAGGTCATCGACGCCCAGCCCGAGCTGGGTCCGCGCATCTACCCCAGCCAGGCCGCGATCTCCCAGACCGGTGGACACGGCGATTTCAGCTTCGTCTACGAGCGCCCGACGGCTTTGGGCGGCAACGAGTCCCGCGCCGAGCAGATCGGTTTCATGCGGGTCGCCGACGGTCCGGAACGCGTGCTGGCCGCGGTGCGCGAACAACTCAAGCTTGGTGCCGCCCAGATCAAACTGATGGTGGGTGGCGGGGCGGCCTCGCTGTACGACCCGCTCTACACCGTGCAGTTCACCGCCGCCGAACTGCGAGCCGCGGTCCAGGCCGCCGAGGACTACGGCACCTACGTCGCCACCCACGTCTACAACGTCACCGGGATCCGACGCGCGGTCGAGGCGGGGGTGAAGTCGATCGAGCACGGCCACCTCGCCGACGAGGCGACGGTCGCCATGCTGGCCGAGCGGGGCGTGTGGCTGTCCACGCAGCCGTTCGCTGAACACGATCATGGCTTCCTCAACCCGGACAGCGCCGCGAAGAACAAGGAGATCTGCGCGGGCACCGATCAGTTGTACCGATGGGCGACCAAACATGGGGTCAAGGTGGCCTGGGGCACGGATCTGCTGTTCGAGCCGGACCGGGATGCGCTGCAGAGCGAGATGATGACGCGACTGGGCGGGTACATGACCAACGCCCAGGCGCTGAAGATGGTCACCTCGGGAAACGCCGAGTTGTTCCGCCTCGCCGGCGAGCGGGACCCGTACCGGGCCGCCCGACTGGGTGAGATCCGTTGCGGCGCATGGGCGGATGTGTTGCTCGTCAACGGCGACCCGCTGGCCGATCTCGGTCTTCTCGGGAAGCCCGAGGACAATCTGTGCCTCATCGTCAAAGACGGTGTGATCGTCAAGAACAGCCTGGGGCGCGGGTGACGGCTCGGGTGCCGACGACGCTGCTCGCCGGGCGCGTCGTCATCATCACCGGCGCGGCCCGAGGGGTGGGCAAGGGTATCGCCGCCGCGGTTACCGAACGCGGCGCCACCGCGCTGCTGGTCGACTGTGACGAGAGGTCACTCGGGGAAACCACTGCAGAACTGACGGCCGCGGGCCGCCGCGTCGCACCCCTGGTGCTCGATCTTCGCGACCCCGACAGCGCCGAACGCATCGTCGGTACAGCGATCGAACACTGGGGCGCGGTGCACGGCCTGGTCAACAACGCGATCGCGACCAACGAACCAAAGCGGTTCATGGAGATCACCCGCGCCGACTACGACCTGGTGTTCGATGTCGGGCCCCGGGCCACGTTCGAGTTGATGCAGGCGGTGCACCCGGTTCTGCTGGCCGCCGGTGGCGGAAGCATCGTCAACCTCGGTTCCGGCTCCGGGACGATGGGCAAGCCGAAGTTCGGCGCCTATGCCGGCGCCAAAGAGGCCATCCGCGGCATCTCCAAAGTCGCTGCGCTGGAATGGGGCCGCGACAACATCCGGGTCAACGTGGTCTGTCCGTTCGCCGAGTCAGACGGGATCCGCGCCTGGCGGGAGATGGCGCCGGACGCCTATGAACGCAGTCTGCGCGGGGTGCCGATGGGCCGCCTCGGTGACGTGTCCGCCGACATCGGTCCTGCGGTGGCGTTTCTGCTCAGCGACGAAGCGTCGTTCGTCACCGCGCAAACCATCCTGATCGACGGCGGCGCAGCAGGTTTCCGCTGAATCCCGGAAAGGAGCGGTGTGCAACCGATACCCGTCATCGCACTCACCGGATATCTGGGCGCCGGGAAGACCACCCTGCTCAACCACGTGTTGCGCAGTCCCGATGCCCGGATCGGCTTGGTGATCAACGACTTCGGTGAACTGAACGTCGATGCCGGACTGGTCACCGGTCAGGTCGACGAGCCGGCTTCCATCGCCGGCGGATGCATCTGCTGCCTGCCCGACGACGGCGGCCTCGACGTGGCCCTGGCCCGGCTCGCCGACCCGAAGCTGCGGCTCGACGCGATCATCGTGGAGGCCAGCGGCCTGGCCGACCCGCTGGCGATCGCCCGAATGCTCCGGTTCAGCGGCGTGGACGGAGTACGCCCGGGCGGCGTCGTCGACGTCCTGGACGCGGTGACCCACTTTCAGACCGTGGACCGCGATCCCACGCCACCGGCCCGTTACGCCGCCGCGACCCTGGTGGTGGTCAACAAGCTCGATCAGATCGCCGAGAACGACCGCGACACCGTGTTGCAGCGAGTGGAACGCCGGGTGCGCGAACTGAACCCGCACGCGCAGGTCGCCGGGGCGGTCGCCGGGCGCATCGACCCCGCACTGCTCTACGACGTGTCGGCGGCCGAGGAGGAATCGGGGCAGCTCACGTTGCGCGAGTTGTTCTTCGACGACGCGCACGCCCACGATCCCGACCATGTGCACGCCGACGCGGTGACCGAGATCGGCGACGGCTGCGTCGATCCCGGCGCGGTGATGGATCTGCTGGAGGATCCGCCGCCGGGTGTCTACCGGTTGAAGGGCACGGTGGCGATCCGCTACCGGTCCACCACCCGCGCCTATGCCGTCAACGTGGTCGGACCGTCGATCCACCTCGCGGCCGCACCCCCGCGCGCCCGGGCCAATTCGCTGGTGGCCATCGGGATGCATCTGGACGTCGACGCCGTGGCCACACGACTGCGCGACGCCCTGCTGCCGGTCGAGGGGGCGCCACCGGCCGAGGGGATCCGCCGACTGCAGCGCTATCGCCGCCTCAGCATCTGAAGGCGCGATACTGGACGGATGGCAGACCGCAACGTTCTCGGCCAACCGCTGCACGAATGCGGCACCGATCCGCTTACCGGTTTCTACCGTGACGGCTGTTGCAGCACCGGCGAACAGGACCTGGGCCTACACACCATCTGTGGGGTCATGACCGCCGACTTCCTGGCCCACCAGCGCGGGATCGGCAACGACCTGTCCACCCCGATGCCCGCCTACCGGTTCCCGGGTCTGGTGCCCGGCGACCGCTGGTGTGTGACCGCGTTGAATTGGCTGCGCGCCCATCAGGACGGGCGGGCCTGCCCCGTCGTCCTGGCTTCGACGCACGAACGGACTCTCGACGCCGTCCCGCTCGACGTCCTGAAGCGCTATGCCGTAGACGTCCCCGACGACCCGGCCGGCCTGTGAACGAGGTGTTTACCTGAGCCTCGCGGCAAATTATGATCTTGGTGCTCCTTCGCCAGGGATCGAGGAACTCCGATGGCCACATCGACTCATCGCGCCGCGCTGTTGACCTGCGCGTCGGCACTGTTGCTCACTGCGTGCAGCTTCTCGTTCTCCAGTGGCGGGCTGGACCACGAGAAACTGCAGAACGCGATCACCGACGAGCTGAACACCAGCTACGAGACGATCTCCCAACAGGTTTCGTCGGTCGACTGCCCGCAAGACCAGAATCCCGGGCCCGGCGAGAAGATCCTCTGCACCGCGCAGGTGGGTGATCAGTCGGTGCGGGTCGAGTCGACGGTCACCGACGAGGACTACAACGTCAACTTCGAAACCCTGGACACGCTCTACGATCTGCCCAGCGTCGGTACGACGCTGTCCGACGAGTTGACCAACCAGCTCGGCTTCCCGGTGACCGTGACGTGCGGGGAGGGCCTGAAGGCGGTGGAGATCGGGCAGACGTTCGACTGCACGGCCGCCGACGAGGACGGCGACGAGCGCACCGTACGGCTCACGGCGGCGCCGATCGGCGAGAACGACCAGTGGGAGCTTCTCGAGTAAACCTCAGGCGGCGAGAAAGTCGAGGACTTCGCGGGTGACAGCGGCCGCGTCGTCCTCCATCACGAAATGGCCGGCCTCGGGCAGCACGACGAGTTCTGCGCCGGGGATGTCCGCCGTGAGGCGCTCGGCGTAGCTGACGGGCTGCCACTGGTCGCGTCCTCCCCACAGGATGCGCACCGGTAGGTCGAGGTCGCCCAGACGGGCGGTCAGGCTCCCGGTGTGCGCCGAGTCGTAGTGCCGGACCTGATGGTCGAAGAAGGAGGCGCGGCCCAGCGCGCTGCGGTGCGGAGCGAGATACGCCTCGAGGACCTCGCCGCGCATGCGGTTCGCATCGCTGACGGTCATCTGGAGCTGACGGGTGAGCATGCGCTCGAATTCCGCGGCGCTCATGGCGGCATGGTCGTCGAGGTTGTCCCGGATGATCTGGCGCCACGTCGCCGACGGCCACGAGTCGTAGCTGACGGTGTCGATGAGGAGCAGACGGTGGACGCGCTCCGGCCAGTCGATCGCCAAGCGCTGGCCGATGGCGCCGCCGATGTCGTGGGCGACGAGGTTGACTCGGGCCAGGTCCAACTCGTCGAGGAGTTCGACCAGCAGCTCTGCCTGCGCGGTGACGGAGGTGTCGCGGTCCACCGGTCGCTCCGAAGCCCCGTAACCCAGGAGGTCGTAGGTCAGGGTGCGGTAACCGGCCGCCTCCACGTGCGGCACCACGTCACGCCACTCGTAGGAGTACGACGGCGTGCCGTGCAGGAACACCACGGGCGGGCCGTCGCCGCGGTCTCGGTAGGCCAGTCGTACGCCGCCGACGATGATGTCCTTGTCCGACAACGACATCGATGGCCCAGCGGTCACAGCGGTACGGACGGTCATGACACTCCTCTCCGACGACCCGCGAACGGCGCCCGCAGGTTCACAGATCTGTGTATTTACCACACTGCGGCCGGCGCGGCCGAAAGTCAACCCGGCGGCCGTCTGATGATCCGGTTAGGTTTCGGATATGGCTTCGGTATTGACGGTGAACAAGGCGGTCGCGCCCGCAGCGCAGACCGAACTCGGATCGGGAATCGACAAGAGGCCGAGCGCGGAGCCGCTGGCGGTCCGTGCCCCCGGTCCGCGGCGCGGCGGGCTGGGCAGCGGCGTGGTCGGGGACTCGATCGGCAACGCGAAGTTCCACGGCGGCGACGATCAGGCGGTGTACGCGTACGCGCGCGAAGACCTCGACAGGTGGCAGACCAAGCTCGACCGCGAACTGACCAACGGCGTGTTCGGCGAGAACCTGACCACGACAGGCGTCGCCGTCACCGACAGCCTGATCGGCGAGCGCTGGGCCGTCGGTGACGACGGCCTGGTGCTGGAAGTCACCTCGCCCCGGACCCCCTGCAAGACGTTCACCTCGTGGCTCGGCATTCCCGGCTGGATCAAGACGTTCACCGCCGCCGGGGTTCCCGGGGCCTACCTGCGCGTCATCACCCCCGGCACGGTCCAATCCGGCGACCACATCGAGATCGTCGACCGCCCCGACCACACCGTGACGGTGGGAATGGTGTTCCGGGCGATGATGCTCGAGCCGGATCTGATGCCGTCCCTGGCGGTGGCCGACGCCCTGCCCGCCGCCATCAAGCGCAAGATCACGCGCAGGGCGGACCGCCCGATGTGAGCTCGCTCCCACATCGCCCCTGATGCCGCGGGTGTCGTTTGACACCACCGGCGCTCCGGGAACGCATTGCGCGCGGCGGCATAGTCGGCGCCGATCATCTCGATGAAACCTTTCACCCCAGGAGTCATCGCTTCATGCCTGAATCGACCGGAATCGAATCCGCAACCAATGTGGCCAGCACCGCGGCCTGGGTGGCCGGTGCGGTCGTCGCCGCCTACTTCCTCGGAGTGGCGCTGTCGTGGTTACTGCACCGACTGGGGCGCCGCAGCCAGGTCCTACATGACGTCGCCGACCTGACCCGGCGCCCGGCACGCGCGACGCTGATGATCATCGCCGCGACCGCCGCGGTCCAGCGCACCGCCTCCGCCGAGGCCAGCTGGCGAGGATGGGTCGACCACCTGCTGCTCCTGGCGCTGATCGCATCCGTCACCTGGCTGGTGGCCAGTTTCGTCAAGGTCGTGGAACGCCAGATGCTGACCCGGTTCGCCGCCGGCGGGGACTCCGGGCTGGGCGACGCCGACCGGCACCGACGCAAGATCATGACCCAGGTCACCACCCTGCGCCGACTCGCTGTTGCGGTCATCATCGTGCTGGGTGGCGCGGCGGCCCTGATGACGTTCCCGTCGTTCAGCGACATCGGCAAGACGCTGCTCGCCTCCGCCGGTGTGCTGTCCGTCGTCGCCGGCCTGGCTGCGCAGACCTCGCTGGGGTCGGTGTTCGCCGGCATCCAGATCGCGTTCTCGGGGGCCATCCGGGTCGGCGACGTCGTTGTCCTGGAGGACGAGTGGGGCCGGATCGAAGAGATCACCCTGACCTATGTCGTGGTCAGGGTGTGGGATGAGCGCCGACTCGTGCTGCCGTGTACCTACTTCACCAGCAAGCCGTTCCAGAACTGGACGCGCAACGCGACGGAGCTGATGGGCACCGCTGAGCTCGACGTGGACTTCACGGTGCCGTTCGACGGCATGCGCGCCGAGTTGGATCGCATCCTGCAGGCGAATCCGAAGTGGGACGGACGCGTCGGTGTCCTGCAGGTGACCGACGCCGTCGACGGCGTGGTGCGGGTGCGCATGCTGGTCAGCGCGTCCAATGCGGGGGCGCTGTTCGATCTGCGCTGCGATGTGCGCGAGGGCATGGTGCAGTGGCTGCAACGAACCAGCCCGGGTGCGCTGCCTCGCCGTCGCCTCGAGTACCAGACCGAGACCGGTGACCGTCGGGTCCAGCAGAACGGCGCCTACCGAGGCCAGCGCCAGGCCGATTCCGGTTTGTTCAGCGGCAGCGCAGAGGCCGAACGCCGCAGCCGCGAATTCGACGACGAACGCGAGCACGACGCCCGGCGCAACGGCGAACTGGCCCAGGTGCGTTACGACGGCTGAGCCCGGTACCGGAGGAAATTGAGGTGCCGGCGCGGGTCGCACCGTGCCATCGTCACCGTCATGCTCAGCCAGGACGAACCCGCCGACCGCACCCGCCGCGCAGCGCGGGCTGCGATGTCCGCAGCCCACGATCTGGGCGTGCGGGCTCGGACCGCAACCGTCCTGCATGACGTGTTCTCCGTGGTCGTGCACCTGGAACCCGAGCCGGTGGTGGCCCGGATACCCGTGGTGTCCACCGGTGATAGCTCCCCGCAGCGACAGGCCGACCGGCAGCAGCGCGAGATCGACGTCGCCGCATGGCTGCACCGGCGCGGCGTCCCGGTCATTGCACCCTCACCACGGCTGCCCCGGCGACCGGTGCGTCGCGACGGATTCTCGATGACCTTCTGGGAGCTGGCCGACCTCGCCCCAGACCACGAACCGTACCGGGGCGTGGACGCTTGCTGGAGCGCTGAACTGCATGCACGCCTCGCGGACTATCCCGGCGCGCTGCCGTTCCTGGCGCCGTTCAATCACGGCCTACCCGACATGATGGCTCGACTCGACACGGTGTCGCTGCTGACCACTGACGACGTCGCGCGGGCACACGCAGAGTTCGCCTCGCTACGCGCGATACTGGCCGACCGGGCCACCTTCGAGCGCATGTTCCCCGGTGTCACCACCCAGCCGATCCAGGGTGATTGCCCGTCGCACAACGTGATCCGGACCATGAACGGCATCTGTTTCTCGGACTTCGAGGATGTCTGCGAAGGTCCGGTGGAGTGGGACCTGGCGTCGATGGGACCGCAGACCACAGCCGACTACAACCGTGCGGCCCTGGCACGTGGTCGGCGTCAGACCGACCCGGCTGTCCAACACCTGATGGATGCCGCGCGCCGATTGCAGTTCATCGGAGCTCTGACGTTGATCCCTCGACTACCTGTGCTGGCTGACGGGTTGGCGGAGGCGCTGGACGAGTGGCGAGCGAGCCCTCAGGTCGGCAGACCGTAGTCCATCGGTGGCCCGTCGGGCCCGACCGCTGCCCGCTCTGCGACTGCCGTGGCGACGGGCACACCATTGCGGACGACGCCCACGACGACGACATTCTGGCTAGGCTCGAAGCCACCGGTGACCCGGTTGGTATCGGGGGTGAGCCGGAACGTGGTGGTGTGTCCCTCCGGAGAGACAGTGGTCAGCGCATCCTCGGAAACGGTGACCACCTGGCCGGTGCGCTGGATCTCGATGGGGGCTTCCGCCGCGGCGGTGCGCGCCTGCGGAGCCGAATCACTCGGCGCGGAATCGGCGGACCCCAAGGTCCACCCGGTCACGGCCGCCACACCGAGTGCCGACATCAGCGCCGCACGGCCGGCATAGAAATGCCGGACGCGGCGGTGCCGGCCGCTGCGGGGTGTCTGCGTCATGCCCGGCTAGATACCCGCGGGTGCGAATCCGAAAACCCTGCGCCGCTTCACCGCCAGGCGAAAACCGGCTGTTCGAGCTGGTCGACACGGTCACTGCGCCCCTCCAGGCACAGCCACCTCAGCTGCAACAGCACCGCTCCGGTGGGTGCATGGATCAGGTCGTTGCCCAGCGGAATCTGAACCACCGGACGCGGACTCTCGGGGATCGAGACGAACCGCGGAGAGTCCTCTCTCAGCAACTGGTGCAATCCGACGCGATAGACCGCCACCACCTCGTCGGGCGACGGTAGAGGGTCGAGCCGCCCACCACCCCAGATCACGACCGGAGTGATCACGTATCCGGACCGCGTCGGATAGTCGTCGAGCAATCCGAGCACCGCGGAGTCGGCCAGTTCGACACCGACCTCTTCGTGCAGTTCCCGCAGCGCCGCCTCGACGACCGTCTCACCGGGATCCAGCCGTCCCCCGGGCAACGCCCATTGAGCCGCATGCGACGACAACCGTGAGGCCCGGCGGCACAAGAAGAACGCCGCGCCGCCGCTGACGTCGACCATGCGGCCGTCCAGCCCGGCCTCCGGCATCGGCCGGCCGGCGATCCAGTCATCCACCGGTGCGGGATCCACCCGGTCCTCGCCGAGCACCGAGTCCACCAGGACCACCGCGACCGCAGCGTGCCGTTTGTTGGGGTCGTCGACGATACGACGGTCGTGGCCGGCCAATCGGTCCCGGATGACGTCGCGCAGCGCGCCGTCGTAAGTGAGGGTCACCGCTCGAGAGTAAAAGGCGCCGACTACAGCCTCGACACGACTACAACCTCGACACGACTACAACCTGGACACGACGTATGCGGCCGCTTCGTTGACCGAGCCGTTCAACCCGTACAGCGCATGCGCCAGATTGGGGCCGCCGCCCGGGGTGCCGGAACAAATCGTGTCGCCCGATGCGCACAGCGTCAGGGTCTTGTCGGCGTACCGCGGCCCGATCGTCACCGCCGGCGCGCCGAACTGGCGCAGGAACTCCTCGGAGGGCAGCGCGAAGAGCACCACCGCCGCCACATGGTCGGCGACCTCCGGCGGCATCGGTGCGGGCACCGACTCGACCGGGACGCCGTCGGGCACCTGGGCCGACGTCACGAACCCGGCGACCACGGCACCCTGGGAGTAGCCGCCCAGGACGATCCGCGTATCCGGGCAGGTGGCGGCGACGGCCTGCACGTGGTCGGCCGCGTCACGGATACCGTCCACCACGGTGCTCGCGAACGCCGTGCGGTCGCTGAAGTTGTCGCCGGCCGGGTAGTTCACCGCATAGACGCCGACGGTGCGGCCCGCCGCCTGGGCGCGCACAGCATCGACGAAAGCCTGGCCGACACCGCCGACGCCGGGCGCCTCGCCCGTACCTCGGGCGAACACCACGTCCACATCCGGGCAGGGCTGCGCACTGGCCGACGGGACGGCCCCGCCCATCACCGCCGCGGTCACACCGAACACCGCGGCGGCTGCGGCGCGGGCCAATCGTCGAATTTTCATGCCGATGCTGTACCCCCGCGCCTGAGCGGGTAACCGCACGCATAGGGCCTCCGGTGAGGTCCCAGCGAATGAAAGGACGTACAGCAATGCCGAACGAACTGCAGGGCCGCAAGATCGCGTTCCTCGCCACCGACGGTGTCGAGAAGGTCGAGCTCGAGCAGCCGCGTGCCGCGGTGCAGGACGCCGGCGGACACGTCGACCTGCTGTCGGTGAAGACCGGCGAGATCGCAGCCCGCAACCACGACCTGGAGCCGGCAGGCACGTTCGTCGTGGACCGCGCCGTCGCCGACGCGCGGGTGGAAGATTACGACGGCCTCGTGCTGCCCGGTGGCACGGTCAACGCCGACAAGCTGCGGCTGGAGCGGGCAGCGGTCGACTTCGTCGGGGCGTTCATGCGCTCCGGCAAACCTGTCGCGGCGATCTGCCACGGCCCGTGGGCACTCGTGGAAGCCGATGTCGTGCGCGACCGCACCCTGACCTCGTACCCGAGCCTGTGGACCGATCTGCGCAACGCCGGTGCCACGGTGGTCGATCAGCAGGTGTGCATCGACGGCGACCTCATCACCAGCCGGTCCCCCGAGGACCTGCCGGCGTTCTGCCAGGCGATCACCGATCAGTTCGCCAACACCCCGGCGCACACCTGAGGGGGCCGACGATGAGTCACGTCGACATCGATGATGCGTTGTGGGACGAGTTCCACCGCGTGGTCAACATGACCTCGCGAGAGCTCTCGGAGTGGTTGCGGGTCCGTTCCGCGGACGAACACGCCGAGGAGTTCCCCGACCACGCAGGTAGCGAGACCGGCCGTCACGTCCTGGCCATTCTGCAGAAGCGCAGGGGCGACCTGACCGCCGACGACGAACGGGTGATGCGCAACGTGGTCGACCGGATTCACGCCCAGCGGCGTGATGATCTGGAGCCGACCGCCGGTCAGGACCACTGGCGGCACCGGCTGATGACGCTCGGCCACGATCCGCTCAAGCCCGCCAGCTAGAGAGAGGCACGCGATGGAACGGGGAAACTCCAAACACGGTCAGCGCGAGGACGACGCGTTGAAATCCGAGATGCGCGGCATGTTGCAGGGCAACCGGCCGTCACGCGTCGAGGAGTGGCGCCAGGCCGAACCGCCCGCCGACGACGATCCCGACGTGCAGTCGGGGCGTCCGCCAGAGGCGTGAAGGGTTTCACATGGACGATGGGCAGCACCTAGGTGCTGCCCATCGTGAGTTCAGGTATTCGCGCCCTGTGAACGCCGGGAGCGCAGAGCCAGCGCGGCGGCGGTGAGCAGCGACAGCACTCCGACCGCGGTCACCGTGATGGTCCAGGCCCGGCGATCGGAGATCTCCTTGTCGCACAACTGGGCATAGTCGACGTCGCCCACCCATTCACTGTCGTACGGCAGTTCCTGCGGCGAGGTCTGGGTGTCGGCAGGCGCCTGCTGACGTGCGCTCTGGAGATCGGGCGCGACCGCCGTGCCACACGGCACCGGGGTGAGTCCGGGTGAGATGTTCACCGGGCTGAACAGTCCGACGACACCCACCAGCAGGGCCACGACTCCGATCGCCAGAGCGGTTAGACGCGCAATCATGTCTTTGCCCTACCCCGATCCGCCCGGGTGTACACCCCCCGGAGTCATTTGTTCAGGCCGCGCAGGAAGCGTTGGACGCTGCGGGTCAGTGAGCGTGGGACGTGATCGGGATCCATGACGTCGTTCTCGGCCAGCAGGCTGGCCTCGTCCGCCACCGTGCCCGGGGTGAACCGTCGCAACGTCCGCCCCGTGCCGCGCAACGCCTCCACCGCCTCCAGGAACGTCATCCCGGCTCCCCGCAGCCCCTCGAAGTCCTCCGGGGACGCCCCGAGATGCTCGCAGATCAGCCGTTGTCGCGTCGCGGCGACGAACCGCGACACCTCGTCGTCCGGGTCGTTCGGCGAACTCTCGACGGCCACGTCGCATTCGCTGTCGAAGCCCAGGGACCGGTTGTTGAGGTTGGACGACCCGATCCGCAACAGCCGGTCGTCGACCACCAGGACCTTCGAATGGACGTAGATCGGCTTCTCGCCGTCGGTCACCGGCCAGAAGACACCGAGGCGGCCGTGCTCGTCGGCGGCCCACAGCAGTCCGAGCATCCGGTATCGGGCGCCGTCCATGGACTCCTGCTCCAGTCGGCTCTCCGAGGCGCGCGGGAGCACGACGACGACCTCCGGGCCGGCGGGGTCGCGCAGCCGGGCGGCGAGCGCCTCGACGACGGCCCGGGAGGCCAGGTACTGGTTCTCCAGGTAGATGACCTCGCGGGCGGCGGCGATCGCGGCCAGATTCAGCGTCTCCACCTCACGGATCTCGCGCTGCTCGGCGTGCAGCGGCATGGTGCGCGCGATCCCGACATCGACGTGACGCAGCGCAGGCTGCAACGTGTCCGGCCACGTGTCCTGGCCGGACCCGACCGGATCCAGCGCCCGACCCACAGCGGTGCGCCACCGTTCGCGGGCCAGTTCTCCGAGCGCCCGCGCCGCCGCCCCGTCGACCGCGACGGCGACCTCGTGGCGCGGCGCGTAGTCGCGGCCCAGTACCCGCCGCAGTCGGTGGTCGTGCCGGTGCTCGCTGGTGTCCCATCGTTCGGCGGTGAAGTCGATGCCACCGCAGAACGCGACCGCGTCGTCGACGACCAGGATCTTCTGGTGGTGCACCGATCCGGTGGGGTGCGCGCCGTCCACCGCGAAGTGCAGCCGCCGGCTGCTGAGCCGGTTCACCAACGCGACCGGCGTGATGCCGTACCAGAGGTCGTCGAACGCCGGCAGCAATCGCAGGTTGGACTTCAGGAGATGGATTCTCAGGTCGGGTTGCTGCCAGAGCATCCACTGCAGGAAGGCGCCCAGCCGGTTGGGGCCGGGCAACGTCGAGCCGCCCCGCTCCAGGGCGATCCGGGTGTCGAAGTCCCAGCCGACCAGCAGGATGCGGTGGCGGGCCCGCAGCATGGCCGCCTTGGCATGACGGAAGTAGTCGGCGCCGTCGACGATGCATGCCAGTCGGTCGGCGGCTTCCACGCGCCAGCAGGTGCGACCGGGCTCCAGCAGGCTCGCGGCTGACACAGCGGTGTGTCTACCACAGTCGCCGATCCTGCGACTTCGTCGAAACAACATCTATTTGCTATGCATAGTGGGTGACGTCATCGCGCCCCCTCACCACCACGCCGCAGGCTTCGGCCCGGCCGCGGGGCGCGCTGGGCCTGATGGTCGACCCGGTGTTCGGCGCCTTGTTCTGGGGCAAGATCTTCTCGGTCGTCGCGGTCTGGACCCACGGCATCGTCGCCGCGATCGTGATGTACGACGTGACCGGGTCGGCGCTGATGGTGGGCCTGGTGGGCGTCGCCCAGTTCGCGCCGCAGCTCGTGCTGAGCCCGACCAGCGGCAAGTGGGCCGACACCGGCAATCCGGCGCGCCAGATCCTGCTCGGACGGGTGCTGTGCACCGCCGGCTCGGGCGTGATCGCGGGCTGGCTGTTCGTGCAGCCCGGGCTGCAGGGGATGTCGGTGGCGGTGCCGGTGCTGTTGGGCACGCTGCTGGTGGGGTTCGGGTTCGTCGTCGGCGGGCCGGCGATGCAGTCGATCGTGCCCAGCCTGATCCGCGAGGGCGAGCTGTCGACGGCGATGGCGCTGAACAGCTTTCCGATGACGATCGGGCGCATCATCGGCCCGGCGGCCGGCGCCTACCTGGCCGCCCACTTCGGGCCGGCGGCGGCCTTCGCAGTCAGCGCCGTCCTGCATCTGGTGTTCACCGTGCTGCTCCTTATGGTGCGCTTTCCCGCCCGCCCGGAGCGGCGCCTCGGCGCCGACTACCGGGTGCGCACCGCCGTGCGGTACGTCCTCGGCGACCGGCCCCTGCTGCTGGCGTTGATCGCGGTCGCCATCGTCGGGGTGGCCTCGGATTCGTCGATCACACTCACCCCGTCGTTGGCCGATGCGCTCGGCGGCGGTGCCCCGCTGGTGGGCACGCTGTCGGCGCTGTTCGGGGTCGGCGCGGCGGTCGGGATGGCGACGCTGGCGTTGATGCGGGGCCGGATGGCTGCGGCCCGGGTGTCGGTCGTGGGGCTCGTCGGCCTGGGCGGCGGCTGCGCGACGCTGGCTGCGGCGACGGTGCCTGCGGTGGCGATGGCCGGCTTCGTGCTGGCCGGCCTCGGGTTCGGTTGGGCGATGACCGGCCTGTCGACCGTGGTGCAGGAGCGCGCGCCGGACGAGCTGCGCGGCCGCATCATGGCATTGTGGCTGGTGGCGTTCCTCGGTTCGCGACCGATCGCGGCGGCGGTGCTCGGCGGCGCCGCCGACCTGCTCGGTGTGCTGACGGCGTTCGCGATCGCCGCGGTGCTGTGCGCGGTGGCCGCGGTGGTGTGCCGCCCCGCGAACCTGACCGGACCGCTGCCCGTGCGCTGAGAGGGGTCCCGGGAGACGGATGAACGACATGCCGGCGTCACGGCCGCCACGCGAGGTCGCCCTGGATCTCTACCGATTCGGCGCGGTGGTGATCGTCGTCATCGGCCACTGGCTGCTGTCGGTGATGACCTACCGCGACGGTGAGTTCGGCCGCGACAACCCGCTGGTCCTGATGCCCTGGACGCAGTGGCTCACCTGGTTCTTCCAGGTGGTCCCGGTGTTCTTCGCGGTGGCCGGTTACGCGTCGGCGGTCTCGTGGGCGCGCCGGGACGCAGACGAGCACCCCGGGGTGTCCCGCCAGGACCGCATCCGTGCGCGCGTGGCCCGCACCCTCGGACCGACCGCCGTGTACTCGCTGTTCGTGCTGCTGGTGATGAGCGCGCTGATCCTGGTCGGGCTCAGCGGCCAGGTCCGCGACGTCGCCGGCTGGGCGGTCGCCATGCACCTCTGGTTTCTGGCCGTGTACCTGATGGTGGTGTTGTTGACCCCGCTGTCGCTGGCCGCGCACCGGCGCTGGGGCTTGGCGGTGCCCGCGGTGCTCGGTGCCGCGGTCGTCGTCGTCGACGTCGTCGGCATCAGCACCGGGTACACCGGGATCCGGGTGCTGAACTACCTGTTCTGCTGGGCGGCGATCTACCAGCTGGGCATCGCATGGCACGGCGGTCTGCTGCGCCGCCGCCTGCTGCTGACGATGGCCGTCGTCAGCGCCGCGGTGCTGCCCGCGCTGGTGACCTGGGGACCGTATCCGGTGGCGATGATCGGGGTGCCCGGCGTGCGGGTGGAGAACAGCGCTCCTCCGTCGGTGGCGTTGCTTGCGCTGGCACTCGTCCAGATCGGGGTGTTGTTCGCGATCGTGCCTGCGGTGAACCGCATGCTGGCGCGCGGTGTGTGGCCGCGGGTGCTGAAGGTGGGAAACGCCAACGTCATGGCTCTGTACCTGTGGCACATGTTGCCCGTCATCATGGTCACTCCGATCGCCTACCCGTTCGGGCTGCTCCCGCAGCCGCCGCTGGGTTCCGGCGCGTGGTGGCTGGCCCGCCTGCAGTGGGAGCTGGTGCTGATGGTGGTCACCGTCGCGCTGCTGAGCCTGTTGTCCTGGCAGCGCCGCCTGTTCGCCGCGCCGCTGCCGACGTTCGGTCTGCCGGTGCCCGCCGCGGTGACCGAGGCGCTGCTCTATGTCGGCTCCGCGGCGTGCGCGCTGGCGCTGGCGCTGCTCGCGGCCACCGGCTTCGCGCCCGACGGGCGTTTCCCGGTGCTGCCCGTGGCGCTGTTCGTCGCCGGCGCCGCCATGGTCGCGGTACGCCCGCGCATTCGGACGGCGACGGGCTGAACCGATAGCGTCACCGGTATGTCGCTGCGTGCTTTTCCTCCCGTCGCCGAACGGCACCTGATCCGCTACAGCGGACGCGGCTCGTTCAGCCCGGTGGTCATCGAGCGCGCGGCGGGCACGTGCCTGTACACCGAGGACGGCAGGGAACTGCTGGACTTCACGTCGGGCCAGATGAGCGCCATCCTCGGCCATTGCCATCCGGAGATCACCGCCACCGTGGCCCGGCAGGTGGCCCGGCTCGATCACCTCTACAGCGGTTTTCTCAGCCGCCCGGTCATCGACCTCGCCGAAAGGCTCATCGCCACGCTGCCCGCCGAACTGGACAAGGTGCTGGTGCTGACCACCGGCGCCGAGGCCAACGAGGCGGCGCTGCGGATGGCCAAGCTGGTGACCGGCAAACACGAGATCGTGTCGTTCGCCAGGTCCTGGCACGGCATGACCCAGGCCGCCGCCAACGCCACCTACAGCGCCGGGCGACGCGGTTACGGCCCGGCAGCACCCGGGAACTTCGCGTTGCCGGTGCCGCAGCGCTTCCGCCCCGACATAGTCGACGCCCACGGTGAACTCGACTGGCGCCGCCAGCTCGACCTGGGTTTCGACCTCATCGACGCGCAGTCGGTGGGCAGCCTTGCCGCGTGCATCGTCGAGCCGATCCTCAGCTCCGGCGGGATCATCGATCTGCCCCCGGGTTATCTGCCCGCGCTCGCCGCGAAGTGCCGGGAACGCGACATGCTGCTGATCCTCGACGAGGCCCAGACCGGGCTGTGCCGCACCGGGGACTGGTACGCCTTCGAACACGACGGCGTGGTGCCCGACATCCTGACGCTGTCGAAGACTCTGGGCGCGGGCATGCCGGTGGCGGCGGTCGTCACCTCCGCGGAGATCGAGGCGGCGGCGCACGAGCGGGAATTCCTGTTCTTCACCACCCATGTCAACGATCCGCTGCCGGCCGCGGTCGGTGTGACGGTGCTCGACGTCCTACGCCGCGACGGCCTGGATCAGCGAGCCGGTGAGCTCGGCGCACGCTTGCGGCGAGGGCTCGAGGGGCTCGCCGGACGCCACGATGCGGTGGCCGACGTGCGCGGGCGGGGTCTGCTGCTGGGGATGGAACTAGCCGACGATCCGGCGTCCGGTGGCGCGGATCGGCTGGGCGCCGCGGTCACCGCCCGGTGCATGGAGCTGGGCCTGCACATGAACATCGTGCAGCTGCCCGGCATGGGTGGGATCTTTCGGATCGCTCCCCCGCTGACCGCCACCGACACCGAGATCGACCGTGCGCTGGCCATTCTGGACGAGGCATTGACCACCGTCGGTGAGCAGGTGGCCTGATCAGCAGCCCCCTGCCCCCGGTCCCCGCCGGCGCCGATCCCGACGAACTGTTCGAGTCGTTCTCGCAGTGGGCGCAGAGCAACGGCACGGCCCTGTACCCGGCGCAGGAAGAAGCGCTGATCGAACTCGTCAGCGGGGCCAACGTCATCCTGGCGACGCCCACGGGGTCGGGGAAGTCGTTGGTGGCCACCGGTGCCCTGTACGCCGCGCTCGCAGCCGGGCGCCGCAGCTTCTACACCGCGCCCATCAAGGCCCTGGTGAGCGAGAAGTTCTTCGCGTTGTGCGCGGTGTTCGGCGCCGACCAGGTCGGCATGCTCACCGGCGACGCGGCGGTCAACGCGGACGCACCGATCATCGCGTGCACGGCCGAGGTGTTGGCCAACATCGCCCTGCGCGAGGGCGCCGACGCCCCGATCGGCCTGGTGGTCATGGACGAGTTCCACTTCTACGGCGACCCCGACCGCGGGTGGGCGTGGCAGGTTCCACTGCTGGAACTGCCGCGCGCGCAGTTCCTGTTGATGTCGGCCACGCTCGGTGACGTCACGTTCCTGCGCGAGGATCTCAGTCGCCGGACCGGCCGCCCGACGGCGTGGGTCGCGAACGCGCAACGTCCTGTGCCGTTGTTCTATTCGTATGCCACCACCCCGATGCACGAGACCATCGAAGAGCTCGTGGAGACCAAGCAGACGCCGATCTACGTCGTGCATTTCACCCAGGCCTCGGCGCTGGAACGCGCGCAAGCGCTGATGAGCATCAACGTGTGCACCAAAGAGGAGAAGGCGGCGATCGCCGGGCACATCGGCGCGTTCCGCTTCTCGACGGCGTTCGGCACCACGCTCTCGCGCCTCGTGCGCCACGGCATCGGGGTCCACCACGCCGGCATGCTGCCCAAGTACCGCCGGTTGGTCGAGCAACTGGCGCAGGCCGGCCTGCTCAAGGTGATCTGCGGCACCGATACCCTCGGGGTCGGCATCAACGTCCCGATCCGCACCGTGGTGTTCTCGGCGCTGTCCAAGTACGACGGCACCCGGACCAGGCTGCTCAACGCCCGCGAGTTCCACCAGATCGCCGGCCGGGCAGGTCGCGCCGGTTTCGACACCGCGGGCACCGTCGTCGTGCAGGCCCCCGAACACGAGGTGGCCAACCTCAAGCAGTTCGCCAAGGTCGCCGACGACCCCAAGAAGCGGCGGAAGTTGGTGCGCCGCAAGGCACCCGAGGGCATGGTGCCGTGGGGTGAAGCCACAATGACCCGGTTGGTCGACGCCGCGCCGGAAGCGCTGACCAGCAACATGCGCGTGTCGACGGCGATGATCCTCGACGTCGTCGATCGACCCGGTGACCCCTTCGAGGCGATGCGGCGGCTGCTGACCGACAACCACGAACCCCGCAAGCGCCAACTGCGGTTGATCCGCGAGGCCGTCGGCATCGCCCGCTCGCTGCTGCAGGCCGGGGTCGTCGAGCGGCTCGACGAGCCCGAACCCGACGGCCGACGCTACCGGCTGACCGTCGACCTGCCGCGCGACTTCGCGCTCAACCAGCCGCTGTCGACCTTCGCGCTGGCGGCGATCGACCTACTCGACGCCGAATCGGACAGTTACGCATTGGA
>MDTD01125952.1_pt1 | contig 20886 bp, 17 predicted proteins | sample 811221 | NCBI WGS metagenome assembly MDTD01 (sample SAMN05326646, study PRJNA326480) | marine metagenome | isolation source: seawater | place: Pacific Ocean: South West | collected 2011
ATTATTTCCTGTACAAATCCCAATGATATTGATCCACCACCACCAGATGTTGGCTTTATTCCTGTGGACAATGTAGATTTAATCCCTTTTGAAGACTTACTAACATTAACCCAACAACAAACATTCAAATATTTTTGGGATTTTGCAGAACCTGTTAGTGGTTTAGCTAGAGAAGATAGTGAAAGACCTAATATAATTACAACTGGTGGTTCAGGATTTGGTATTGCATCATTTATTGTTGGTATTGAAAGAGGATGGGTAAACCGTGAAGATGTAATATCCCGTATGGAAACTGTTTTAACTTTTTTAGAAGGAGCTGAAAAATATCACGGAGCTTTTTCCCATTGGTATGACAGCTCAGGAAATACAATAGAATTTGGTGATATGGATGACGGAGGGGATATAGTAGAGACGGCACTGTTAATTCAAGGGTTGTTAATCGCAAGACAATATTTTTCAAACGATAACGAACAAGAAACAGAGTTGCGAAATAGAATAACAGATATCTGGGAAGATGTTGAGTGGACATGGTATACACAAGGACAAAATAAAATAACTTGGCATTGGTCCCCAAATCATGATTTTGCTATAAATTTAGATGTGAGGGGCTGGAATGAAGCTCTTATAGTATATGTTTTAGCTTCATCTTCACCAACATACCCAATTAATATAGATGTTTATAACGATGGTTGGACAAGAAATGGTGCTTTTGTTAATTCTGGAACTTTTTATGACATATTCTTACCCTTAGGAGAAAATTTTGGAGGACCCCTGTTTTATTCCCATTATTCGTTTATAGGAATAAATCCAACAAACTTGCAAGATGAATATACTAATTATTTTGACCAAAACAGAGCTCATTCGTTGATTAATTATGACCATTGTGTGATAAATCCAAATAACTTTGATGGTTACAGTGATATTAGTTGGGGCATCACTGCAAGTACAAACTACAACGGGTATTCAGCGCATAGCCCAAGCAATGATTTAGGTGTAATTTCACCAACAGCTGCATTATCATCTTTTCCGTACACACCACTGGAGTCAAAAAAAGCACTAGAAAACTTTTATTATAATTTGAATGATGAGTTATGGGGTGATTATGGATTTTTTGATGCTTTTTCAATTCATTATAATTGGTATTCTGAAAGATATTTAGCAATCGACCAGGGGCCAATAATATTAATGATAGAAAATTATAGAACTCAGCTCTTATGGAATCTATTTATGCAAGATCAAGAAATTGTTCAAGGATTAAATAGTTTAGGTTTTATTTTTTAAGTATTATACATGAAAAATGTGTAATAGAATTATATAGTTGTTAATTTGAATTATATTATATTTAAACTTTTAAACACTAAAATTTATGAGAAATTTTATAGCGTTTATATCTTTATTTTCAGGGTATTTAACATTTAGTCAATGTAATCTCCCAGTTATTACAAATTTTGAATGTGGAGATGTAAGTCAAACTGTTTTGGGTAATGGTGTTAATACAGTTGAAAATATTTTTCAATCTGGAATAAATAAATCAGCAAATATTGGTGAATATTTGGATGACGGAACCAATGGATGGGATAATTTATTGATTGACTTTCAAACTGAAATAGATCTTTCCGAAAATTATTTCCTAAGTTTTAAGTTGTATTCATCTTCATCCATACAAGTTTTGGCAAAACTGGAGGGAGGAACAGCAATTGAATTGTGGTCAGACTTTAGTTTAGAAAATACTTGGCAGGAATTTAATTTCGATTTTAGTGGCGCTGCAGAAAATGGTAACACAAAATTAGTTTTATTTTTTAATGCTTCTCAAGAATCAGGTACATCATCAGACATATACTACATTGATGATATAAGATTTACCAGCTTAACAAATAATTTTCCTATAATTTCAGATTTTGAAAGCTTAAACTCGTCAGTTCCTTTATCAGGAAATATTCAAAATGTTTCAAATCCTCACTATGATGGAATTAATACATCAACTAGTGTTGGAGAATATGTCGACGATGGAACTAATGGATGGGACAATTTATTAATTGATTTTGAAAATATAATTGATATTTCTTCAACTCCTTATTTGACCTTTAAATTATACACTCCATCGTCGATTCAAGTTTTAGCAAAACTTGAAGGAGGTATAGATAGTGAGGTCTGGTCAGACTTTAGCTTAGAAAACACTTGGCAAGAATTTAATTTTGACTTTAGTAACGCTGTAGCTAATGACAATACAAAACTCGTCTTATTTTTTAATCCCTCAAATGAATCTGGAACATCAACTGACATATATTATATAGATGATATTCGTTTTGCATCTTCTTTGTCCTTAACTGATGAAGTTAGTTCAGAGATATTTTTTTATCCAAATCCTGTAATTAATGTTTTAACGATTAGCTCTAATTATAGTATAATTTCATATAATATATATGATATGCGTGGTAGATTAATACAGACTGAAAATCATTTGCACAAGAAAAATTTTGAGATTGATATTTCAAATCTTGATTCTGATTTCTATATATTGAATATATATTCTGAAACAAAAAACGAATCTTTTAAAATATTAAAAAAATAACTAAAAAAATAAAAGTCAATTATGAATAATCAATTTTTTTCTTTTAAATTTTCCCAATCATTTTTGATATCAATATTTTTTTTTTTGGCTTGTGAGGAAGATTTTCAAGACTTCCCCGAAATTAGCTATAATCCTTGTGATTTAGAGGATGTTAGTGTAATTCCTAATATTATAACTGACTTTGAGTGTCAGACTAATTTTGTATTTGAAAATATTGAAACAGTAAGAAATCCGTCTGAGACACCTCTAAACTTGAGTAAATTTGTAGGTTTATATACAGACACTTCAGAGCCAACAGATTTTATTGAAATTAACTATGGGGCCCCAATAGATTTATCAACAAATACCGTTTTTAAAATTAAGGTAAAGACCGAGTTTTCAGGGGAATTAAGAGTTATGTTAGACGGAGGCTTTTCTGAACCTGTTATTCAATCTCAAAATATTAATGGAGATAATGGTTGGGATATTTATTCCTTTGATTTTAGCTGGAGACAAAATGAAAATCATACGATAGTAAAAGTTTTTTTTAATTATGGAGTTGAGGTAATTGGCAGCACACCAAATTTATATTACGTCGATGATTTATTCTTTGATTTATATGTTGACCCTTGTGAAAATTTTGTAGAAAATAATAATATTTTAAATGATTTTGAGTGCCAGCAGAATTATGAATTATTCACTGTTAATAGTGTTATAGAATTGGTAAATAATCCAAATATTAATGAAATAAATAATAGCCTTTTTGTTGGCCAATATACAGATAATGGTACAGATGGATTTGATGCAATAACAATCAATTTTGACGAACCTTTAAACATTAATAATAACCCTCAACTTCACGTAAAAATTCAATCATCTGTATCCGCGCCATTAATGGCTAGACTTGAAGGCGGTGAATCTCCAGTAGAAATAAGCAGTAACATAATTTTGATAGACGAATGGGTTAATTATGTGTTTGATTTTAGTTTGTCAGCAAATAATCAAACTCAACTAAAATTATTTTTCAATTATAATATAACAAGTGGAACAACAAATGATATATATTATATTGATGATTTAATGTTTCTGCCTGCACCTTGTGATGAACCTGCTATTGAAAATTGTTCAAACGTTATCATTGATTATAATATAATTAGCGATTGGAATTGTCAACAGAACTATGGCATAGAAACTACTGTTCCAAGTGTAATAAGTCCATTAATTAGTTGTGAAAATAGAAGTGAATATGTTGGGAAATATACTGATAATGGAACAGAGCCATACGATGCTTTTATATTAAATTACGGTTCAACAATCAATTTAAATACACACAATAAATTAAAATTTAAACTTTACACACCGTCATCAATTCAGGTTTTAGCAAAACTTGAAGGGGGATCTGCTATTGAAAAATGGTCTGATTTCAGCAATGTAAATTCCTGGCAAGAGTTTTCTTATGATTTTAGTGATTCAATAGACAACCAAAACACCACACTAGTTCTTTTTTTTAATGCTGGGCAAAACAATGGAGGCCTGGAAGATATTTATTATATTGATGAGCTTAGATGGGAAGAAAATTAGAAATTAAATACCTAATTAATAATGAAAAAAGTTTTACTAGCATTAATAGTTTTATTAATACTCTATAGCTGTAATAATAGCCATAATAACGGTTATTATTCAGAAATTGATATTAATAGACAAGTAGATTCTATTATGGGCTTAATGACCTTAGATGAAAAAATTGGGCAAACAATCATGTATAGCGGTGACTGGAATAATACAGGTCCATACGTAACCAGTGATAATATGAAATTTCTCAAGGAAGGTAATTTAGGATCGATGTTAAACGTATACACGGCTAAAGGCACCAGGGAGTTACAAAAAATTGCAGTAAATGAAACTCGTTTAGGAATTCCGTTAATTTTTGGTTATGATGTCATACACGGATTTAAAACAATTTTTCCCATAAATATAGGAATTGCATCAAGTTGGGATTTAGAGTCTGTACATGAGGTAGCTAGAATTTCAGCAGAAGAAGCTTCAGCATCAGGAGTTCACTGGACATTTGCACCAATGATTGATATTGCAAGAGATCCAAGATGGGGGCGTATTTCTGAGGGTTCTGGTGAAGATGTTTTTCTAACCAGTGAAATTGCCAAGGCGTATGTGAAAGGTTTTCAAGGGAAAAATCTAAGTAATATCAATACAATTTTAGCTTGTGCAAAACATTTTGTTGGATATGGGGCTGCCCAGGCAGGTAGAGATTATCATACTGTCAGTATTGGGGATAATGAATTAAGAAATGTATATATGCCTCCATTTAAATCTGCTATTGATGCTGGTGTTGAAACTTTTATGACAGCTTTTAACGAGCTTGATGGGGTTCCTGCAACAGCAAATCAATATGTATTTCAAGATATTCTAAATGCTGAATGGGGATTTAGCGGATTAGTAGTTTCAGATTATACAGCTATTAATGAGTTAGTAAATCACGGATATGCAAAGAATGAAAAACATGCAGCAGAATTAGCTATAAAATCAGGTGTTGACATTGATATGATGAGTGGTGCATATAGACGTTTTTTAAAAGAATTAATAATTGAAGGTAAAATCGAGGAAAAACTAATAAATGAAGCATGCAGAAAAATTCTTGAAGCTAAATTTAAATTAGGTCTATTTGATGACCCTTATAAATACAGTAATGAAAAAAGGGAGGAGGAAATTATTTATCAGCCTGAATTTCTAGAATCTGCTCGAAAAATAGCATCTAGATCTTGTGTATTACTTAAAAATTCTAATAAAGCTCTACCTCTAAATAAAAAACAAACTATTGCTTTAATAGGACCACTTGCAAATGATAAAAAAAATATTTTAGGAAGCTGGGCAGGAGCAGGGGATCGAAATGGAAAGGCAATAAGTATATTTCAGGGAATAAAAGAATATTTAGATGATTCAAATATAATGTTTGCTAAGGGTTGTGATATTGAAAGTAATGATGATTCTGGTTTTGACAAGGCTATTAATATAGCCAAAAAATCAGATAAAATTATAATTGTTTTAGGCGAAGACTATAACATGAGTGGAGAAGCTGCAAGTAGAACTAGCATAAAACTTCCTGGAATTCAAACACAATTGATAAAAGCTATTAGGAATGAATTACCCAACAAAGAAATTATTCTAATATTAATGAATGGACGTCCATTAGATCTTACAATTGAAGATTCTTTGGCTGATGCAATATTAGAAGTTTGGTTTCCAGGAACCAGTGGTGGACTTGGGGTTGCAGATATTTTATTTGGAAAATATAATCCGTCTGGAAAACTGCCTATCACTTTTCCAAGAAATATTGGTCAAGTACCAATTTATTACAACGAAAAAAATACAGGGAGGCCAATTTCAAAGGAGAACCCAAAGGAAGACTATAAATCAAATTACTTGGATTCTCCAAACACACCATTATATCCATTTGGTTATGGTCTTAGCTATACTAGTTTTGAATATTCTGAAACTAATTTATCTAATGATATAGTCAATGAATCCGTAATAATAAAGGCTAGTTCAACTATAACTAATAATGGTGATTATGATGGACACGAGGTAGTTCAATTATATATTCGTGATAAAGTAGGAAGTATTACAAGACCAGTTAAAGAGTTAAAGGGTTTTAAAAAAATATTTTTAAGAAAAGGAGAAAGTAAAACTGTTGTTTTTGAAATATCTGCTGAAGATTTAAAATTCTACAAAAATGGAAAATTACTTCTTGAACCTGGTGAATTTGAAATATCTATCAGCCCCAGTTCAGATTTTGAATTCAATAAATCTTTCAATGTAGTTTTAGATTAAAAAGTGTCATTTGAGAAGATTTTTTATTTTATTTTTTATAATCTTAGACCAAAGTTTGTAGCCATAAAGATTTAGGTGTAATTGGTCTTCAACAAAATAATCATTAAATGGTAACCCATTGTTGTTAAGAAAAAAATCTCTAGTTGAAATATAAAACAGCCTATCCTCTTTTTCAGTGTAAGAATTAATTAAATCATTAGCTCGCTTAATAGTATTCCAAGATTTCCAACGAGCCGGGGTTGGGGTAGTTTCAATAACAAAAACTTGAATTTCATCACCTAATATCTTTCTAATTTTTTTATAAACTGATTTAAATAATTTATTAACCTCCCTTGGTTTTAGATCCTGATGATTTCCAAATTCTTCACCTGTAATATCATTTGCCACAAAAATAAAAATTGCTTTTGCTTTTTCATGTCCTTTACAAATTCTTTCAATAAAATGAATCAAATCATAATAGTGTGCTCCTCCGTAACCATTACGAACAACTTTATATGGATACATATCTTTATTTATTGTTTCCCAGCGAACAATACTTGAGCTACCTATAAATAATAGATAGTCTTTGACATCTATTATTTTATTTTTCTCCTCAATCTTGGAAATATCATTTTCAAAGAATGTATTATATTCTATATATTTTTTTTCAAGTGAACAGTTCGTAAAAAGAAAAATAAATAAGAAAAACTTTAAAAGTACTAACACCTTACTTTTCATATTTTAAAAAAAATTTAATAAATATAGATATTTAAGTGGTAATTTAAATAATAGTGTTATCTTTACAATATATGAAAAAATTAAACTTAAATAACTGGTGGTGGAATTATGAAATTTATTTTTCGTGAGGTACTAGTATTTATTTAAAATATTTAAAAGCTTATCATCACGATAAGCTTTTTTTTTGTTCATAATTAGTTTTGGTTAGTTTGTTTGTTAAATGGGGGTTTGTAAATAAACCCCCATTTTTTTAAAAGTATAAATAAATTATATATTATTTATTACTAGTTCTACTGCTCCCTTTTTACTCAAATAATATTCATTATTTAATCTCGACATGGTTTCAATAATTTTTTTATTTGATATTATTTTTTCAATTCTATTATAAAACTCATTATAGTTAGAAATGCTTAACATACCTCCATTTTTTATCATTTCTTCTGCTTCATTAAAATTTTCAAAATTATTTCCAATTATAATTGGTTTTGAGAAATGCGCAGGCTCAATAGTATTATGTAGCCCCTTTTTTCCTAAACCACCCCCAACGTATGCTATTGTTGCAAAAGAATATAATGAGGATAGCATTCCAACATTATCAACTATTAAGCAAGAATAATTATCAAAATCTTTGGCTGATATTAAATCTGAAAATAAAATTGCCTTTTTATCAAGAGTTTGCTTTAGTCTGTAACAGTTATTATAGATTTCGTGAGGAGCAATAATATATTTAATATTTCTTTTAGACTCAGTTATATATTTTACTGCAAGCTTTTCATCTTCTTTCCATGTACTTCCAAAAACTATACATTGTTTTCCATTTATAAATTTTTCTATAATTTTTTTTAAGCTTATTGAAAGACTCGGTATATTAGAATCAAATCTTAAATCACCAATAACAGTTATTTTTTTTTTATTGATTCTATTTAATATTTTTTTTGAAGATTTATTCATAACAAATATTCTATCAAATTTTTTCATTGATTGATAAATATTGAAAAACCTTTTTAGTCTATTTGCCTTAAAATTTCCACCAATTGAATAAGTCTTAGAGCCACTTTTTTTGGCATATTTTATGAAATTTGGCCATACTTCATTTTTCATAAATAAAGTAATATTTGGTGAGATTATTTCATAAAACTTTTTACAGTTATTGCTAGTGTCAGTTGGTAGATATATAACACAGTCAAATTTATTTTTCTTTACATTTTCAAATCCAGAAGGAGAAATAAACGATAAAAGAATTTTATGGCCTACAAACTTGTTTTTCAATTTTTCAACTAAGTTTTCAGACATTAAATATTCACCATATGATGAGCAGTGAACATGAATTATTTTATCGTCTTTATTAAAAGATGATTTCAATAATGAAAAACTATTTCTTCTTCCTGTTATTCCCTTTTTTATTTTTTTTGAAAAAGGAGAAATACATAGTATTATAAATTCAGATATTTTAATAAGTAAATTATAAATAGTTCAATATTTTATTCAAAAATAATTAATAAATATTAAGGCTTCTTTTTAAAGCTCCAGAGTATGACTAAAATCATTCCAGTAGTGACTGATAGGTCTGCAATATTGAAAATTCCAGTTTTAAATATACCTCCAAAGTTTATGTATAAAAAATCTGTAACTGAACCAAAAAATATTCTGTCAAAAATATTTGCAATACCACCGCCTATTATAAGTGAAAATCCAATAATTGAAATATGGTCAAGGCTTTTTTCAACATAAGTGTAGACTGTTATTGAAATTAAAACTATAATTGGTAAAATAATTAGTAATAAAATCCTTGCATATTCGGGAAGTTCACTTCCCATCCCTAAAAAAGCACCAGTATTTTCAACTTTTATTAAGGAAAAAAAATCTCCAATAATTTTATGTTCAACATAATCTTCATAGTTATTTCTGATCCAAATTTTCGAAACTTGATCAAATACAAAACTTATAAAAATTATTATTGTAACTAATAAATATCTTTGACTTTTATTTTTCATTATCTATTTCTAAAGAAATGCATTCAAAATCACTATTAATTTTTCTCAAAAGTCCTTGTAAAACTTTTCCAGGACCTACTTCAATAAATTCCTTTACTCCATTATCAATCATTTTATTTATTGATTGTGACCAGCAAACGGGATGTGTTAATTGTAATATTAAATTTTGTTTAATTTCATTGACATTTGAAAATGGCTTTCCATTTACATTTTGATATATTGGACATATTGGATTTGTAAATTTGGTTTTATTAATAGCATCTTCAAGTTCAATTTTCGCTGGTTTCATTAAACTTGAATGAAAAGCTCCTCCAACAGGTAACATAAGTACGCGTCTGGCACCAGCTTCTCTAAGTTTTTCACTTGCTTTTTCAACCGCTTTTATTTCGCCAGATATCACTAGTTGTCCTGGACAATTATAATTTGCAGCCATTACAATACCATTTATCTCTTCACAAACTTTTTCAACTACATTGTTGTCAAGACCCAGCACTGCTGCCATAGTACCTGGATTAGTTTTACAGGCTCTTTGCATTGCATTAGCACGGATAGAAACTAGTTTCAAACCATCCTCAAAAGAAATACATTTATTAATTACAAGTGCAGAAAACTCACCAAGTGAGTGTCCCGCGACCATTGACGGATTAATTTCAGAAAACTTTGAAAGAGCCAATATAACAGAGTGCAGAAAAATAGCTGGTTGAGTTACATCTGTTTGCTTTAACTCATCAGCAGATCCATTAAACATTATTTCTGAAATATTAAATCCTAGGATTTCGTTAGCTATATTAAAAAGATTTTTTGATTCCTTGGAGTATGAATATAAATCTTTTCCCATTCCAGGGAATTGAGAACCTTGACCAGGGAAAATATATGCTTTCATAGTTAAATTTTTATGTAAGTTAAATAACTAAATGAATATTTATGATTAATGTCTTGCTCAATTTTTTCTTCATATATTTTTTTCCATTTTTTTTCATTGATATTTTCAAAATAAGTATCACCTTCAAATGTATGATGAACTTTGGTTAATTCAATTTTGTCAGCAAAATTTAAAGCAATCTTGTAAATTTCCCCCCCTCCAATTATGAATGGATTTTTATCATCTTCTGTTGCATTAATGGCTTCTTTAAAGCTATCAACCACTGTAACATCTTTGTGAAAATTTTTATTGAGTTTTTTAGACATAACTATGTGTTTTCTATTTGCAAGTAATCCAGGAAATGATTCAAAGGTTTTTCTACCCATGATAATTGAATGTCCAGATGTTAATCTTTTAAATCTCTTTAAATCATCCGGTAAGTGCCATATTAATTTATTGTCTTTTCCAATTACATTATTTTCTGACACAGCTACGATAATGGTGATTGTTTTTTTGTTTGGACTCATTTAATCAATATTAGATCGCAACTTTACCTTTAATATGCGGGTGGGGATCATAATTTTCGAGTGAAAAGTCATCAAACGTAAAATCAAAAATATTTTTAATGCTTTTATTAATCTTAATTGATGGTAAATTCCTTGGTTCTCTAGTTAATTGTAATTTCATTTGTTCAAAGTGGTTGCTATATATATGGGCATCACCAAACGTATGAATGAAATCCCCAGGTTCCAAATCACACACTTGGGATATCATTAAAGTGAGTAATGAGTATGATGCAATATTGAAGGGGACACCTAAAAAAACATCAGCACTTCTTTGATACAATTGACATGATACTTTATTGTTGTTTACATGAAATTGGAAAAAGGCGTGGCATGGTGGAAGTGCAGCCTTACCTTCAGAAATATTTTTTTCAAAAGACTTCTTTGTATCTGGAAGTACCGACGGATTCCATGCAGAAATTAAATGTCTTCTGCTGTTGGGGTTGTTTTTTAAATTTTCTATCAAATTTGAGATTTGATCAATTCCGTCATTATTCCAATTTCTCCATTGGAATCCATAAACGGGGCCAAGATTGCCATCCGAATTAGCCCACTCGTTCCAAATATTTACCCCATTATCTTTTAAATATTTTATGTTAGTATCTCCTTTTAAAAACCACAGCAATTCATGTATAATAGATTTTAGATGCAGTTTTTTTGTGGTTACCATAGGGAAACCATCCTTTAGGTTAAATCTCATTTGGTATCCAAAAATACTTTTCGTTCCAGTACCTGTCCTATCGGATTTAAACTCTCCATTATTTAAGACATGCTCAACAAGTTTTAAATACTGTTTCATAGTGTGGGTAAAAATAAATAATAGTATTTATTGATAAAAAATGAAATGAAAAAGTTATTAACTTTTTAACCTATAATCATTCCTGCTATTGTAGCAGAAAGTAAAGATGCTATTGTTCCACCAATTAATGCCTTGAAACCAAATTTAGAAAGATTTTTTCTTTGTTTTGGCTCAAGTGCACCTATGCCTCCGATTTGAATTCCAATTGAAGCAAAATTTGCAAAACCACATAACATATATGTTGCTATGATTATAGACTTTTGGTAGCTTAGATGCATAATATTGGCTGCGTCTTTTAGGTTAGCTAATTGAATATATCCGATAAACTCACTAGCAGCTAATTTTATACCCAATAGTTGCCCCATTAGTGTTATATCTTCTTTGGCAACTCCGATGAGCCACATTACAGGGGCAAAAATATATCCTAAAATTAACTCAAGTGAAAGTTCATTGTAGACAGTATTTTTATCTATCCAGTCATTAATATTAAAAATACTTCCAATACTACTTAATATAAAATTAAACATGGCAATAAATGCTATAAATACTAATAGCATTGCGGCAATATTCACTGCTAGTTTTAAACCCTCAGATGTTCCAATTGAAATTGAGTCTAATAGGTTAGTACCAATTTTTTCTTTAGAAATTTTTACATCTTTATCAATCTTTTCAGTTTCGGGAAATAATATTTTTGAAATAACAATTGCACCTGGAGCTGCCATAACGGAAGCTGCAAGAAGGTGTTTTGCATAATAAATTTTCATTTCAGCATTATCCCCACCAAGAAACCCTATATATGCTGCAAGAACCCCACCTGCGACTGTAGCCATTCCACCAATCATTACCAATAGTATTTCTGATTTAGACATCTTTTCCAAATATGCCTTAATCATTAATGGGGATTCAGTTTGACCTAAAAAAATATTACCTGCAACACTAAGACTTTCAGGCCCTGAAATTCCTAAAATTTTGCTTAGTAGCATTGCTAAAAACTTTACAATTTTTTGAATTATTCCTAAATAAAATAATACACTTGTTAAAGCTGAGAAAAAAATTACAGTTGGTAGGATCACAACAATAAAATTTGTATATGCCGAGTCCATCAGTGGAGGATTGGAGCCTAGTTCTGCAAATAAAAACTTTGTACCTTCCTGAGTAAAATCAAGAATTTTGATAAAAACTTTTCCTGCACTCTCAAAAATTACTTTGATATATGTAACCTTAAGAATTCCGATAGCCAAAATTATTTGTAGAATTAAACCAAATGTAGCAGTTCTCCAATTTATTGACTTTTTATTACTGCTTAAAATGTAACTTATAAAAATCAAAAATAAAATTCCAATTATCCCTCTAAAGAGACTGGTAAAACTAAGGCCTTGACTTGGAATGATTTGATTAGAAAGGGTGTACCCAAAAAAGGGTATCGACAAAAAGGTGATTGTAAGAAATAGTTTTTTATTTTCTTTTAGAAATTTCATCCCTTATTTTAGCAGCAGACTCATAGTTTTCATTCTGAACCGCAATTTTTAATAGTTCTTTTAGTTCATGATTTGATTTGACAAGAAGATCATCTTTGTTAGAGTTTTCATCGAAGAATAAATCTTTCAGCATATTATTACCGTCAATTTCCTTTTCGATTTTGATAGTTATCCCTGCTTCTTTTAAAATTGACTCGTGTGTATATATTGGAGCTTCAAATCTTATCGCTAGGGCTATTGCATCACTGGATCTTGAATCTATAATTTCTTCATTACCGTTTTTTTCACAAACCAAACTGGAATAAAAAACACCATCAACTAGTTTGTGAATAATTACCCTGTTAATTTTTATATCAAATCTGTTACAAAAATTTTTAAAGAGGTCATGAGTTAAGGGTCTCGGCGGGCGTATTTCTTTTTCGATTGCAATTGCTATTGATTGAGCTTCACTAGTACCAATTACTATGGGAAGTTTTCTTTCACCCTCTGCTTCCCCTAAAATGAGAGCATATGCCCCGTTTTGAGTCTCATTGTATGAAATTCCTTTAATTAATAATTCAATCAAATCCATATTATAAATCTAAATATAAAAATAACTTAAAAAAATAATAATCAATTATTCAATGATTTAAATTTTTTTAATTTTTCGATTAGTTCAGGTACTACTTCAAATGCATCTCCTACAATACCATAGTCTGCAGATTTAAAAAAAGGAGCATCAGGATCGGTATTTATAACAACTTTAATTTTAGATGAATTTATACCGGCTAAATGTTGGATTGCACCTGAAATACCAATGGCAATATACAAATTTGATGCCACTGGTTTACCTGTTTGACCAACATGCTCACTATGTGGTCTCCATCCAGAGTCAGAAACTGGTTTAGAGCATGCTGTCGCTGCGCCTAATACATCTGCCAGGTTTTCAATTATGTGCCAATTTTCAGGACCTTTCAATCCACGACCACCTGAAACAACAATATCAGCATCAGCAATTGAAACTTTATCTGATAATTTTTCTGTGGAGCTAACTAAAATATCATTATTAGCTATTTTAAATGTCTCGGAAACAACTTCTGATTTTACTTTATTTTCAATAATACCATATGAATTTCTGCATAATGAAATAATCACTTTATCACCTACAACTTCAACTGTCTCATATGCTTTATTTGTAAATGAATTTCTCCTAAGCTGTAATGGCCTATATTTAGTTGGTTTTGAAAAAACATTTGAGACATAAGCAGCTTTGGTGTTTATTGAGAGCATACCACCAATATATCTAGAATTTGAACTCGAACTTAATATTAGAAACTGAGATTTTTCTTTTAAAAAAACCTCACTGATACACTCAGAAAAATTTTTGGAGTTGAAATTTTCAAGATCATTATTATTTACACATATTATTTTATCAACCCCATATTTTGACAATTCTTCAGGATTATTAGAATTAATGCATATAGCAACCAATTTAGATTTAATTTCATCTGAAATACTACGGCCATACGACGCTAATTCAAGTGCATCTTTTTTAAATTTTCCTCTTTCAGTTTCTGCAAATATTAATACTGACATTTAAATTACTTTAGCTTCATTGTGAAGTAGATTAATTAATTCGTCAAGATTATCAGACGATATTAATTTTACTTCTGCTTTTTCTTTTGGTTTTTCGAAATTCACTGATTTAGTTGTGATATCAATTTGGCCGGGCTCTACAACAACAAGTTCTTTTTGCCTTGCCATCATGATTCCTCTCATATTTGGGATTTTCAAGTCGCTTTCTTCGACGAGTCCCTTTTGACTTCCAATTATTAAGGGCAGTGTTGTTGAAATATTTTCTTTGCCACCATCAAATTCTCTGCATGCACGGACTTTTTTACCCTCAATTTCAAGGCTTACACATTTGTCAATAAAATTAATATTGTTAAGAGCACTAATCATTCCTGGAACCATTCCTCCATTATAATCTATCGATTCACGGCCAGCAATTATCAAATCATAGTCCTTGTCATTTATAAAATCAGAAATACATTTTGCAACCGAATATCCATCCATTGGATTAATATTAATTCGAAATGCTTTGTCAGCTCCTATGGCTAATGTCTTTCTGAGTGTTGCTTCAGTTTCGTGTGAACCAACATTAATGACATGAACAATAGCACCAGCTTTTTCTTTGAACCATATAGCTCTTGTTAATCCAAATTCATCATTTGGATTGATGACAAATTGAACATTATTTTTGTCAAATTTGGAATTATTTTCAGTAAAATTAATTTTTGAAGTTGTGTCAGGGACATGACTAATACAAACTAAAATTTTCATAAAAACAAATATCTTATATTGTAAAATTAATAATTTGAAAAATAAAAATATTCATTAAGTTTAAATATTTTAGATATTATATTGTTATTCATAACTCTTTCTTATTTTTGTAAAAAATTTATATGAGGACCATTCAATTTAGGGAAGCAATTTGTGAAGCTATGAGCGAGGAAATGCGATCAGATGATAGCATTTACTTAATGGGTGAAGAAGTAGCCGAATACAATGGTGCTTACAAGGCCTCTAAAGGAATGTTAGATGAATTTGGCCCTGAAAGAGTTATTGATACACCCATTTCTGAATTAGGTTTTGCCGGAATAGCAATTGGCTCAACAATGACTGGCAATAGACCTATTGTTGAATATATGACTTTTAATTTTTCGCTTGTTGGAATTGATCAAATCATAAATAACGCAGCGAAGATTAGACAGATGTCAGGTGGACAATTTAAATGCCCAATTGTTTTCAGGGGCCCAACAGCATCGGCAGGTCAATTAGCAGCTACTCATTCTCAAGCATTTGAAAACTGGTTTGCAAATACTCCTGGACTGAAAGTTATTGTGCCATCCAACCCATATGATGCTAAGGGTCTTTTAAAATCAGCTATCCGTGATGATGATCCTGTGATCTTTATGGAAAGTGAGCAAATGTATGGAGACAAGGGCGAGGTTCCAGATGGTGAATATACAATCCCAATTGGTGTTGCTGACATAAAACGTGAGGGAGATGATGTGACCATTGTTTCTTTCGGTAAGATAATTAAGGAAGCATTTTTAGCAGCTGATAAGCTGGCTGAAGATGGAATTTCATGTGAAATAATAGATCTGAGAACTGTTAGACCAATGGACCATCAAATAATATTTGAGTCAGTAAAAAAAACAAATAGACTAGTTATTCTTGAAGAAGCTTGGCCATTTGGTAATGTTGCAACTGAAATTACATATCAAGTCCAGTCTAATGTTTTTGATTTTTTAGATGCACCAATAGAAAAAATAAATACAGCTGATACCCCTGCACCTTACTCACCTGTTTTATTAAAAGAATGGCTTCCAAACAGCAATGATGTTATAAATGCTGTAAACAAGGTAATGTATAAATAATAGAGTAGTTTTCCATAATTAACTCTATTTCACTATTTTTGCCCTCAAATTTAAAAAAATTGTTATGGATTCGATGATGATATATATGCCAATAATTATGTCAGTACTAGGTCTAGCCTATGTATTTATTAGAAGAAGTTGGGTAATGAAACAAGACCCAGGAGATGGTAAGATGAAAGAAATTTCTGACCACATATACGAAGGAGCTCTAGCTTTTTTAAATGCAGAATACAGACTTTTGACCGTTTTTGTAATTTTAGTAAGTGTTATTCTTGCAGGAATTTCATTTATCGTTCCTACTACACATATATTGATTGTTGTCTCATTTATTTTTGGCGCGTTCTTTTCTGCATTTGCGGGGAATATTGGAATGAAAATAGCAACTAAAACAAATGTTAGAACAACTCAAGCAGCAAAAACTTCACTTCCAAATGCCCTAAAGATATCTTTCGCTGGTGGAACAGTAATGGGATTAGGTGTTGCTGGTCTTGCCGTTTTAGGACTAACAGCTTTCTTTATAATATTTTATCAATATTTCATGCAAGGTATGTGGGATTCTTCAACATATGGATCCGCTACCGATACGATGACGGTTGTACTAGAAACTCTTGCCGGTTTTTCACTCGGTGCTGAGTCTATCGCTTTATTTGCACGTGTGGGCGGTGGTATTTACACTAAGGCTGCTGATGTTGGTGCAGACTTAGTTGGAAAAGTTGAAGCTGGTATTCCAGAAGATGACCCACGAAATCCCGCTACAATTGCTGATAATGTTGGAGATAATGTTGGAGATGTGGCTGGTATGGGAGCTGATCTTTTTGGTTCATATGTAGCAACAGTTTTAGCTGCCATGGTCCTTGGAAACTATGTCATAAGTGATATGGGTGGTTCCATTGATGATCCTTTTGGTGGAATTGGACCAATTCTTTTACCCATGTCAATTGCAGGTCTAGGTATAATAATTTCGTTGATTGGAACTTTATTTGTTTCAATTAAATCGAATGATGCCAAAGAAGCACAAGTAATGAATGCTTTAAATAAAGGAAATTGGATTTCAATATTTTTGGTGGCTATTTCTTGTTATTTCTTAGTAGACTATATGCTACCTGAAAATATTACAATGATGTTTTTTGGAGAGGGAGTAAAGGATATATCGTCATTGAATGTTTTTTATGCAACTCTCACAGGCTTAATTGTAGGCTGGTTAATTTCGTCAATAACGGAATATTACACTGGTTTGGGTAAAAAACCTGTTTTGGAAATAGTTCAAAAATCTAGTACTGGTTCAGCAACAAATATTATTGCTGGACTTGCTACAGGTATGATATCCACTTTCGGTTCGGTTATTTTGTTTGCACTTGCAATTTGGGCAGCCTATGCATTTGCTGGCTTTTATGGTGTAGCTTTATCGGCCTCTGCCATGATGGCAACAACTGGAATGCAATTAGCAATAGATGCTTTTGGTCCTATTTCTGACAATGCTGGTGGAGTTGCTGAAATGAGTGGGCAAAAACCAATAGTAAGAGAGAGAACAGATATACTTGACTCTGTCGGTAATACAACTGCTGCAACTGGTAAGGGTTTTGCGATTGCATCTGCTGCATTAACTTCACTTGCATTATTTGCAGCATATGTAACATTTACCGGAATTGAGGGAATCAATATATTTAAAGCACCAGTCCTTGCAATGTTATTTATTGGAGGTATGGTCCCTGTTGTTTTTTCAGCCTTAGCTATGAATGCAGTAGGTAAAGCTGCAATGGAAATGGTATATGAGGTTAGAAGACAGTTTAAAGAGATTCCAGGAATTATGAAGGGAAAAGCTAAACCCGAATATGATAAATGCGTTGATATTTCAACAAAAGCTTCTTTAAAAGAAATGATGCTGCCTGGAATATTAGCAATCGGAACGCCAGTAGTCATTACTTTAATACCAATGTTAGTTGGAATTGAAAATCAAGAAGTAGCAGAAATGCTTGGTGGTTATATGGCGGGTGTAACAGTCAGTGGCGTTTTATGGGCAATTTTTCAAAATAACGCTGGAGGAGCATGGGATAATGCAAAAAAATCTTTTGAAGCTGGTGTTGAAATAAACGGTGAAATGACCTACAAAGGATCTGAAGCCCATAAGGCATCTGTTACCGGTGATACTGTTGGTGATCCTTTCAAAGATACCTCAGGACCATCAATGAATATTCTGATTAAACTAACATGTTTAATCGGCTTAGTAATTGCCCCAATTTTAGGTGGCCATGGAGCTCATGATACTAATGAAATTTCTGAAAGTTATATTTATGATGCTACATATTTAGATAGTTTTGAAATAGGGGACAAAAATAAAGTCGTAATTGTTCAATCTATGGTCAGAGATGTAATTGCTAAAGACTATGAAAAATTTGCAGATTATTTAGCAGATGATGTTGTATTTAACCTTGCGGATGGCTCATCATTGAGCGGAAAAGAATCTGTAATTAAACATGTAAAAGAAAGCTATTCTCAGGTTGAAATTGAGGACTACAATGTAGCAGTCAATCTTGCTGTTACTGGAGATAATGGTGATGAATGGGTTCTATTATGGGATAACGGAAAAGTAGTTTCGGATAATGGAGATACTTCGTCATTAAATTGGATGGAATCTTTTATGTTTGATGGTGATAAAATCTCTTTTATCAATCAATTTTCTAAGTCAAGGAATTAATTAAAAAAAGGTTTTTTGGGCTTTTAATTTATTTTTTCGTCTATAAGATTTATTATTTTATCTAAGTCGTTCTTATTCTCAACAAAGTCTAAATTATCAATATCAATTATCAAAAGTTGTCCTTTTTTATAGTTGTGTATCCAGGCTTCATATCTTTCATTTAATCTACTTAGGTAATCAATACTTATTGAATTCTCATAGTCTCTACCTCTTTTGTGAATTTGGGAAACAAGGTTTGGGATAGAACTTCTTAAATAAATTAATAAGTCAGGAGCATCAACATTTTCCTCCATTAGTTCAAACAACGATTTATAATTTTCAAAATCTCTATTAGTCATCAAACCCATTGCATGAAGATTAGGTGCAAAAATATTGGCATCTTCATAAATTGTTCTGTCCTGTATCACATTTTTTCCTTTATCATGAATTTCCTTTACTTGTCTAAATCTGCTATTAAGAAAATATACTTGTAGATTAAAACTCCATCTTTCCATTTGATTGTAAAAATCGTCTAGGTAGGGATTTTTAAGTACATCTTCAAGATGCTTTTTAAACTTATAGTGTTTGGCTAAATATTTAGTTAGTGTTGTTTTACCTGCCCCAATATTTCCTGCTATGGCTATGTGCATTTTTATTTATTTGAAATTAAAAATTTAGTTAAATTATCCTCAACATAAATATACAAGGTTTCGTTGATTACGAAAAAATCTTTTGAAATATTTTTTATCCATTCGATTTTTTCTAATGATAAGTCATCAGTGTCAAAGTAAAATAAATTTTTATTTCCATATAATAAAATATCATTTTTATAAAAATGTATTTTTTCAAAATTATCAATGCTTTTTTTCATCAATATTGATCCATTGTAATTTATTTTATAAAACCAGTTTTTTGTAATCAGCCACAAAAAATTATAATCACTCTTCATATCTAACACATTTTCATTTAGTTGAACTTGGACAGAATTAACAAATTTATTTTTTACAAAATCATATTTTTTTACCATCATGTTATTTTGATCAAAAATCCAAATGATATTTTCATTTGATGAAGATATATCTGTTATTTCTAAATCTGGATAAAGTGATGTAAAATCAGTTCTTAAAATTTCATTTAAATTATTATCAAGAACTATTAGTGTACTAAAATCAGAATACCATAATTTAATTTTTAAAGGATTAAACACATCGATTTTCGTAATATCACCTAAGGAGAAATTGGAATAAAAAACTTTATCGTTTATGCTAATTTCTGATCTATTTAGAAAGTAGTAGTTATCCAAATTATCTGTAGCAACTAGTTTTTTTGATTTTGCTACTTCCTTTTCTTCAATCTGTCTCAAAAAAAAATTATTCTGGGTAAAAATAATATTTGAAATAAGGAAAATAAAAGTTAAATGCTTCACAAAAATAATTTACAAAAATAATTTTGATTATTTTTATTCATATTTAGTAAAATAAAATAATTTTTAATCTTTACATAATGAAAAAAATCGTTGGTCTTTTACTTTTTTATTTTGCATTTTTAAATTTAAATGCTCAGGATTTTCAAGGTATAGCTTATTACCAAACTAAGACCACGATGAGTTTTGGTTCATGGGGTGATAAAATGACTTCAGAACAAAAGAAAATGATGATGCAAAGAATGAAGCCGTTCTTGGAACCTGTTTATATTTTAACATTTGACAAATCCCAATCCATATATAAAGAAGAAGAAAGATTAGATGGACCTGGTGGTGGTGGTGGTCGTGGCTGGGGTAAAATGATTGCAGGTTCAGGTGGTCCTATTTATAAAAATATTTCTACAAATGTTTCACTTCAAAGCTCTGAATTCATGGGTAAAAAGTTTTTAATTAATGATAGTTTAAATAGCATGAAATGGGTTATGGGTAGTGAACAAAAAATGATTGGTAGTTATATGTGTTTTAAAGCGACTACATTAATTGAAAAACCAAAAACA
>MDTD01064284.1_pt1 | contig 20884 bp, 16 predicted proteins | sample 811221 | NCBI WGS metagenome assembly MDTD01 (sample SAMN05326646, study PRJNA326480) | marine metagenome | isolation source: seawater | place: Pacific Ocean: South West | collected 2011
GAGCCATATCTGATTTTTCGCTAGAAACAACGAGCACTGTAAGACCCGAGTCTTCAACTCTTGCACTGAGACCATCTGGACCAAATAGCGTGAACATTGGGACGGCAATTGCACCTGTCTTTATGATGCCAAATAGTGTCGCGTAGAAAGCCAAAGAAGGATCAACCATCAAACCCACACGGTCTCCTCGCTTTACGTTGAGCGACAATAACCAATTTGCCACCTGAGATGATCTTTTTGAAAGCTCATTGAAACTAATTTTCTCGTCGCTGTCGTCAGAATGTGCAATGTTGATTGCAGTTTTATCTGAACTGGCATGACGATCTACAGCCTCATGGGCGATATTGAGCGAATCCTTATTGCCATCCATAAGTTGCCACAACCTAGCAATAGCAAATTCGCTTTGAGCGTACTCAAATGAAGTGGAGTCTGTAAGTTTTTTCATTTTTAATTACACCAAACGAAACTATTTATTTAATGCAACATGATCATTTTGGGAAATAGCATATTCAAACATCCCACTCGAGAGGGAGGCTGAAGGGCATGAATACTGTACCAAGATCGCTTTCAATGACGGTCCCCTCCGGAATTCGAAATGGAGGCAAAATCTCAAGGAAGGCTTTAATTGCAGCTCGCAACTCGCGACGAGCAATATGCATACCGATGCAAACATGTATACCAGTACCGAAACTGTAGAGCTTAGCATCTCTGCCAAAAATAACCTTGTCCGGCTGATCATAAACTTCGGGATCACGAGCAGCCAAAGCCGTGGAATAGCAAACCTTGTCCCCCTCTTTTATTTTAATGCCCGCGACTTCTGTATCTTTCAAACAAGTTCGAGTAATTGTGACCGCACCGTACGCTCTCATTAACTCAGTAATCGCACCTTCAATTTTTTCGGGATTTTCACGAAGATCTGCCTGATGTTCAGGATGTTCTGCCAGATGACGAAAGATTAAACCGAGGTGCGCCGAAACCGTATCCAATCCAGCCAGGCCTAAGTTGAAAAATAAAGCAACAAGTTCGTCATGACTAAACATTCTTCCATCAATGCTGGCATTCAATGCAAAACTCATCATGTTTTCCGCGGGGGGGTCGTTTCGCCTAATTTCAATTTCTTTCTCAAAATATGCCACCACCTCCCTAACCGCATCGAGGACATCATCCATATCTGCAGCTCTGGTAATCGTGTCATATAACTCAATAAAATAATGCAGGCGATCAACTGGCATGCCCATCATTTCCAGAAAGATGGTGCTAGGGAACGGGAATGCAAAGTCTTCCATGAATTCGCACCGTCCCTTATCCTTCAGCGCTTCCACACGTGTTCTAGCATAATCGTTAATTTTGTCATCCATATCTGCAGCTGTTTTCGGGACAAAAAACGGCATCAGCATCCGTCGATACACACCGTGATCAGGCGGGTCCTGCTCGACAGGAATCATACTCCAGCTTGCGCCAATCATCTCGGCATAGGGTTGTATCTGCTTGTTGCTAAAGTGTTCGGGATCATGAATTACGGCGACTTGATCCTCTGTGCGGCGAAACACCCAGCCGCCCCCGTTCATTAGATTTGGGGCGTAGAAAACGGGAGGGAAGTCGCGGTGGATATCATCCACAACGGCATGAGGTGGACGAGTGGTCGTGAGACCTCGACCCATGGTCAAGTTGCGCACCATCTCAGGCGGAACGTGCGCGGGGATCTCAACGCTTTTTGCTAATTCTTCTGCGTCCAATTCTACGGCCTCCCAATTCTTTAAGTACAAAAAGTCTAGATCAGAACAGCACTATACAGATAGCTGGGCGGCCGAAGGCCGCCCACTGTTCATCTTTTTTACACGTAATGTTTAGTAGCTATAGGAGACTTCCACTCCCATCATACGAGGCTGGCCTATTATGCGGGCATTAAACCCACCAGTAAGAGCGTTAGAGTTGCCCCCCGCATAATATTCCTCTTCGGTCAGATTCCTTGCAAACACTGCAAGATTAACATTGGTTCCATACATTCCAGACCATTGAGCTCGCATATTCACCAATTCATAACTTGGAATGGTTGTGTTTGGCGACGCTGAATCAGCCGTCTGGCTGTAATACCATTCGTCTTGAGCGTAAAGTTCCGTTCTGAGTGAAAACTCTCCCATATCACCCATATCTTTTGACATGTTGAAGAATAGTGAGTAGGACGTCTCTGGCGTATCGCTGTAGGGGCCAAAGTAGAAAGTTTGCCCCCCATACAGAGCTAGCGGATCTGTATATTTTGCATCTGTGTAAGCGAATGAGCCTCCTATCTGAAGCCAATCTGTTGGCTCGAAGGATGCATCTAGCTCGAAACCTTGAATTTCAGCTTCATTCACGTTCCCCGCAGTAGCAGCTGGCCCTGTAGGCAGAACAATATAGATCGTTCTTTGAACATCTTCGACCTCCATCTGGTACAGAGCTAAGTTTATTCTGGCAGGAACAGTTCCTAACAAGCCAGAAAACTTCATGCCCACCTCAAAATCCTGCACTTTTTCTGGACGCATGTAATCTCCATAAGGATAGAAATAACCCGATGTCTGATTGAAGGCGCCCGATCGCCAGCTGCTTCTGACTGCCCCATAAACGGTGAGATCCTCTGATGCGCTGTAGGTTGCACTAAGTTCCCAACTTGGGTCTTTATGATCCTGATCAGTGGGTACCATGCCGTTTAAAAGCGTCGGATAACCCGGTTTACTCTCAGTAAACTCGACCGTGTAGTCTTCTTGAGTGTAGCGGACTCCGGCTGCAAGGGTCAGCGTATCACTCATCTCATATGTGAATTGACCGAAAATTGCTTGGGATTCCGTTTCTGTAACCGCATCATAATTACCGAAGTATAGGTTCCAAGCAGTTAGATCCGTAGCTATAGATATCGGTGAATACTCAGGCCTCTCTTCGTCAGCGAAGAACACTCCAACAATATATTTCAATCGGCCATAATCACCGACAAGTTGTAATTCATTAGACCAGTGCTCTATACCAAAAACATAACAACCAGCTTTATACTCAGTGCCATCAACTGTTGGCGCAAGACCTCCATGAATGTCAATCCAACCATATGGTCCTCCATCAATATCAAGACAATCGTTAGTAAAAAGTTTGTTGTAACCATAAATATTTTTTATGGTTAAGTTGTCGTTAATTTCGTAAGTCGTAATATTTGAAATCATTCGCTGGTCAGCGTTGTGGGATTGGTCTCCATCTTTTAAATCGGCCCAGACATCGTAAAAACCACCTGCCTGGCCGGTTCTTCTCTTGATAAGGTAGTCTTCCACGCCGTTAAAGTACTGATTCACGATAGGATTGGTTGAGCTAGCCCCGGGAGCCTCAGCATCCGCGGCATGAATAAAAAACATCGTCATATCCGCAGCAACCGTCGCTCCTGTACCAGGATCAACATAACTTGTGGGAGCCCCATCAGCACCATATGCGTTTTGCAAAACCTGAGAACCATTCTGCCCGTCATACTCTCCTACTTGGACAGTCAGCAAATTTTCAAACCTGGAATCGGAAGGGCTTAGCCGAATCGAGGTACGCCAAGAGCGCGCATCTATAGAATGATGGTATGTGTCATATAGCAAATTATGCTGGAAGCCATCACGCGCATGTGTCTTTCCAGCGAAGCGAATAGAGACAGCATCGCTTATCGGCAAATTCATCGCAGCTTCTAATTCTGTATTATCATAATTCCCAGTCACATGTTTAACATAACCTCCAAACTCATCCTCAGGCTTCTTTGCTGAATATGTGACTGCCCCTCCCGTCGTATTACGGCCAAAGAGGGTACCCTGAGGCCCTTTTAGCACCTGAATCGATTCTAGGTCATAAAACGATGTGTTGGATAGCCCGCCGACTGGTACCTCATTAAAATAAGTTACAACGGAAGGTGGTGAATATGAGAATGATCCAACCGATTGGCCTCTCAAGGTCCAGGATACATAGTTTGAAGCCATTCCTTGACGAGACAATAGGCCAGGTGTGGCAACCTGCAAATCATATTCAGTAATAATCCTTCGTTCTTCGATCGCCGCCTCGTTAAAAGCCGAAACTGCTACCGGCACATCTTCCAATCGCTCCTCAGTCCTCCGAGCTGTAACCGTAATTTCTTCCAGAACTCTTGCAGCTGTCGAATCATCCTGCGCTACCACCGTTGCGGAGCCAAACATGAACGCCAATGCAGCAAGCGCAAAAAGAGCTCTCGCGGCATTAATCAAAGTTCTCTCACTTCCCATTTTTGTGTGATTTTTCACTGTAATCCTCCCTAGAGATTAACCGAATCCTACATTTTGCTTTGAACTCTTATTACATCACTGGACACTGCTGGCAACTCTAATATAGGGCCAGACTTTAACGCTTTATTGTATTTTTCATAGTGATTCCATTACCGGATCCTATTGCCAGACTTGCTATTTGTCAATAAGTTATTTCATTGTCTATAGACAATTAATGCTAGATTGAAAGAAGATTATTGGTTTTGATTTGATTCGTAGCCCGATCAGCTTCTCAAAATGCTTATATGGGCCAATGTTCCGGTTAAAAGGTTGATGATTGCGCCACGGATAAGGCGGAATTTAATTGCCTAGCACACGATTATTATTATTGTCTGTAGACAATGAAATAACTTATTGACAATACAAATAAATTAAATTAGGTTCTCAATGTTTGAATATTTTACGTGCATAAACCAATATCTTTGCTAAATTTTCGTGGTGTGGGTTAAAGATAAATTTTGCCAAGCAAGAGCATCTTGGTAGCGCCAATTGCGTAGAGTATTTAGTCAAATAAATGGAGCAAATTTGACAAAACAACAGGTCTCGTAAAAAGAATTAGCGTATAAGATATTACAATCAACGATAGATTTAAGGAGTTCAACGATGTCCAAACCAAGAATTCGCTTTGGTGCCTTTATAGCTAACCATGCACCTAATGACGAAAGTGCTGCAGCTTCTATTCAATTTGACCTTGATCTGGTGGAGTTGCTGGACAAGCTTGATTATGATGAAGCTTGGTTTGGTGAACATCACTCGGGCGGATGGGAGATTTATCCCAGCCCTGAAGTGATGATCGGAGCCGCTTCGCAGAGAACCTCTAGGATTAAGCTTGGGACCGGGGTTGTCTCGCTACCCTACCATCATCCTTTTCATGTCGCTGACCGTCTACGTCAGATCGAATACCTTTGCCGCGGCCGAGCCATATTCGGATTTGGCCCAGGCGCGCTGCCATCTGATTCCTACATGGTCGGTGTTCCTGTATCGAAAGCACGGGATCGTATGGAAGAAGGAATCGAGGCTGTTGTTGCTCTACTAAAAGGCGAAATCGTTACGAGAGAAACGGATTGGTTCAAAATGCAAGAGGCTCGACTTCAACTAGGGCCATATAATGGTGAGATGTCTGAAATGGCAGTGGCAAGCCAAATTTCTCCAACTGGTGCCCGTGCAGCAGGCAAATATGGTTTGGGACTCCTCTCGATTGGCGCCACATCGCAAGGTGGTTTCAACTCGCTCCGAGCAAATTGGCAAATAGCTCAGGAAGTAGCGGAAGATCACGGTCAAACAGTAGACCGAGCTGGATGGCGCCTCGTCGGCCCAGCTCACGTTGCTGAAACCCGAGAAAAGGCTCGCGCAAACATGCGATTTGGCCTAGAGAAATGGATTGATTATATCTCTAAGGTCGCCGCCCTTCCGTTGGCGCCTCCTCCAGGTGTAGACGCCGTCGATCATATGGTTGATACTGGCTTCGCAGTCATTGGCACTCCGGATGACTATGTCGAACATATCGATCGCCTCGCTAAGGAGTCTGGCGGATTTGGAGCATTTCTGCATCTAGAAACACCTTGGGCTGATTGGGAAGAAAGACGTCGCTCATATGAGCTAATAGCACGTCACGCAATTCCAAAAATAAATCGGCTGAATGATGCCAGACTTTCCTCTGAAAACTGGCTTCGAGAGAACAATGATATGTTCCGAGGACACCTGCAATCAGCAATCAAAGCGAAAGTAGACCAGCACGCAAAAGAAAAAGGCATGGAAAATATTTCGCCCGACATTATGGCAGCATTCAAGGACGTTAAATAACCGAGAAGCAAGTTTCAAATAGGATTCTCCTTGTGCTACTACTGTGGCCTTGACTGCAATCGATTAAGTATGTTGGAAGCGCCGCCTCGTCGATGCTCTAAAATGCCTAATTCTAAAGGAGATCTGGTGTTACCACTTGGAGAAATGGAGCTCTCTTGAGAACTAATAACGGCAAAAAAATCGATTATCGCGTTCGAGAAGTACCCGCCGTGAGGAAAGCTGTAGCCATATTGAACACGCTTTCGAAGCAAGCAGAACCCATCGGGGTGACAGACATTAGCAAGAAACTTGGGATAGTCCCAAGCACATGCCTACACATCATGAGGGTGCTGGTGTCTGAAGGTTTAGTCACGATAAATCCAGAGACAAAGCGTTATTCTTTGGATGTTGGCATCCTATCTCTGGCGAGGGGCTTAATGACAGAGAATGAACTTGTTAAACGCATTCAGCCTCAATTTAATCGCATATCGAGTGAATTCAATGCTACCTTGGTAGCCGTTAAAGTCATTGATATTGAACACTCGGTAGTGATAGCCGTTAGCCACTCTCAGAGCACTATGCGCTTGAACGTTGAGGTTGGAAGTCGATTCCCCACATTAGTGAGTGCTACCGGTCGGTGTTATGCCGCTTTCGGTGGGGAATCAGAGACAGAAGTTATCGAACATTTTCAGCGCCTTCGCTGGAGCACCCCTCCAAGCATCGGGGAATGGAAACAGCAGGTGGATGAAACTTCGGCCAAGGGATATGCTGTGGATGCTGGAAATTATATTTCTGGCCATATGGTTATCACCGTCCCTGTGTTAAGTCATGACATAATGAAATATGGCGTATCTGCAGTGGGGGAGGCCAAAATTATTAAGAATAGCGAAGAAGTTTTAGCCCAAAAGCTCTCCGAGATCGTAAAAAACACAAATTTTTAATGCGTGCACTTAACGACGTTTCCAAACAATGCATGGAAATTATGACTAGACCACGTGGCTGAGAGCAAATAAGATAGACAACGTTTCGCGTGCCGAAAAGATTTTTCCTGAATGTCAAATTTTTGTGCGCATTCGTGCAAAACCTTTGTTGTAATTTGACACAAACTCTAACGAGAAATACCACAACAAAAAGTTAAAGGGAGAGAGAGGATATGTATTCAAGAAGGTTTAAAAAGCTCATGTTTGTGAGCTACTCGATGAGTTTTCTAGCGCTTTTTTTGGCGAGTCCGTCACTTTTCTCGCAGAATCTTGAACTGGAGGAAATAACGGTGACTGCCAGGAAGACTCAGGTTGAGCTGCAAGATGCTGCAATAGCCGTATCCGTAACCTCGGGTGAAGACTTTGACAAGTCAAATGTGATGAAGTTGGATAATTTCAATGGATATGTGCCAGGCTTGGTGGTAGCAAAAAATGATGGTGCTGGTCGAGTAGTTACGATTAGGGGTATCGGCTGGGAAACAGCTCAAAATTTAGCGTCACAACCCAGTGTGCTAACTTATATCGATGGCATATATCTTGCCAATCCATTATCAATGGGTCTTGATCTAGGGGAGCTTGAACGAATTGAAGTTTTCAGAGGACCACAAGGAACTGAATTCGGGCAAGGTACCACGGGCGGTGCCATTAATCTGGTTACGAAGAAGCCAATATTGGGGGAAACAACAGGTTACTTTGAAGCGGGTTATGGTAATTATCAAACTGTAAACCTTAGAACTGCCCTAAACTTCCCCATGGGTGACAACTCAGCTGTCCGTGCTTCAATCCAGAAACATAGTCATGAGGGATTCGCTGAAATTAAAGGCGGCGCATTGGACGGATATGAACTTGACGATGCCGATTCCATTACCGGGAGACTTGCATTTCTTTGGGAACCGTCAGACAGCGCCTCAATTCTTTTGCAAGGCTTCATTCATGAGTCGGATCAGAATGCTGCAGCTCAGAAAAATATTGCGGACCCGAATACCAATCCAAGAGAGCTCACTCAAGATTATCCTGGCATATTTAATCTGGATAATCAGAGCCTTTCCTTAATAATTGAATGGTCACTCTCCGACAACCTAAGCCTGAAATCATTGTCCGGTTATCAGAAACTGGAGAAGGAACAAACAACCGACGGAGATCGTTTAACCGAAGATACCATTGCCATCGACCGACTGGGATTCTTTTCACCTGATAATTGGGATGTTTTGCCTTTTTGGGACAATAATTCTGAAGCCACCAGTCAAGAGATTGTTTTAAACTATCAAGGCGATAAAGTCGATTGGGTTCTAGGGGGCTACTATTTAGATCATGACAATTATAACGACTTTCTCGAGGCCACTGGAAGCGCCCCATTCTCTGCATCAGCCTCTGCTGTTGCAAATCCCAGCGTCGCCACGCTTCCACCATTTCGATCAGTCCTGAATTTTACTGAAACTCGTACCGTTTCTAGAGAGGATCTTGCGTTATACACTCAAGCCACGTTTAGATTGACTGACAAGATGGCAGTGACAGCAGGCATCAGATGGCAAGATGAGAAGCAAACGGATTTCGGTCAACAGTTTTTTGGAATCTTTGGCCCGTTTTCTCGAGACACTAATGACGAAGCGGTAACATGGAAGCTGGGAATCGATTACAACCTTTCTGATGAAAGCATGGTGTATGCCCTTGCATCCACGGGATGGAAAAATGGCGGGACAAACCCCGGCGCGATAACAGGCGGAGCCATTATGCTTCCAATCGGATTCGAACCGGAAGAGGTTATGGCGTTAGAGATAGGTAGTCGTAACACGTTTATGGACGGCCGCGCAAGATTTAACATAACCGCCTTCTTGTATGACCATGAACACCTGCAGTACATATTTGAAGATCCGGTGCCGCATGGCGGCGGCACAAACACAATTTCTGAATTGGAGGAATCAGGAATAGAAACCGAATTCAGTTTTCAGATGACCGAGACCTTGAGGCTCGATGGAATGATCGCTTGGCAAGACGGGGAAGTGAAAAGCAATGAATTTGCTATGGATGTCATTGATTTTCGTGAAGCCCTGTCTCCGGGGGTTGGTTATTATACCGACGGCGGTTTCGGTGCTAAAATGGCCTTAGCTATGACTACCAGTCTAAACGGCAATGAACCACCGAAGATGCCCGACATCATGGCAAGGATTGGTCTGACCAGCAGCCAAACTCTGAGTGATGGCAGCTTGCTGGACGCACGGATCGAGTATGTGCATCGAGGAAAAATGCAAGCCAGGATTTTCAATAATCCTCTTTATGATAGTGTGCCTAGCTACGATATTTTCAACATCAGCTTGAATTATCAACCCGCTTCGTCTAGCGCGCTGTCTTACAGTCTTGTGGTTTCAAACGCGACCGATGAGGATGGCATAAACAACATTTTTAACAATCCCTTCGGTATCTGGTCAACGAGTAATGAGTATATTCCACCGCGTCAAGTCATCGGATCGGTGAGATACGAATGGTAGTGTGAAGAAATGATAGGCGTCAGTGAGGTCTGGCTTTTGAGCAATCAATATAAGGCTGGGCCTCATGGACTCTAATAACAGCACTTTAAACAAATGAAAACAAAACGAAACAAAATGCCCAAGGTTGTCTCGATCGATGGTCAGTCCAACAATATGCTTGCGCTGGGTGGCAAGAAAGTGTTGGAAAGAGCATTTAAGTTGGTGCAGAGCAAACACCCAAAAAGACCGCTTGATTTGAGCATTGGTTTTGATTGGCGGCATTTTGTAACCGAACTAGACTGCAGCGGACAAGATTTAGACGAATTGGACCTCTCGCCATATCCTAATTTGAACGAGCTTTGGTGCGAGTTTAACAATCTTTCTACAATTGATCTTTCCCCTACACCCAAGCTCAGAGTTCTATATTGTGACCATAACTGCCTACAAGACCTAGACTTATCGCATACTCCCCAATTAAAATGGTTAGATTGCCGATCAAATAAACTTACTCGACTCGATCTTTCCTATTCATCAGCATTAACAGAGCTGAGATGTGATGGCAATAACCTAACGGAACTAGATGTTTCCCACACCCCTGATTTGATGAGTCTATACTGCTCAGAAAATTACCTTCGAGACGTGAACCTCAGCCATCTACCAAGACTAAAAGTTCTTTACTGTCAAGAGAACCAAATTTCAAACCTTGATCTGTCCATGACACCGGAATTGAAGTGGTTACACTGTTGGGACAGTAAACGCGTGCAGATAGCGAGCTAGCTCAGAATCACGAGCTATCAGAAGTCAAATGGCACTTGTTCAATCGAAAAATTTCCTGCAGACGCTCACCAACAGTGCCTCCATTACGAATGTAGTCTTTTATATTCTCTAGGACTAACGCCATATTTATTGCGAAATACCCTGCTGAAATGAGCCGATCCATTGAAACCCCAACGGAAACAGATTTCTGATATAGACAGCTGATTGTGCAAAGGACTCACGAGGTCAGCCTTGCTTCTTTCTAATCGACGATTACGAAGATAGTGGCTAAAGGTGGTGCCCGCGGTAGTAAACAATTTTTGAAGATATCGTGTGGAAACTCCGTGACCAGCAGCAACCGACTTGAGGTTAAGATCGGGGTCACTCAACTCTGTTTCGACTGCCTGGCAGATGCTATGTAAGTGAGATGCCTTTGCTCCAGCGACTCCTCCTAAGCCGAATGCAGCCTTTTCTTCTCCCAAACAACTAATTAAAAGTTCCGTGACAGCCAATTCAACGGGTCGTAAATCCGCTGAACTGATTTCGTGAAGTGTCTTGGCAGTAGCACATAAAAGCTCGGAGAACACATAAGCTAAACCGGATTTCGCATGGAGGAAGCCGATTTTCATAGACGACGGCGAGAGAACCCTAGCGCTCAAAGTTAATCGGGGAATACGAATATGAAGCATCTGAAAGCTTTCGTTAAAACGCATTGTTGCCTCCGCTCGACATGGTCCATATGCAATGTCGCCGGGATGCAAATCTTCGAAACCATCGTCACTATGCAGTTGAGCTGATCCATGAATTATGACGACCAACCAGATAGCATCGCTCTGCTCTAAATATTTCCCTGATATTTGATGAGCCGACGCACTAACCATAGCGAATTCCATACCCAACGGAGATTCATGAAATGACACAGAGCCAAAAAAATCCTGTTCCGTGGGCACATCATCAACGGGAAGTCCCAAACGACTCATTATATCTTTCCAAACCATTGCTCTCTCTTGCAACGGGAAGTCTTGCAAACTTGAGTGCCAAGCATTTTGTGCAGGATAAGGGTTCATATTATTAAATTTTTTTCTATGAGTTTTTAAGGGGTTGTCATTAAATAGTTGGATATTTTGCCTTGTCTGGCAAACCCGAACGGCCCGAAATCGCCTCTCCCATCTGTTGGGCATCTGCCCAAAGTTTGGCCTCATCGACTGTCGTGCAAATTCCATTTTCAACTACTAACTTCCCGTCAACCATAACTGTGTGCACACCCCTTCCGTCCGCGGACCAAACAAGCTGATTCATCACATTTAATAGTGGGCGCCATTCTGGTCTATCAGTATCGTGGAGTACCAAATCCGCTTTCTTTCCGACTTCCAGGCTTCCTATCTGGTCTTCCATTAGCATCGTTCGAGACCCGTCGATAGTGGCCATCTCGAAAGCCTTTTCAGCTGGAAACATCTGAGGATCCTGTCGCGCGTCTTTAAAAAGGCCGGCCACCAGATAGGCTGCTCTCATCAAATCTGAGTAGTTTGATGCATTGTTACCGTCAGTTCCGAGAGAAACATTGACTCCCCTCTGAACCATTTCCGGAAATTTTCCAACTTGAGTAATGCCATAAGAAACCTTGAGCGCAGTGGTGGGGCAATGGGCCACACTGGCGCCAGCATCTGCTAGAATTGCTATCTCTTCATCAGAGACTCGAACACAATGTGTCAAGGCACATTTACTGTCCAGCACACCAATATCTGCTAAGTGAACTATGGGCCTCTGGCCAAATTCAGCTATGAATCCTTCCGGGTCCATTTCTGCTGGTGACATGTGAAAGCTCATGCCCACGTCGTATTCATCTGAAAAAGTTTTCGCTGCTTTCCATAGAGGGTCGCTACAAGTGGTATGTCCAACGACGATACTCCAAGCAGATAGCAGTTCGTGCGGATTGTTATATTTGTCCAACTGACGCTGAAGATTCGCTATGGCTGTTTCTGTCGATTGCCTGTATATGGAAGGTTCTGGAGGAAGATCCCATATCCACTTACCCAGTCTGCCCCTGATACCTACTTTGATGAGCTCTTCAAAGACTTCATCAAGGTAATTGATCGTTCCAGCTTCAAGAAAACAAGTCGTCCCGCTTCGAAGCATCTCTACCGCAGCAAGCTTAGCTGAAACAATCTCTTCCTCTGGTCTTTGAACCGAGTACAGGGTGCATAACCAAACGAAGACATTTTCCACAAAAGGAGTGTCATCTGGCACGTAACCCCTTGTTATAGGCTCTCCCGTAATGTGAATATGGGTATTAATCATGCCTGGACTAACAACAAAGCGCTCCCCACCAATCCTTCGCGCGGGAGTATACTTATACTCAAGTTCAGCGGTCTTCCCGACGTCTATGATTTTATCGCCATCAATTGCCAACGATCCCCTATGAATAATATCGCGCGTTTCGTTCATTGTGACTACGTACCACGCGTCAACTAGTGTATCAATTTTTTTTGGTCCCTCAGACTTCATGTGTAGACTCCTATCTCTACATTTTTTTTGAACCCACGAATACCATGTTATAGCCAATGGGCTCGACTACTCGAATCCTCTCCAAATCCCTATCCTTCATCCAAGAATGCATCTGTTCAAAAGTGACAACTCCTCCGTTGAGCGTATTAGCAAGCATAGTCATCCCCATCTGAACGCCAAATGCATTCAACTTGCGCTCATTATCGGAAAAATAATCAGCAACTATTAGCTGTCCTCCACTTTTTAGAGCATTCACTGCCTTTCCAATTAAACTCTGAGCCAATTCGGGACCCTCGGTTCGACAAATGTGTCCCAAAAAAACGATATCAAAATGATTCTTTTCAAAGCTTAAATCATGAAAGTTTCCCGGACGGAACTCACTTCTTTCCAATAACTGATGTTTACCAATTTTTTCTTTTGTGAGTCCAATAATCTCAGAAAAGTCATTCAAAACAGCAGTAGAATTATTAGATTGCTCCATAAGAGCAATCGACCAAGGGCCACATCCTGCCCCCAAATCCAATACTTTCAGCTCCGAAGTTCGTCCCCAACCAAGCTTGTAACCGAGCCGAGTCGCAACGCGATGTTGCGTGGGAAAAGTTGCTTTCACTAGAGGACCATATATACCCGGTATGTCGTTCTCAATCGGGGACTTAACTTCTCCGGAACGAATAGTCTCAGCAAGGTTCATCCAATTTTCCAAAGGCCCTGGCGACACGCGAACAAGGGAAGCCATGGACGCTGGCCCATCTCTGCATAAATATCTCTCCGCAGTCTCAGTCAGCTCATAAAAACCATCGACTTGATCAAGAAACGAAAGTGTAGTCATGCAATCTAAAAGTAGTTCTAGGTGTTTCGGAGACAACTGGAGCTCTTCAGCCACCTGAGAAGCCGTTTTTGTTTCACCCGGCTGAAAAGCGTCGAAGACCCCAAGATCAATAGCGGCAACCAACATCCAATAAACATTTCCCGCAGTTATTGCGGACCATACAGGACCGGAAGGGGGCGGCTTGAAGTCTCTCCAAGGCCTCCCTGTGTGAGCCATGGTATGAGTTTTCTTCAGTTCTGGATAGGGTGCATCACTGGCCATAAAATTAAGGTTCCAAGATAATCTTGCCGAAAAATTTGCCGCTTAACAGCTTTTCTTGCGCCGCTCTGCCTTCTGATAGGTGGAAAACACTGTCAGCAACTGATTCAAAGCTTCCCTCGCAATACAGCTTCCATGCTGGCGCAAACTCCTCGTACCGATAAGGATCCGAACCTAGCAATTTCAGCCCCATATGGTACATGTATCCTAGGTTTGGGATGACCGGTGAATTGCCCGACGTGCCTCCACAATTGACTAATCTGCCTCTCGGAGCCAACGAAAACATTGAACTAGCCCAAAGCGCTTCACCCACATGGTCAAAGACCACATTAACACCCCGACCATCAGTGTGCTCTTTTGCCCAACTGGCGAGGTCCGTCTCTCGGTTATTACAAGCAAAGTCAGCGCCTAGTTCGATTGCTTTTTGACATTTATCCTCGCTGCCGGCTGTAGCCAGAACAAGAGCTCCTGCATGCTTAGCCAACTGAATTCCTGCCATTGACACGCCGCTTCCAGCGGCATGAATCATTACAGATTCTCCCTCTCTCAAGGCAGCAACGTCGAATAATGCATGATGTGCAGTCATCCAAGCTGTAGGAAACATTGCCGCTTGATGCCATGACATCTCATCGGGGATTATATGAAGATGAGTTTCAGGCGCTAGACATTGTTCAGCATACCCACCGTCGGCGTTTGCTCCAATAATACCCAGTGCTCCATACAGATCTCCTCTTCCGCTTAGGAAAGACTTTTCCGGCACTGATGCCAGGGATGGGTCCACGACAACCCTATCTCCAGTGCTGACCCGTGTGACGTCAGAGCCTATCTCCATGACCGTACCAACCACATCCATCCCAGAGATATGCGGCAAAGAAAACCCTGGCATTGTAAACCACCCGTTCCGCTGTATTGCATCAAGGTGATTAACTGTTGTGGCTGCAACTCGAACAACCACATCGACGGGTCCTGGCAAGGGATCAGCCACCTCTCTATATTCAAGGACATCAGTTCCCTGCGTATCATAAATCAATGCTTTCAAATCTTTCCCCTCATCATAATTTAACCATCCCAGCTCCATAAATTTCTATTTGGGGATGTTCCCACCCCATACCTCCCTTGCCTTAGTGTAGACACCTTGGTCAAAGGAGAATTCAACTACATTGCCTTCGGGATCCCTCACAAAACATATGTATCCGATACGTTTGGGCATCTTAACTGGCCCAAGCATCAGGCAACCTGATTCTTCGGCTTTGCTTGCAATTTGATCGACTGCGTTTTTATCCGGCAGCTCTATACCAATGTGCGCAAATGGGCCGAGAGGAGGATGCGGAGCGGGCGCGAAGGGATCATGGCCCTCAAAGAATTGCATCAATACGAGCACAAACGGTTGTTCGTGCTGAGTCTTATCACCCAGCCATGCCCCGTAACCGCTTTCATCTTTCTCTTTAAATAGCAATGAAAAGTGCGTGAATTCCTCATACCAGTCGATCATTTTGTCAATATCTTTACAATGCAGTGCAATATGAGTCCATGTCTGCTTGGGCACGTGGAACGAATGATTTGCAGTAAATTCTGTAGCTTCTTTTTCGATATTCATCTATTTTCCCTTAAGTTTTTAAATGCTTTATTTTTTTGTCCAACTCTTAAACCATACCAGTCTGTCTCAAATAAGAGAGACCATCCCAATAATCAAACCTTTCGCGAATAAGTCCATTGGAAACTGAAATCATCATGACGCCTTGCATGCTAATATTGTGGCCATCCACCAAACAGTTCATATCATAGGCAATTGCTACCTTATTTGCCTCCGCAATAATGTTTGACGCAGAGTAACGAAGTTCTCGAAATTTTTTAAGGAAGGACCTTAACCTTTCAATATAGACAGTTTTCCCTTTAATTTTTTCGGCGAGAACTCCCATTTGATTATTTTCAAAATCTTCTGTCACGTGACTTGCCACATAAATCGGATCCCCTGTCGAAAAAGAGTTGAGAAAACTGACCGATATATCAGTAGACATCATGCCGCTCGCTCTCCATTTTTCTAAGGTGCGTTTTTAAAACTTTTCCGTAGTTATTCTTGGGCAATTCAGTCACGGCTCTGTAGTGTTTTGGTCTCTTAAAGCGAGCAATGTTATCAATGCAGAATTGATCCAGCTTGCCAAAATTTAACTCTGCCCCTGGTGCTAATACCAGATAAGCTACCACCGTTTCTCCCCACTCTGGATCAGGCCTGCCGATCACTGAAACCTCGGAAATGTCAGCATGCGCGACGAGTAGTTCTTCGACTTCCCTTGGATATATATTAGTTCCACCAGAGACAATGAGATCTTTCGATCTGCCTTGCAAAGTCAGGAATCCATCATCGTCAAATACTCCATTATCTCCGGTATGGAGCCAACCGTTTCTCAACGTTTCCGCAGAAGCAAGTTTGTTGTTCCAATAGCCTGACATCACCGTGTCACCCCGAACAATTATCTCGCCTGTCTCGCCGGTGTTGAGTTCCTTTCCGAATTGATTCACTACCTTGACTTCAACTGCGCTCTGGGGAGTCCCCACAGACTTCATTCGATTTTCCCATCGAGGATGGGTATTGTCCGCATGTATTCGTTCATTCATTGCAGTGATTGTCATTGGCGTTTCACCTTGCCCGTAAAGTTGGGAGAATTTGGCACCAAATCGTTTAAGCCCCGCCTTGAGGTCATCCAAATACATAGGGCCGCCGCCATATATAATAGTTTTCAAGTTAACAGTATTCGCCTCAGTATCTGAATCAACAAGTCGCTTAATCATTGTTGGTGCAGCAAAAAAACAAACGTTTGGCCAGCTTTGAATTAGTGAAAAAACCTCCTTAACATCAAAGCCAGCGCTCTCTGGAAATACATTTACTCTACCTTTCATGATTTGGGCTAGACTATAGAGACCAGAACCATGACTCATGGGCGCGATGTGAAGCATTGTCTCCGAAACGCCTTCACAATCCACATCTGTAAAATAACAGTGACACATTGCCAACAAGTTCCGATGGGACAACGAGGCTCCTTTTGGTTGTCCCGTAGTACCACTTGTGTAAAAAATCCAAGCAATCACGTCTCCATCACAAGAAACTATTTGGGACTCCTTTCCTTCAAATAGGCCGATATAATCTGACGACCCTATTTCAATTATTTTTTTTAGCTGTGTGCTTTGGATGGATCTGCTAGTGGCAGACAAATCATCAGACACGAAACACAGTTTGGCGCCCGAATCCTCCAAAATAAATGACAATTCATTGACATGCAGTTTTGAGTTTATCGGAACAACGATCAGCCCCGCATGCCAGCAACCATAGATAATTTCAAGATATTCTGGCTTGTTTTTCGCAAAAATCGCAACTCGATCGCCGACCTCAAGATTCGGGTTGGATTGGAGCGCTCCGGCCAATTTAGCAGCCCTAGCAGACAACTGACTATAAGAAGCAATACCTGTTCTACCCAACGCCAAAGCACATGAATCACGGTACATGCGACCTGAGCGAAGAAGAAAATTAGCGATATTCATCTTTAAAGACTATCTTACCACCAAGACTAGGAACACCCATCACTGGATCTCTCATCCATTCCAACCCTCCCTTTTAGACCTCCATGTTCAAAGGCAGCTTCCTGAGCAAGAATTCAGTCACACCAATACTAATCATTGCCCAAGAATCAGCAAATCCTAAATTATTCTCGAGTAAAGTTATCAGGTATTTTTGGGTCATCTCCGCCCTTTGTCCAAAGCACTATTTCGTTGCCCCATGGATCTCGAAAGGCATCATTATAACCATTAAACTCTTTCCAATAATGGTTCCTCCAAAGCACATGCGCTCCAAGTTTCTCTGCGGTCTCCATAATGCGATCAGCCGAGTCATCTGGACTCACCAAAATAAAGACGCGAGGCTTTCGGCCCTCGGTGCTTGGCATCCGCGGGTCAACTCCCGCTGGATCAGGATGGGGTCGCGCATTTTTTGTATTGAAGATTCCCAGATGAAGATTTCCTATTTCGCTTTGACTGCCATCAGGATTCAAAAAGTTTTGACCCGGCACCATACGATGAAATTCCCCATGAGGACGCGGATCATTTTCCCAACCAAAAACCTTGGCATAAAATTCACCAGCTGCAGCGGGATCATCCGACGCTAAGTCTACAAAAATTAAAGTGTTTGGGTACGACATATGGTTTCTCCTTATTGATGTTAAACATATTCAGTTTTTAAAATTGATATTTATACTGCCGACTTGCCCATTCCCCCACCACCGGGAGTTATCATGGTCACCAAATCATTTGCCGACATGCTTGTTTTCTTGGCTCCAAGTTTGGCCTCCCCATTGATGAGAAACTGTCCGGCCGCTCCTTGCCCTCCCCCGTTATAACCTTCTGGCCCCAATTTCAGCCTACTCGGTATGGCATTGAGCGCCCATTCGTTTCCAGAACGCATGCGGAAACCAATGTTCTGGCCATCGCCACCAACATATTTACCTCTGCCACCACTTCCCAAGACTAATTCTTTTTGCGTGAATTCTATTGGTATAGATGCTTCTAACACTTCAATTGGCACAACGGAAACGCCAGTCGGGTAACACGTTGCAGATAAGCCATCCTTACCAAACCTTGCTCCCATACCGCCAGAGTAATTGAACATTGAACTCGTAAACGGATCGCCATGTTTATCTAGACCTTGCACCTGAATAGTCCACACAGCGCCCGAACTTTCAGCAAGGACTTTTTCCGGCACCACTTGTCCCAGCGCTTTTAATATCGGAAATGGCACAAACATGCCAACCACATGGCGTGCATTCAATGGTGAAGGATATTTCGCATTTACGATACAATTATCTGGGAACTTGAGTTTAATGGGGGCCAAGCTACCAGCATTATTAGGCAATTCGGGGTTAAGTACGCTCCTTATTGTAAAAGTAGCATAGGCATGAGTGTAAGCTTCCACAACATTTATACCCAAGGGGCTCGGTTCCGAGCTGCCCTCAAAGTCAATAATAATCTCGCCTAACTTATTGTCGATAGACACTTTCGTTCTCAATGTTATAACGTCTCCACCGGGAACATCAAAAGCCGACTTACCAATATAATCGCCCGCGGGTAGATTTTTAATTGCCTCTCTTTGTGCCTTTTCAGACCGAGAAATGATTTCGGAAGAGAGTCGTTCTATATCTTCTATATCATGACGGTCACACATTGCATTTAGGCGGTCTGCACCGGTATTGCCACTGGAAAACTGTGCTCCTAAATCTCCAAATATTGCTTCGGGAGTTCTGGTATTCCGTCTAATAATTGTATGTAGACTGTTATTTGGTTGACCTTTCTCGAAGTATTTCATGACCGGTATCCAGAGCCCCTCTTCATGAATATCTCTCGCTCCCGCACCGATGCCATATCCGCCAATGTCTGTGTGGTGTATGGTGGAACCACAGAACCCGATGACTTTGCCAGCCCGAAAAATTGGCGTTAATAAGGTAATGTCAAAAAAATGACCCGCAGACAACCAAGGGTCATTGGTTATTAAAACATCCCCAGCTTCGATCTCCTCAATTGGGATGATTTGCAACATTTTGCTTGCGGCAGCTCCCAAAGAATTTATGTGCCCAGGCGTTCCTGTCAGCGCTTGCGCAACCATCCTTCCTTGTGCGTCAAAAAGCGCCGTAGCGAGATCTCCTGCCTCTCTCACGATGGGGCTGAAAGCCGTTCGTTTGAGCGCTTTGGCTTGATCGCTAACAATGCTAATCATGTTACTCCACATGATTTCAAGTTGAATGCCATCCATAGTAAAATATCCTTAGAATTGTTCCGCTATCAATGTGCCATCCTTCTGAACCGAGACCTCCCATGCCGGCAAAATGAAACAGGTCGTCTCTCTTTCTTCTATGATAACTGGGCCTCGAATTTTTTGCCCGGAGGCTAACTCAACTCGCGAGTAGATCGGCACACTAATTCGTTCCCCGTCCAAAAACACTTGTCTTTGTGATTTGGCTTGTCCTGGCATATCACTCGGTTTGAAGGACGTTGCTCTGGCTGCGCTTTCTGCCAAAACCGTTATGCGCCAACATGTGATTTCCACATCCATATCGGACAGACAACTCCCGAAAACCTTTTCATAAACTTTGTTAAATCGTTTTCGCAACTCAACAAAATCTTTTCTTCCTCTTGGATCATCAGTCAGCGGTACCGTGATATCGTCTTGCTGTCCTCGGTAGCGCATATCTGCAGCAAAGGCAAATTGGATAGAGCTCTCCGATATCCCTGCCTGTTCAAAAGCTTGTTTGCCCTCATTCAACATGCTGCTAATAGAATTATCCACTTTATCCCAATCAATTTCCTCTAATTGCACTAGTCCACCGCGAACCAAATCCAATCTTACTGGTGTGACTAGAGTCCCATAGGCACTGAGCACACTCGCCAAGGGAGGATAAATAACCATCCTACTTTCTAAACGCTCTGCGACGTAACAAGCATGCACCGGCCCCGCACCTCCAAAAGCTAAAAGAGGTAATCCTCTGTATGCAATCCCGCGATCGGTGGCGTGCGCCCGCGCCGCCGCCGCCATCGATTCTCCTACTACGCTAAATATACCCCAAGCTGAATCCTCCACCGCCACTTCCAATACATCGGCCAATGCCTGGATTGCTTTTTCGGACTTTCCCTTATTGAGTTTCATATCACCACCCAAGAAATTCTCAGGATCAAGAATACCCAAAACTACATCAGCATCTGTTACACAAGCAAAAGTCCCACCTCGATCATAACATGCAGGGCCAGGCGCCGATCCGGCGCTGTCAGGACCCACTTTCAGCAGCCCAAGAGAATCGACTCTCGCAATAGAACCGCCACCAGCTCCAATTTCTATCATATCAATTGACGGCACTGTAACGGTCATGCCACTACCAGGTTTGAATTGATAACGACGATCTACCTCAAAGTCACCCACCACCAAAGGCTCCCCACCTTGAATAATGCATGCCTTGGCTGTCGTCCCCCCCATGTCGAACGAAA
>MDTD01068840.1_pt1 | contig 20883 bp, 20 predicted proteins | sample 811221 | NCBI WGS metagenome assembly MDTD01 (sample SAMN05326646, study PRJNA326480) | marine metagenome | isolation source: seawater | place: Pacific Ocean: South West | collected 2011
CAGCTCTAGCATCTTCATCTCTAAAACATGGTGCAATTTGAAAATATTTATCAAATCCAGAAACCATAATTAATTGTTTAAATTGTTGAGGTGCTTGTGGAAGAGCATAAAATTTTCCCGGATTTAATCTACTTGGCACTAAAAAATCTCTCGCACCCTCAGGACTTGATGATGTCAGTATAGGTGTTTGAAATTCAAGAAAACCATAACTACTCATTTCATTTCTGATGAATGAAATAACTTTTGATCTAAGAATTATATTTTCATGAATTTTTTTTCTTCTTAAGTCTAAAAATCGATATTTCAATCTAATTTCCTCAGAATATTCTTGATCACTAAAAACTGGCATTGGTAACTCTTTGCATGTTCCAAGTACTTCAAATTTTTTTATCTTTACCTCGATTTCACCAGTATCAATTTCTTTATTTATAGTTTCATTAGACCTGTTAACAACTTCACCTTCAATTTTAACGACTGTCTCTAGTTGTATTTTTTCTAATTTTAAAAAATAAGGATTATCTTTATCAATTATACATTGTGTAATTCCATAGTTATCGCGTAGATCAATAAATAATAAATTTCCATGATCTCTTTTTTTATTTATCCACCCAGCAAGGAAAACTTTGGTCCCTACGTCTTTTTTTCTAAGATTATTACAATTGTGACTTCTATATTTGTTCAATTATTCTCCTAAAACTTCTTTAATAATTTTTAAATCAATAGATACTTTTTTTTTTAAACTAAGTTCATCGATTTTATATATAAATTTATGAATTTTACTATATGATCTAGATATTCTATTTATAATATAATAAATTAACTTCTTTTCTATTGAAATTTGTCTATCAGATAAATGCTTTAAAATTAAAGCGTAGATCATTTCATCATCTGGTTTTTCAATTTTTTGTAAAAGAAAGTTTTTAGTTCTTGATTTTAAATCATTTAACTTAAAATCAATATCGACGATTGGCTTTTGTGAAGTAACAATTAAATATTTATTATCCTGATCAATAATATTAAATAATGTGTATACGAATTTCTCATTTAAATTGTGATCCATATTTTCAATTACTATATTTTGATGAATCTTAATATCATCTAGATCTTTATTATTTAACAGATTTGCTTCTAATTTAATTCCTTTAAATTTTTTTAAAAAAATACTAACTAAATGAGTTTTACCTGAAAAAGACTCACCGCTAATATTTAAAAAATTTTTACTCCACTTAGGCCATTTTTCTAATAATGAAATGATATGTTCATTGCTTTTTGAAATAAAAAAATCTTCGTTTCGAAAGTTTCGATCATAGTCAAATTTAATAATTTTTTGCTTTAAATATTTCATTTTAATAGCCAAATACTATTTTGTGTATCAAATTCATAATTATTTTCATTCATTGTTTTTAAAAAAACACTAGGTGTTCCATTAAAAATAATTTGATAATAAGTGAAGTCTTTATCAAATTTTTTTATAAAAAAATCATATATTAAATCTGTTTCTATCATTTTTTTTTCAAAATTAATAATTTTCAAGTTATCATCATTATTAATTTTAACATTTATTGATAATTTAATTGAGGTATTAATTTGATTTGAATCTTTCCAATAATCCTCATAAATTTTTTTTAATTGATTGACCATCTTTTTAATTTGTAAATCGTTATTGATGTCTAAGTCCACAAAAGATTGATTTTTAATTGTTACATTTTTTTGAATGTTCATTTTAGACAAAACTCTTGTTTCATTTTTTCCTTTAAATATTAGTGCAATAATTGAGTCATTAAGATTATATTTATCAATAATTTCCTTGAAATCATACTCTTCAATGAATTCAAATTTGTTTCTAATTAAATTCAAGTCCTCAAGATCTTCCGTAGGTAAAACATAATTTATTAAGTGAAAATCTTTAATATCATCATTCCATTGTTCAAATATTTTGTTTTCTGAAAAAATTAGTAATTGTTTTTTTTCTTCATCGATCAAAACAGGTATAAAAAAAATTCTCTTCTTTGAAGGGATCGATGGAAAAATATTATTTTTTTCTAAAAATCTAAAAATTTTTTTTTTGTTAAACGAAACGCCTAAATTAACATAATAAATTTCATTAATAAATTTTTCCTCTTTTATCGAAAACGACTCAACCATTCCTTTTATTTCGTTTAACCTAATTTGTTGAATTCTCCTTTGATCTGTAGAATTTAAAATAAGTTTAATTAAATTTTGGTAAGCTTTTACAAAACCATCATCTATAACTTCATTTTTATTAAAATTAATCTCAAATGGTCTTGAAATAGCAATGTTGTCAATATCGAAAGACTTTGCTTTGCTTTTATCTGTGGAAAAAAAAAATATATTTAGAGATAGAAATAAAAAAAAAATATATAAGATTTTTGAATGAATAATTATATTCTTACTTTTCATGCTATATAATAAATGAATAAAAGCATATTTACATATAAAAAAAGTGGTGTTGATATAAAAGCTGCAGATAAATTTGTTAATTTCATTTCTAAAATATCAGCAAAAAAAAGAGGCAAAAAAAAGTTTAATAATATTGGCAGCTTTGGGTCTATAAGTGATATTCCAAAAAATATCAAAAATCCAAAAATTGTTGCCTGTACGGATGGTGTAGGAACTAAAATTGAAATTGCAAATATGCTAAGTAAATACGATACAATTGGAATAGATCTTGTTGCAATGAGTGTAAATGATTTAATTGTACAGGGAGCAAAACCTCTCTTATTTTTAGACTATATTTCAATTAATAAAATTGATTTATCAAAATTAAAATCAATTATAAAAGGAATATTAAAAGGTTGTAAGATTGCTGGTTGTGATTTGGTTGGTGGTGAAACTGCTGAAATGCCTGGAACCTATGATAGTGGTAAATTTGATATCGCAGGTTTTGCGGTGGGTATTGTTGATAAAAAAAAGATTTTAGAAAAGAAGAAAATAAAAAAAAACGATATTGTTTTAGCTATACCGTCTAGTGGATTACACTCCAATGGTTACTCTTTAGTAAGAAACATAATTAAAAAAAAAGAGATTAATATCAATAAGAGTTCATTTTTAAAAAAAGAATTAATTAAACCAACAAAAATTTATGTAAATGATGTGCTAAAAATAATTGACAAAGGTTTAATAAATGGATGTGCAAATATAACTGGAGGTGGATTAAAAGATAATATCAAAAGAATTATCCCAGAAAAACTATGTGCAGAGATTGATTTAAATAAAATCAATCCTTTAAAAATTTTCCAGTGGTTAAAAAAGAATAATATTAGTGATAGGGAAATGTTGAAAACATTCAATTGCGGTGTTGGTTTTTGTTTAATAATAAACCCTAGAAATTTTAATAAAGTGGTTAAATTTTTTTCTAACAAGTACAAACCATACGTAATAGGAAAAATCTCTTCTGGCTCAAAAAAAATAAAATTCAATGAAAAAATCAGTTGGTTTTAAAAAAAAAATAGATACTGCTGTGTTTATTTCGGGTAAGGGTAGTAATTTAAAAAATCTTATTAAATTTTCACTTCAAAAAAAAACACCAATTAAAATACAATATGTTATTTCAAATAATAAAAAAGCAGCAGGATTAAGGTATCCAAAAAAATATAATATCGATTACAAGGTTTATAACTTTTTAAATAAATCAAAAGCAGAAATTCAAATTCTAAAAGATTTGAAAAAAAAAAAGATAAAATTGATTTGTTTAGCAGGATTTATGAAATTACTATCTAAAAATTTTATTAGAAAATTTAGATATAGAATATTGAATATTCACCCTTCTCTTTTGCCAAAATATAAAGGTCTAAATACTCACAAAAGAGTACTTAAAAATAATGAAAAATTTAGTGGATGTACTGTTCACTTCGTTAACTCAAAACTTGACTCGGGAAAAATAATTATACAAAAAAAAGTTAAAATAAAAAAAAATGAAAATCACAAAGCCTTAGAAAAAAAAATTCTAAAACAAGAGCATATTTTATACAAAAAAGCTCTTATGAAAATTTTTAGTCCTTAAAAAAAAAATTAATTTCTATTTTTGCATTTTCAGAGCTATCCGAACCATGCACTGAATTTTTATCTATTGAAATTCCATACATATTTCTTATGGTTCCTTTATCAGCTTCTTTAGGATTAGTTGCACCCATAAGCTCTCTATTATCATTAATTGCGTTTTCTTTTTCAAGTATCATTGCAACTATTGGTCCAGATGATAAATATTCACATAAATCATTGTAAAATGGTTTTGTTTCATGGACCTTATAAAATTTTTCTGCCTCTGATTTTTCAATTTGTATTTTTTTTTCTTTGATAATTTTAAATCCTTTTTTTTTAAAAGTTTCTTTTATTTGAGATTCTAAGTTTCTTTCAACAGCGTCAGGTTTTATGATTGACAATGTTTGCTCTACACTACTCATAGTTATCCTCAATTAACTGATTTAGTAATCTTACACCATAACCTGTGGCACCACCTGAATTTAATGCACCCCCGTATTTTGAAAATGCCATTCCTGCTATATCTAAATGAGCCCAAGGTGTTTTATTTAATATAAATCTTTGTAAAAATTGAGCGGCAGTTGTTGAGCCTGCTCCCCCAACATAGTTTATATTTTGCATGTCAGCATTTTTAGAATTTATCAACCTGTCAAAGTTTTTGTGTAATGGCATCCTCCATAATTTTTCTTCAACTTTTTCACCTGCTTCGATTAATTCTTTTGAAAGCGTATCATTATTTGAAAAAAGTCCAGCATACTCTGATCCTAAAGAAACAATTATTGCCCCAGTCAACGTAGCTAAATCAATCATCAATTTTGGTTTATATTTTTTTTCTGTAAAAGTAATTGCATCCGCTAGAACTAGTCTTCCTTCAGCATCAGTATTTAAAATTTCAATTGTTTTTCCACTGTAAGATTTTACAATATCACCAGGTCTTTGCGCATTACCACTGACCATATTTTCGACAAGTCCCACAACGCCAACAGCATTTGTTTTTGCTTTTCTTATCGCAAGATTTTTCATTAATCCAACTACGGCTGCTGAACCAGCCATATCATAAGTCATATCTTCCATAAATTTAGCTGGTTTAAGTGAATAGCCACCGGTATCGAAACAAACTCCTTTACCAATAAAGGCTAAAGGATTTGATTTTTTTTTTAATCCCTTCCATTCTATTGTTACAAGGTATGAACCTCTTACGCTTCCTTGCCCCACTCCAAGTAAAGCGTTCATGCCTAGTTTTTTTAATTTTTTTTGATTATAGATATTAATTTTTAATCCATATTTTTTGAGAGACTGAATCCGTTTTGCATATTCATCAGGATGTAAGATATTACCTGGCTCAGAAACTAGATCTCTAGCGTAAAAAGTGCCCTGCTCTAATGCTCTAAATTTTAACTGATCAATTTTTGATGGAATATTCTTTTTTCCAATAATATTAATCTTAATTATTCTATTCTCTTTTTTAGATTTATATTTTTTGAACTCATATGATTTTAATTTAAATCCATGTAGAAAATGTCCTGTAAAATTTTTGTTAGCGTTTAATACGCTATCTGAATTAATGGTATATTCTGGATTTTTTCCATTATTGACGTGATTATAAAGTTCTGCGCCTAAATTTTCTATTTCAAAATTTTTTATGTTTTTTTTAATTGACACTAAAACTATTTTTTTTTTTGAAGTAAGCTCAAAAACCAACAATTTTTTTGTCTTATCGCTTGTTTTTAATAAATCTGAGATATATGAATATTCTGAACTTAAAATATCCTTTTTAAGTGTTTTTAGATTAAATTTTTCATCCACAAATAAGACCAAATTTGTAGAAATTTTTCTTGAAGGGCTATTTTTAATGCTTAATTTTATTGACATTTTTAATATATATGTACTTTAGGTTGTATAAAATTGTAAACTAAAAGTTGAAAATATATAATGACTATTTTGTTAAATTTCAATGGAAAAATTAATATTTAAAAAAATTGTAAAAGACATAAGTTTATTCTTATTTATCTCAATAACGTGTGTTGCTACTATTGTTTGGATTATTCAGGCTGTAAATTATTTGGACCTAGTATCTGAGGATGGGCATAGTTTAAGAGTTTACTTTTTTTACACTCTTTTTTCTCTTCCTAAAATTTTAAGTAATATTTTACCTTTCATGTTTATGATATCTTTATTTTATGTAATAATAAATTATGAGTCAAATAATGAACTTATAATTTATTGGATAAATGGGATAACGAAATTAAATTTTGCAAATATAATTATTAAAATATCTATATTATACTTTTTAATCCAAATTTTATTGACAACAATTATAGTTCCATATTCCCTTGATAAAGGAAGATCGTTTTTTAGAACATCTAATATAGATTTATTTTCTTCAATTATTAAAGAAAAAAAATTTATTGATACAGTGGAAAAATTAACAATTTTTGTTGATAAAAAAGAAAATAATTTATTAAAAAACATAATTATTAAAGAAAAAATAAGTGAAGATCAGTCCCAGATTGTTGTTGCAAAAAACGGGGAGATTATTAACACCACGGATGGTGCTCAAAAAATAAAATTGAACGAGGGAAAGATTATTAATACTGAAAATCAAAATCAAAATATTATCGATTTTTCAAAATTTACACTTGATCTAAATAAATTTGACACCAATACAATTACAAATCAAAAAACGCAAGAAATGAAAACTTTTGATTTAGTAAAATGTATTCAGGTAATTGAAAATTACAGAAAAACAAATCCAAAAGAAAACAAGAAAAATTTTTTTAAAGGTTGTGCTTTTCAAATTTCTCCAGCTATCTCAGAAGAATTTTTAAAAAGGTTTTTTGCACCTATATTTATAATTCTTTTAGGATTATCCTCATCTTTGATAATTATTTCTAGCAAGAATAATCAAAATTATAAAACTAAGAATTTTCTTAAATTTTTTTTAGGAATATCTTTATTAATCATTTCAGAGATTTCTTTATCAAGCAAGATTGAAAGTTTAGAAAAATTGATAATCTATTTTTTGATCCCAATTACATTGTTTATAGTAATTTATGTTTATTTAATTTTTAGCTTAAGATATCAAAATATAGATTAATATGATTATCAATATCCATAAACAATACTTATTGAAAAAATTTTTAAAAAAAATTTTTTTAGTATCGGGGATATTTTTTATACTGATTTTAATTATTAATTTAATAGAAGAGGCTAACTTTTTAAAAAGTAGCGAAGCAAGCTTTATAATGCCGGTTATTTTATCATCGCTTAACGCCCCTTCGTTGTTATATGAAATGTTTCCTTTTATTTTTTTGATATCAACTCAATTTTTTTTTATAGAAATTTTTGAAAATCGAGAAATTTTTACTTTACGACAATTTGGAATGGACAACCTTAATTTATTAAGATTTTTAATCTATGTGTCATTTACATTAGGATTTCTCGTAATAATAATTTTTTATAATTTTTCGTCAATATTTAAAAATAAATATCTTCAAATTAAAAATGATTTTGCACAAGATAAGAAATATTTAGCCGTAATAACTAAAAATGGTCTTTGGATAAAAGATTTACAAAAAAATGGTACAGTAATAATTAATGCAGAAAAAATTGAAAATGAGTATTTAATAAATTCCTCAATTACCCAGTTAGATAAAAATTTTCTAATAACTAAAAATATAATTGCAAATAAGGTAGATGTTTCAAAAAAAGAATGGATACTTTTCAATGCGATCGTTACTGAACTGGATAATAGCTCAACTAAACATGAAAAAATTAATTTTAAAACAAATTTTGATTTAGAGAGAATAAGTAATCTTTTTTCAGACTTAACGTCCTTGACATATTTTGATCTTTTGAGTCTTGAAAAAGACTATAAATCTATAGGGTATTCTACTAATGAAATAAATATACAAAAACATAGGTTTTATTCACTGCCTTTTTTGTTATCTGCGATGACAATAATTGCTACAATAATTATGATTTATAATAAATTTAAAAAAAAGATTTTGTTTAATTTGTTTATTGGAATACTAATTTCTGTTTTAGTTTATTATTTAGGAAATTTTTCAAACCTTCTTGGAGAAAATGGAAAATTGCCATTAACTTTATCTGTATGGTTTCCAATCTTAATGTTACTAAGTCTCTCAATTATAGGAATTATTAGATTGAATGAAAAATAACTCTCATTTTATAAAAATATTGCTCATATTTTATTTTTACTTTGTGCAATTTAATAATCTTTTTGCTAAAGATTTAAATTTTCAAGCTTTAGAAATATTATCTTATGAAGAAGGAAATTTAATTGTTGGAAATAAAGATGCAGAAGCAAAAATTGATGGAGAATTAGAAATTTACGCAAATAAATTTACTTACAATAAAGAAGATGAGACATTAATCGCCGAAGGGAATGTTAAAGTAAATGATTTTATAAATAAAATAAATATTGAAACAAATAAAATATTTTATAACAAAACTCAGGATAAGATTGTCTCTTATGGTAAAACTTATTTTCTAATAAAAGAAAAATATAAAATTTTTTCAGAAGATGTAAACTTTCTTCTTAATGAGGCAATTATTTTTTCAAATAAGTCAACTGAAATTATAGATGACGAAAATAATAATATCAAACTTTCAGCTTTCAAATATTCAAATAAAACTGAAATCATTAAAGGTAGTAATATAAAATTAACAGACAAAGAGAGTAATAACTATTTTGTTGATAAAGGAATGTTAAAATTAAAAGATTATGAGATGTTAGGTAAAGATATTCAAGTTTATTTAAGAAAAGATAGTTTTGGAAATTTAGAAAATGAACCTAAGCTCAAAGGAAACTCGATTCACTATAAAAAAAATAAAACATTTATTTCTAAGGGCATTTTCACCTCTTGTAAAAAAAATGATAATTGTCCTCCATGGATGATTACCTCAAAACAAATTGTTCATGATAAAAAAGAAAGACAAATAAACTATAAAAATGCCTGGTTAAAAATTTATAATGTACCTGTGATGTATTTTCCAAAATTTTTTCATCCGGATCCCTCAGTAGATAGAAAATCTGGATTTTTAATACCACAATTAAATAATTCCAATAAACTTGGAACATCAATGACAATACCTTATTTCAATGTAATATCTGATAGTTCTGACTTAACATTTAAGCCAAGAATTTTTTCAACTAATGAAATTTTAATGCAGTCAGAATATAGAAAAAAAACAAAAAACTCATCGCATATAGTTGATTTTAGTTTGAATAACGATCAGAGTATATCAAATGACACAAGAACTCATTTCTTCTCAAATTCAAATATCAATTTGGAAAGCAAATTTTTTGAAGAAAGTTCGATATTTTTAAAATTAGAAAAAATTTCTAGTGATAATTATGCTGCGATTTATAATTTAGAGGGTACAAGTCCTATCATAAGTGATACTTCAACATTGGAGTCTAGTCTTGAATTCTCTGGAATAAAAAATGATTTTTATTTTGATATATCGGCTGAAGCTTATGAAAAAATGAATGTTCATAATAGTGATAAATATGAATTTGTTTATCCCAATTATTCTTTAAGTAAGTTATTTAATATTGAAAATAATTACTTAAATAATTATGAAATAATTTCTTCGGGTAATCAAAAAAAATACTCAACTAATATTTATGAAATGTCACAAGTAAATGATATTCTGATTTCATCTAATCAATTTATCTTAAATGATATTTTTGAAACTAATTTCAAGACTTTGTTTAAGAATGTAAATACTAAAGGCAAAAATTCGAGTACTTATAAGGACAAGACACAATCAGAAATTTTATCTAACTTTTTGTATGATATTTCACTACCATTAAAAAAAGTAGAGAAAAAATATACTAAATTTTTAACTCCCAAATTGTCATTAAGACATAGTCCAAATGAAACAAAAAATATACAAGATTTAGATAGGCAACTTAATATTGATAACATTTTTAGTTTAAATAGAATAGGTGCTAATGATGAGATTGAGAGTGGAACCTCTTTAGCTGTTGGAAGTGAATTCTTAATTAAAAATGAGAACCAATCTGATATTTTTTCTTTTGATCTAGGAACAGTATTTAGAGAGAAAGAAAATAAGAATTTGCCCTCAAATAGCACATTAAGAAATTCACAATCCGATATTGTAGGTGGCTTATCTTTTAGTGGCACAGAAAATTGGAAAATAAATTATAAATTTTCAGCTGATAATGATTTAAATACAGTAAACCTTCATAGTTTAGGGAATACTTTTAATGTAAATAATTTTATTCATACCTTTGAGTTTTATGAAGAAAATAATTCATTAGGTGATAATAGTTATTATTCTAATACTCTTACATATGAGGCAAATAAAAATAATTTTGTTTCATTTAGAACAAGAAGAAATAATAAAACTAATCTTACTGAATTTTATAATTTAATTTATGAATATAAGAATGATTGTCTTGTTGCATCGATTAATTATAATAAAGAATATTATTCAAATAATACTCTTGAACCAACTGAAAATTTATTTTTCAATATAACCCTCATACCACTAGGTTCAACAAATACAGATAACATATTAGACAAATAAATGAAAAAAATATTCATTTCTTTTTTTTTTATAATTATTTTTAGTAACGTAAATCATGCTGAGACAAAAGAAGTAAAAATTTTAAGAAAAATAGGAAATCAAATCATTACAAATATAGATATTGAAAATGAATATAAATATTTGATTTCACTTAATAAAGAATATCAAAAACTAGAGAAAGAACAAATTTTTAATTTTGCGAAATCTTCTCTTTTTAGGGAAAAAATAAAGGAGAGTGAATTAAAAAAATATTTTGATTTAGGTGTTCAAGATTCCTTCTTAAACAGTAAAATTAGTGAAATTTATAAAAATTTAGGTTTTGCTAATTCAGAAGATTTTCAAAAATATCTTGATCAATTTGATTTAAGAATTAAAGATGTTGTCAAAAAAATCGAAATAGAATTGAAATGGAATAAATTAATTTATGATAAATATAAAGACCAATTAGTGATTAATGAAAAAGCTTTGAAAAAAAAGATAATTGATGATACAAGAAATAAAGATACATTCAATTTATCTGAACTAATTTTTTCCTACAAAACAGAACAAGAAAATAAAGAAAAACTAGCTGAAATAATCAAAAGTATAAATGAGATTGGATTTGAAAATACTGTTTTAATTTTTAGCGAGTCAGAAACGAGAAAAAATTCTGGTAATTTGGGTTGGGTTAGTGAATTAAGTTTATCAAAAACAATTTTGAAAAAATTAGAAAAAGTAAATGTGTCGGAAATTACTGAGCCAATTCAATTGCAAAATGCTATATTGATTCTAAAATTAAATGACAAAAAAAAAATACAAATGTCCTCTATAAACGTAGATGAAGAGTTAACAAAATTAATCAAATTTGAGACTAATAAACAATTGAATACATTTTCCAAAATTTTCTTTGAAAAAATAAGAGTAAAGTTAAATATCAATGAATAAAAAACCTATATTAATTGTTGCTGGTGAACCTTATAGTGTTTTTTCTGAGATTTTTTTCAAGTCTTTAAAAAAATTGAACTTAAAAAGACCTATAGTCTTAATTGGATCAAAAAATATATTTAAACAACAAATGAAAAAATTAGGTTATAGATATTATTTTGAAGAAATGGATAAAAACTTATCTAAAAAAATAATTACTAAAAAAAAAATTATAAATATAATTAACGTACAATTTAATTTTAAGAAAACTTTTGATAAGATTACAAATAAGTCAAATAGATATATAAATGAATGTTTTTTTACAGCTAATAATTTATTAAATAATGAAAAGGCTTATGCTCTTATAAATGGACCTATATCAAAAAAAAACTTTTTAAAAACTAAATATCTAGGAGTCACTGAATATCTCGCTGAAATGAATAATGTTAAAGATTTTGCAATGTTAATATATAATAAAAGATTATCTGTCAGCCCAATTACGACTCATATTGCAATTAAGAAAGTTTCAAGTCAAATTTCAAAAAAAAAGATTATAAATCAAGTTAATTTAATCAGAAAATTTTATTATTCTTTGTTTAGAAAAAAAATAAAAATTGGAATTACTGGTTTAAATCCACACTGTGAAAGTAACTTCAAAGATAGTGAGGAAAAAAGAGTAATTTCTCCTGCAATAAAATATCTTAAAAAAAAGAAATTTAATGTAATAGGTCCCTTGCCTGCTGATAGTTTGTTTATGGATGAAAATAGAGATAAATTTGATGTAATTATTGGTATGTATCATGATCAAGTTTTGACACCAATCAAAACTATCCATAATTTTGATGCAATTAATATAACCTTAGGTCTTCCATATTTAAGAATCTCACCCGACCATGGAACTAATAATCAAATGTTAGGCAAAAATAAATCTAATCCTAAGAGTTTAATTTCTGCTATAAAATTTTTAACAAATTAAGTGAAACTAATAGCAAAAAAAAGTTTGGGTCAAAATTTTTTAATTGACAAAAATATTCTAGAAAAAATTGTAAATCTAACAAATATAAAAGATCAAACAATTATAGAAATTGGACCAGGCACTGGTAATTTAACTAATTTCATTTTAAGAAATAAACCAAAAAAAGTTTTAGTTATTGAGAAAGATAAAAGTTTAGCTTTAATTCTTAAAAAAAATTTTAAAGAAAAATTAGAAATCATTAATAATGATGTATTAAAAATTGACGAAAAATCATTGTCAAAAGATAAAGTGATTGTTTTTGGAAATTTACCTTACAATATTTCAACAGAAATTTTATGCAAATGGATTTTAAATTTGAATAATGAGAAATTTTGGTTTCATTCATTAATACTAATGTTTCAAAAAGAAGTAGCTGATAGAATTATTTCAAAATTTAATTCATCAAAATATGGAAGATTATCAATATTAACTAATTGGAAACTTAATGTAAAAAAAATCACTGATATTAAACCTAATAGTTTTAACCCAAAACCAAAAGTAGATAGTACTTTATTATTTTTTTCCCCAAAAAAAAATTTTTTCAAAATTAAAAATCCAAATAATTTAGAAAAAATAACTAGAATTTTTTTTAATCATAGACGAAAAATGATAAAAAAACCTTTTAATCAATTATTCCACGGAAATCCTGAAATCGTAAGAAAGTTAAATTTAAATATGAATTCGAGACCGCAAAATTTAGATTTTGAAACTTATTATAAGCTCACTAATGAATTTGAAAATTTAAGAAGTTAATTTATCAACATGAGATCTTATATAATTAGAATCATAATCTTTAGAACCACTATTAATCTCTGCTTTAATTAAACTTACAATTTTTAAGTAACATTCATTAAGATTTTCATTTATAACAACGTAATCATAATTTATCCAATGCAATACATCACGACTAAACTGTTTCATCCGCTCCTCTGCTATCAATTTATCTTTCATGTCTCTATTAGATAATCTTTCAAACAACACTTCCCTACTTGGTGGCAATATAAAAAAAGTTATCAATTTATAATCTAAATTTTTATTTTTAATTTGATCAGCTCCTTGCCAATCAATATCGAATAAAACATTTTTTCCTTTGTTAAGTTTGTCAATTACAGGTGTTCGCGTTGAACCGTAAAAATTGTCAAAGACTTTTGCATATTCTAAAAATTCCTCATTCTTAATGAGTCTTTTAAAATTATCTTCTGTTGTAAAATAATAATCTTTATCAGGAATCTCATCTGGTCTTGGTTTGCGGGTAGTATGAGAAATTGAAATTTCAAAATTATCCATCTTTGAAAGTAAATTCACTAGTGTCGTTTTACCTGCTCCGGATGGAGAAGATAAAATAATCATTATCCCATCATTTTCTGGGGGCATTAAAGTTAGTTTGCTTTTCCTTCAATAAATTTTACAGCATCACCAACGGTTAAAATTTTTTCTGCTTCACTATCAGAAATCTCTGAGCCAAATTCTTCCTCGAAAGCCATGACTAATTCGACTGTATCTAAACTATCCGCACCCAAGTCATCAATAAAACTTGATTCCTCTGTTACCTTTGCTTCGTCGATTCCTAGGTGGTCTGCTACTATTTTTTTAACTTTGCTTGAAACATCTTCTGACATTTTGATCCTTTATAGTTATGATTTCTTAATAGTTTAAAAACCTATTTTGTCAAGCCATATACATGCCTCCGTTAACATGCAATGTTTCTCCATTTATATAATTTGATTGATCAGAGGCTAAAAAAAGAACAGCATTAGCAATATCTTCTGGTTCACCTAATCTTTCCGATGGAATTTTGGAGATTATAATTTCCTTGAATTTTTCATCAATTTTATCTGTCATTGCAGTTTTTATAAAACCTGGTGAAATACAGTTAATGTTTATATTTTTTTTTGCATATTCAATTGCTAAGCTTTTTGACATTGCTATTATTCCCGCTTTAGAAGCAGTATAATTAGATTGTCCTAAATTACCTGTATGCCCTACCACTGAAGTAATATTTACTATTTTTCCAGATTTATTTTTTAACATCTTTTTAATAGCAAACTTACTTAATAAAAATGTAGAGGTTAAATTTATATCAATTACTTTTTTCCATTCATTTAAACTCATTCTAATTGCAAGATTGTCTTGGGTTATCCCAGCATTATTTATTAAACAATCTAAATTACCACCAAGTTCTTTTGATGCACTTTCTATGAATTCCTCAATTCTCTCATTTTCTGAAATATCAAATTTTTTAATTTTTAAATTTTTAAATTTTGATTTTAATTCTTCAAGCTTTTCTACTTTAGTTCCTGTCGCTAATAAATTTACCTCATTTTCATATAACTTTTGTATTATCGAATTTCCAATACCTCCTGATGCTCCAGTAACAATAATATTTTTATTTTTTAAATCTTTCATAATTTTATTTTTTGTATATCACTTACATCATTAATTGTATTTATTTTTACAGTTTTATCTATCCTTTTAACTAAGCCAGAAAGGACTTTGCCTGGTCCAATTTCGATGAAATGATTTACACCATCTTTAATCATTTTGTATACACTTTCTCGCCATCTAACTCTATTTTCAATTTGATCAATTAATAATTTTTTAATTTCATCTTTTTGAAAAACTTCATCAGCAGTCACATTTGAAATTAATGTATTTTTGCCATCTTGAAACTCAATTTTTTGAATTTCTTCTTGCATAATTTTAGTTGCTTTATTCATTAATTTACAGTGAAAAGGAGCGCTAACAGGAAGTTTTATATTTTTAATATTATTAATCTTAAGAATCTCAATCATCTTTGATAAATCATTATTTTTTCCACTTAAAACAATTTGTCCCTCTGAATTATCATTAGCTATTTCAACAAAAAAATTTTTACTATTATCTATCAAAATTCTCTCTATTCTTTCAACACTTGAACCTAGAACTGCTAACATTCCACCTTCTCCTTTTGGAACAGCATTTTGCATCGCACCACCTCTAATCCTTAGTAAGTTTATCGTTTTAGAAAAATTTAAGTAACCTGCCGTAGATAAAGCTGAATATTCACCGAGTGAATGTCCAGCAAAATATTTTGCATTATTTAAATCGATATTAAATTCTTTTTTGATAACATTAAATATAGAATAACTTATTAAAAAAATAGCAGGCTGGGTATTTATTGTAAGGTCTAAATCCTCTTTCGGACCATCTAAAATAATTTTTGATAATGGAAGTTCTAAAACTTCATCTGCTTCTTTAAAAGTTTTTTTTACTAGATCATAATTCTTAAAAAACTCTTTACCCATTCCCACTAATTGCGAACCCTGACCAGGAAAAATTACTGAAAACATCTAAAAAAACCTATTCTTTTTACCATTTTGCTATTGTAATTGAAGATTTATAATAGTATATCCTCATTTTTTATAAAATAATTTTAATGAATTTATACGAGCACACCATTATAGCAAGACAGGATACGTCTCCAAATGAAATAAAGCTTCTTACGGAAAAATATGCAAAAATAGTTGAAAAAAATAATGGAGAAATAGTCAAAACCGAAAACTGGGGACTTTTAAATCTTTCTTATCTAATTAAAAAAAATAAAAAAGGCAGCTATATCCATTTTAAGATAAAAGGGAAAGGTAATGTGATTGGAGAACTTGAAAAAAATGAAGCTCTTGATAAAAAGTTACTTAGATATTTAACTGTAAAAGTTAAAAAATTTGATCTTGAAACAGATTATTTTTCAAAAAAAGATGAAAAAGAAAAAAAAGACAGTACTAAAGATTAATTATGCCAAAAAGACAAAGTGGAAATAAAAAAGGTAAACAAAGTAATTTTGCCAAATTAAGTATTTTTCAACCAAATAAAAATAGGTTTAAAAAAAGTTGTCCTTTATCGATAAAAGGTGCACCAAAAATAGACTATAAAAATATTAAACTTTTAAAAAGATACGTATCTGAGAATGGTAAAATATTACCATCCAGAATAACAAATGTTAGTCAAAAAAAACAAAGAGAATTATCTGCTTCGATAAAAAGAGCTAGAAATTTAGCTCTATTATAGGAGAATTACATGAAAGTAATATTACTTGAAAATCTTAAAAAAATTGGAAGCATAGGTGAAGTTATTGAAGTGAAACGAGGCTTTGCAAGAAATTTTTTAATAGCAAATAAAAAAGCTTTATATGCTTCAAAAGAAAATATTTCAGAAGTTGAAAAGATAAAATCAGTATTATCAAAAAAAGATAATGAAAAAAAAATAGAGGCAAAAACATTAGCAGAGAAAATAAATAATAAAAAATATTTAGTAAAAAAATTATGTACAGAAAATAAAGAACTTTATGGCTCAGTTAAACCAACAGAAATATCAAAGCTTATCAATGAAAAAGATAAAGTTAATATTAAACCTTCTATGATACAGCCAGTAAAAGAGATAAAAGCAATTGGAAAATTTAAAGTAAAAGTTACATTACACTCTGAAGTTGATGCTGAAATTACTATTGATGTTGTGTCTGCAGAAATAATTCAATAATTATACAATTTTTTCCCCAATAATTTTTTTCATTTTTTATTAATCATAGTTTGGTGTAAAAATTAACAATGGAAAATAATCTTACCATTGTACAAGATAAGTTTAAAGAACTTCCAAATAATATAGAAGCAGAACAAGCTGTAATTGGGTCAATTCTTGTCACAAATGAAATTTTTGACGAAATAAACATTATAATAAAAAGTGAAAACTTTTATGATCCAATGCATCAAAAGATTTTTGGAGCAATTGAAACTTTAATTTTTAAAGGTTTGTTAGCAAACCCAATTACTTTAAAAAATTATTTTAAAGATGAAAAAGATGAATTAAATGTTCCAGAATATTTGGTGAAAATTACAAAATTTTCAACTTCTGCAAGACAGGCAATTGAATATTCAAAAATAATATATGACATGTTCGTTAGGAGAGAATTAATTAAGATTTCTGAACAAACAATTGATGACGCAAAATTAAATAATCTTGATACAAATGGACAAGCCATAATTGAAAGCTCTGAAAAAGAATTGTTTAAATTAGCCGAGAAAGGATCTTTTAGCTCTTCATTTATCAAATTTGATCAAGCTCTAAAAGAAACTATTGATATGGCTTCAGCAGCTTATAAAAATGAAGATGGTATTGTTGGAGTTCCAACGGGACTTAGAGATTTAGATGATAGATTAGGAGGTCTTCATAAATCTGATTTGATTATTATTGCAGGAAGACCAGGGATGGGTAAAACTGCATTAGCTACCAATATTGCATTTAATGCAGCTCAAAAACTTTTAGACAGTGGAAGAAAATCTTCAATCGCTTTTTTTTCTTTAGAAATGTCATCTGAGCAATTATCAACCAGAATTTTAGCTGAACAATCTCGAATCAAATCAAATGATATTAGAACAGGAAGAATTTCTGATGAACAATTTGATAAATTTATTGAAACTTCAAAAAATATTGCTGAACTTCCTTTGTTTATTGATCAAACACCTGCAATTACAATTGCTGCAATGAGCAACAGGGCAAGAAGAATAAAAAGGACAGAAGGTTTGGATATGATTATTGTTGACTATATTCAACTAATGAAAGGAACAACAAACTATAAAGATGGAAGAGTTCAAGAAGTTTCTGAAATTACACAAGGATTAAAAGCAATTGCTAAAGAGTTGGCGATACCAGTTATAGCTCTTTCTCAATTATCAAGACAAGTTGAACAAAGAGATAATAAAAAACCTCAATTATCTGATTTAAGAGAATCAGGTTCGATTGAACAAGATGCTGACGTGGTAATGTTCGTTTTTAGAGAGTCATATTATTTAGAAAATAAAGAACCACAACCCGCAACTGTTGAACACGCAGAATGGCAAGCTAAAATGAATGAAATTTCTAATTCCGCAGAATTAATTATTGGAAAACAAAGGCATGGTCCAACTGGAAATGTATTTCTTGAGTTTGAGGCAATGTTTACCAAATTTAAAGATAAAGATACTCAAATCAACTAAATTCCCATATAAATGGCTTAGATGATGTTAAGCCAATTTTACCAAAATATTATATTGAGGAAACCTAAGTCAGTACTTATCATTCTATTTATCACCTTAGTAAGTTTTGGCTATAACTCAAAAGATTTTAGATTAGATGCCTCCTCTGAAACTCTATTAATTGAGGGCGATCCCGATCTTAAATATCTTCAAGAAATATCTAAACGATATGGGTCTAAAGAATTCTTGATACTTACTTATACTCCTAATGAAGAAATGATATCAGATGCATCAATTAATAATCTTCTAAGTCTAAAATATAAAATTCAAAGTTTAAGTTGGGTTCACAGCGTTATTACTCTTTTAGATATACCATTATTAAATAGTTCTGATGTACCCCTACAAGAGAGACTTGAAAACTTTAAAACTCTTAAAGACGATGATATTGATAAATCTAGAGGATTTAACGAAATCAAAAGTAGTCCAGTTTTTAGAAATTTTGTAATTAGTGAAGATGGTAAAACAAGCGGCATCATCGTTAATATAAAAAAAAATGAAACTTTGGAAAATATTGAGGATAAATCAAAACAAGAAATTGAAGATCTTAAAGATTTAATTAAAAAAAAAAATCACCAAAATATTCTTGAAATAAGAGACGTTATTAAAAGTTATGACGATATTGGTAAAATTCACTTAGGTGGAATACCTATGATTGCTGACGACATGATGTCATTTATTAAAAGCGACATAATTGTTTTTGGGATAGGTGTACTTTTATTCATCATCGCAACTCTATGGTTCGTATTCAGAAAACTTATTTGGATAATTGTTCCAATAAGTAGTTGTTTTTTTTCAGTATTAATAATGATGGGCATATTAGGTTTATTAGGTTGGAAAGTTACAGTAATTTCATCAAATTTTATTGCTTTAATGTTAATTTTAACAATGGCAATGAATATTCATATAAGTACCAGATTTTTACAACTAAAAGAAAAACTTACTAACAAAAGTATTTTAGAATTAATTACTTTAACCACAAATAAAATGTTTTGGCCAGTTTTGTATACTGTGTTAACGACTATAATTGCTTTTCTGTCTTTAATTTTTAGTGAAATAAAACCTATTATTGATTTTGGATGGATGATGACTTTAGGATTATTAACTTCTTTTACCGTCACATTCACATTACTTCCGACACTCATTAATTTTGTTTCAAAAGAAAAAATTTCTCTCAAAAAATACGATAATTCATCAATTACAACTTTTTTTTCAAAAATATCTATTAATAATCAGAGACTAATTTTTATTTTAACATTTATCGTTATAATAATCAGTTTTATTGGCATTAGCCGTTTAGAGGTTGAAAATAGTTTCATAAATTATTTTAGTAAAAAAACTGAAATTTATAAGGGGATGAAACTAATCGATGAAAAATTAGGTGGCACTACTCCACTTGAAATCATTCTAAAATTTCCAAAAAAAGAAAAAAATACATCTGATGAAGAAGATGAATTTGAAGATTGGGGAGATGAAGACAAAACTGATGATGAAAAATACTGGTTCACTAAGGATAAAATCAATAAAATTACAAAAGTTCATAATTATCTTGATAGTTTGCCCCAAGTTGGAAAGGTACTATCTTTTTCATCAATTATTGACGTAGCAACGGTTTTAAATAATAACAAACCTCTTGGCACTCTAGAAATGGGCGTACTTTATTCCAAAATACCTAAATCTATTAAGACTGAAATTATTGATCCTTATATTTCTATAGAGGATAATGAAGCGAGAATTAATCTTAGAATAATTGACTCTCAAGAAAATCTACGAAGAAATGATTTAATTAATAAAATTAATTATGATTTAGAAAATAAAATTGGATTAAATAAAAATGAATTTCAGCTTGCTGGAGTATTAATTTTATTTAATAATTTACTTCAAAGCTTATTCAAATCGCAAATACTCACATTAGGCTTGGTGATGGTTGGAATATTTCTTATGTTTGTAGTGCTGTTTAAAAATATAAAATTATCTTTAATTGGAGTTGTTCCAAATTTCATAGCAGCATTTTTTATTTTAGGAATTATTGGATTGCTTAATATTCCATTAGATATGATGACTATAACAATTGCTGCAATTACTATTGGTATTGCTGTGGATAATAGTATTCATTATATCTACAGATTTAAGGAAGAATTTAATAACTCACAAGATTATCAAAAAACTTTAAAGTTATGTCACTCAACAGTCGGAAGGGCTATTTTGAATACCTCTATAACAATAGTTTTTGGATTTTCTATTTTGGTCTTATCTAAATTTATTCCAACTATTTATTTTGGTATTTTTACAGGTATGGCTATGTTATTAGCAATGATATCAGTTCTAACTTTGCTTCCA
>MDTD01002219.1_pt1 | contig 20882 bp, 19 predicted proteins | sample 811221 | NCBI WGS metagenome assembly MDTD01 (sample SAMN05326646, study PRJNA326480) | marine metagenome | isolation source: seawater | place: Pacific Ocean: South West | collected 2011
ATAAAAAACAAAAATTAGAACTTTATAAAGTACTTGGCTATTCCATTTGTGCTCTTATTGGAGGTGCAGGTAGCGCAAAACAAATAGGTGTAGGTGCTGATTTGGGAGATATAATATTGGGTTGGACTATATCTCTTGTAATAATCTTTGTAGTCTTTAAAGTACTTAGAGTTCTTAAAATAATTTAGATTTGTAAAATTCTCTAATGAGATTTTCAAAAGAAGAAGAATATTTACGTCAGAAAGATAAGAAACTTAAAAAAATAATTGATACAAATGGTCATATTGTTTTTAAGCCTGTTAAAAATAATCAATTTGATACACTCGTTGGAATAATTATCTCTCAATTTATATCAACAAAAGCGGCAAACTCTATTTTTAATAAATTAAGAAAAAGCTTTAATTCAGAGTATTTAAATGAGAAACAATTTCAAAACCTTACAATTGGACAAATCAAAAAACTAGGACTGAGTGGAAATAAAGCAAGAACAATAAAAGAGATTTCAGACTTATTTTTAAGTCAAAATTTTAAAGATTTATCAATACTTAATGAAAAAACTTTAAACGATAGATTAATGTCAATATTCGGAATTGGATCGTGGTCTGTAAATATGTTTGAAATTTTCTGTTTAGGTGAGCTTGATGTTTTTTCTTCAAAAGACGCAGGACTAAGACTGGCTATGAACAGAGGAGGGTTTGTAAAACCTGATAGTGATTGGGAAAAATATGATTCATATGCTGAAAGATGGTCTCCATATAAATCTATTGCTTCATTACATTTATGGAAAACAGTTGATTAAAACTTGTTATATTTTTATCAGTTATAATTCGTTTAGGCTTTACTAAATAATAAAGCCAAAAAAACTATGATATTGCTAAATCGTATAAAGAATCAAAAAATTTTTATTATTCTTTCTATTTTGTACATTCCTCTATTTAGATATTTTATATCAATAAACAACACAGGAGGTCACACTTTTATGACGGCAGACTGGTTAGTTAACTACAATTATGGTTTTGTAAAAAGAGGACTTTCTGGAACGATTTTTCTATCGATTACAAGAGATAAAGATACTTTATTAGATTTGTTATCTTTTTCTTTAATTTTGATTTATGTATTTATCTTTTTCTTATTGAATAAGATTTACAATTCAGAAAAGCAAAATTATCTATCCGTTGTACTTATTTTTTCACCTGCTGCTTTTTTATTTCCTATATATGATTCACAAGGTTCATTTAGAAAAGAAATTCTTGGATTTTTAGCTGTTTTACTTTTAGCTAGTTCAATAAAATCTTCCAAAAGATATAAATATGTTTCCATGAGTTTATTTATTTACTCTATTGCAGTATTTTCACATTCCGTAAATGTTTTTTTTATTACAACAATTTTTGTTTTAATCTATATTTTTTTTGATAATAAATTATTGTTACTCACTCTGTTTAGCATTCCTGTCGTACTTTATTTATTGTTGTACTACCTTTTCTCATCATCTGAACAAGAACTATATATAATTCGTGACAATATATGTAATGATTTAGTTTCAATTGGACTTTCAAATTTATGTGGATATGGTACTTTTGATTTTTTAGTCTGGGATGTAAATGCTAACTATCTTCTGGTTCAGAATTACATTATTAATGAAAATCGAAATGAATATTATTTTTATTTCCTAATTTTCTTTTTATCAATAGTTCCATATTTTTTTGATTCGAAATCCATCAAATTAATGAAGTATTACTTATTTGTAAGTATTTCATTTATCCCTTTGTTTTTGTACGCATATGACTGGGGTAGATGGATATACATAATGTCCATCTGTTTTTTAGTACTATATCTTTTGTCAGAAAAAAGTTCAAAAAATAATTTAACTCTGATTTTACTTTTTACTTATCCATTTTTATATAGGATGGAACATTGTTGCAAACCAATGATCCACTTTAAAGAAAATTTTATTTTTGAAAACTTTTTTTATGTATTGGAGGTATTAAGAAATATAATTTAAAGATATATTGTTCATCGACAGCACATCGTAATATCTAGTTTGTATGCATTTTACAAAATTAATACAATCTTTTTTATTTTTATTTTTTATTAAACATAATTTTCATGAAATATTTAATGAATTTTGTCCTAAATCAATTTATTCTTTTAAGAATAGTTAGACCGTTATTATTCTCGTATCTTTTAACCAGATACCATGACTTTTCTTCAGCTAGGAACTCTTCAACTGCTGGCCAAAGACCTTTCTCGATTTCTTCTTTTGTAAAACCTGTTTCAGCTGATTGTTTTTCAATATTCTGATTAAACCTAATTGATTCGCCTGTAACTCCATCAAGGGTTGTATCGTGAAGGAGAATATATTTTTTAGTAAGTTTAGCAAACTTAGCAAGCTCTCTTTTTAGCTGTCCATAGACATGCCACGTATCAATAAAAGTTAAATCAAATTTTCTATCAAATTCTATATCTAAATTATTTTTCCAAACCCAATCCAAGGTAACATTTAATCCATTTGCTACAGACTTGATTTCTTGTATGTCACACTCATTAATATCATTTAAGAATAAATATTTATTATTAAATTCTGACTCACTCAATCCTTTTAAGAATGCCCATGAGGAAACTACACCTCTAACACCAGTCTCAAAAATTGTTTCACATTCTAATGCGTGCAAATAAAGTGTTTTTAAATGTTCATTTATATCTGATTCTTTATTTTTTAAATAATTAAATTTCCAATTCAAATATTTTTTATAATCATTTAAGTCAGTTTTTTTGTATTTCGCATAATAATATTTATATTTACTTACTCTTATAGGGTTTTTAAGAAATTGTATAAGTGAATTTATACCTAATTTCCACATAAGATACTTTATTAATTCTTTATTGTTATATTTTTCAATCAATTTTTTAATCATATAATTCACAGTCTATTCTAATAATTTAATTCAATCAGTTATTATTGGCTTACATGGAAAAAAATATTTTTATACATGAAACTTCAATCGTTTCAGATGACGCAAACATCGGAGAAAATGGAAGTATATGGCATTTTTCACATATAAGAGAAAATGTCACAATTGGTAACAATGTAACAATTGGACAAAACGTTTATATTGATAAAGATGTTGTCATCGGAGATAATTGTAAAATTCAAAATAATGTTTCAATTTACAAGGGTGTAACAATTGGTGACAATGTTTTCATTGGTCCCTCTGTAGTATTTACAAATGATTTGTACCCAGACGCTAGAAGATGGACTGAAGAAAATATAGTATCAACCCAAGTTATGAATGGTGTTTCAATTGGAGCAAATTCAACAATAATCTGTGGAATTGTTCTTTATGAAGGCTGTTTGATAGGTGCTGGAAGCGTTGTTACAAATGATATACAATCAGGAAAAATTGCTTACGGAAACCCAGCAAAAGAAATAAAAAATTACAATACTTTTTAATTGTCATTGAAGAAAAAATTAGCAATAAATAAAAAAAGAGAAATTCTTTATAAAGCAATTTTAATTTTGTTGATACTAAGCTTTCCTGTTTTTAATGATTTTATTACAGAAGATATTGATATTGGAAATAGTTCATCTTTTATTAACAGCTTAAATGAAAACTCATGTTCAATATCAATAATCGATTTATATATAGAAAACTATGAAAGAATTAGGGACGATGAAATATTACTTTCATCAAGAAATCTTGAAATATTTCCAGAATATCGCAATATTTTCTGCATAGGTACTGTTACTGACGCAAAGTTAGATTATCAAGATAAAGAAATTTATTTTATAGGAACTTCAGGCATACTACATAACTTTTTAGAGGTTACGTTCTTTTTGATTTCAATATTCTTAATAACAATCAGTAAAAATAAAAATTTATTGAGTTCATCTTTTTATTTTTTTTTAGGATATGGATGCATTTATTTTATTTTTGATCCAGAATTTAATCTTATTAAATTAATAAATCCTATTCACTATCAAGGGGAATTTAGTCTTTCAAATTTCTTAATACCTACATATTTAATTTTTGTTACTTTACAAAAAGATACTAAAAATAAGTTCAGATTATTTTTGGTTTTTTATCTAGTTTTTTTCTTTTATGAATTTTTTGGTATTTTTGTTGTCTTAATATTTTTGTTTTATAAGTTTGATTTTGGGTTTAGTAATAGTGAGAAGCAAATATTTAAATTATTGCCAATTATATTTTATTTTATAAGAATCATTTCAAGCCTGTTCAGCAATTTACAGGGCATTTGGACAGGAATGGCTCAAAAAGCGTATATCGGCACAAGCAAGTTTTACGACAGCCTTTATAACTTTATTAGTTTTAATAATATGTACAATTTAAACAACGGGTTTCCCTGTAATGAATCAGAAAACATATGTAGTAAATTTTTAGCTGGTGGGCCACTTTCAACAATTGGATTTCAAAACAATCCTGAAAAATCAGCCATAGCTTTTGGAGTATTAAGTATTGTGTTACTTTTAGTTTTTTACATAATATGTTTAAGAACTTTTGATAAATATTATTTTTTTATTGTGTGTTTATTCATAAGTCCTCCTATTAATTTTTTAACCTTCTTAGGGAATGACGATTTGTTAATCGCTCTTTTAGTACTGTATATTTTTTCAAATTACGAAAAAAACTTTGCTTTAAGCTGTTTACTTGTCTTAGTTTTAGCTTTATTTCAATTACACCCAATATTTATATTTTTTGGACTAATTTATAACTCAATTTATTTAAATTCAAAGAGACAATTTATTATCTCTTGTATATTTTTTATCTCTACTTTTATTCCAATTTTTAATTTTGTATTTTTACGGGGAAATTCTATTGCTATAAATTTTGGATCATTTTATGATTATGGTTTTTTGTCAATTTATAATATTTTTACTAATTCAAGTGATACAAATAATTTTTATATAGGCATGGGAATTTTACTTTCGATATTGTTTGTATTTTCTTTTACTAAAAAACCAGAAATTGACAAACTCATAATTGATATTAATTTTTATGAAAAACTCTACAACATATTTTCAATATGGTTTTTAGGAAGAATGATATTTGCTAATGCTAGTTATTCTTTACCAATTTTTTACTTTGCATTTTTTATTATTTTTGTTTCAAATAAACAAAAAAATATTCAGAACTTATTAATTTTTGCAATATTTTTATCACCAACTTACTCTGAATTTCCAGATTTTATTGCAAACTTTCTTTTGGTATTAAAAGAAGCTTCCTTAATTTTGATATTCTTATTTATTTTTTATAATCTAATAATCAACTTTTCTAAAGATATAAAATATTTCAATTTAAAGAGTAGATTATAAATACTTAGGCAATATCATTAATAATAGAATTTTGTATGAAAAAAATTAAAGTTTTTACCCAAGACCTTATTCAAGTTTCAAGGCTTACTAAAACTAAAAATAAAAAGATAAGAATTTTTACTGCAGGCTTAATTTCAAATCTTATAGTACTTATGGATGTGTTAATAATTCTTTCATTCACGCATGTTTTTACAGATGAAGTCTCATTTAAAAATAACCTTATAGATTTATTATTTAATAATTTAGAAATTTTACCGTTTTTGATAGTTATAAGGTTTTTATCTGTATATTACGAAAAAATAAATATTGCTAAGTTAAGACTTGAAATTGAAGAAAGTCTTAGAGATGAGCTAATAAATGAAGTTTTTAATAAGGGAAACTATTCTTCATCTGATGCATATTTTTATATAAACACAATTGCCGGTCAGGTCTCAAGTTTTTACAGTACCCTAGCAGTTTTTATTGGAAGTGCTCTTCAGGTAGTTGCTTATACCTCATATTTAATTTTTACAGATATAAGAACTATATCAATATTGTCAATTGGGATAATTATTCTTTACTTTCCAACTATTTACATTGTTAAGCTTGGCAGAAAAATTTCCCATAAGACATATATTTCAAGCCAGGAAATAAGTTCAGACATTGAAAAAATTGTAGACAATATATATTTAATTAAAATTTTAAACCTAACTTATAATGAGCTAGAAAATTTTAGAACAAACCTCAAAAATTATTATGATTCTACTCTTACAAATTTAAGATTGGGTTCGATAAATGCAATTATTCCAAACTTTATTACTTTTTTTGGACTTGGGTTAATGGTAGTTTTCTTTGACATTGTTAAATTTATTACATTAGATTTTATAGGTGTAGCACTTAGGCTATTTCAAGCTTTAGGTGTTTTAAATAGTAATTTACATTTAGTAAGTGCTTATCATATTTATCTTGAAAAGCTATTTCAGCTTGAGAAAAATAAGTCTTCCGTTAATAAAGATAACTTTGTAATTAATGAAGTTATGGATGAAGAAATAGCTATACAATTTAATAATGTAAATTTTAAATATTTTAATTCTGATGAAAATATATTTAGTAATTTAGATTTAACAATTAAAAAGAATAAGCATACAGTAATTACAGGTCCTAATGGTTCAGGAAAAAGCACCTTACTTGGTTTACTATCAGGAATATTTTATCCAACAAATGGAAAAGTAAATGTGTATTCAGATAAATTTGGCTATGTGGGAGCATCTCCGATGATAATAAACGCTACTCTAAGAGAAAATCTTAATTATGGAAATAAAAAAATTAAAGATGATCTCGAATTGTTAAAGTTGATTGAACAGTTCGAAGTATTTAATGAAGAAAAACAAAGCCCACTAGATTTAAAAGTAAGTAATAAAAGTCTATCAACTGGTCAAATGCAAAAGGTTTCATTTATACGGGCTTTATTAAACGATATAAATATTCTGCTTCTAGATGAGTCTTTATCAAATGTTGATAAGAACACAAAGGATTCAATACTTTCTGTATTAGAAAAAATGGACATCACAATTATTAACATAACTCATAATCTTGAAGATTTTACAAGTTACGATTCACATTTGAAACTAACTATAAATGAAGATAAAAGATCAGTAGTTTTTGTTTAACAAGGTCAAGAAATCTTTATAATCTTTTTTTACTATAGTATTTAATTCGTTTTTTACATTTTTACTAGACGCAGAAGCTAATGAAATCAGATTTAACTTTTCTTCGTTATATTGTAAATTTTTAATTGTAGTTAAGATCTCAGAGCTATTTTTTACAATTATTCCAGAAACTCCATTTTCAATTAATTCATTTGTATTTTGTTCATCCAAAGCAATTACTATACATCCCGCGGACTGTGCTTCAAGGATAGTTTTAGGATTCCCTTCAAACTTTGATGTAGTTACAAAGAAAATATAATCCTCATAAGTTTTTTGAAGAGTTTCATAATCTAAGAGCCCTAGAAAATTAACTTTAGAATTTAGGTTTTTTGCAAACATTTCTAGTTTTTTTCTTTCTGAACCCTCACCATATATATCAATTTCGAATTCTGAATTTTCGAAAACTTGAATTAACTCCGAGAAATTTTTTTGCTTCTCAAGTCTTCCTACAGAAAGGACTTTGGTTTTAAGTCTATCTGTAATAGGTCTTATATTTTTAGATATAGTCCAATTTGGTCTTACTACTAAGTTGTTATTTTTAAAATTTGTATTCAAAAAGCTTTGATCTTGATTTGTTGTGACTGTGTATAAATTGGAGTTTTTTAAACTAAATCTAGTTAATTGTTTATAAAGATATTGTTTGAAAAGTGATTTATTTTCATTAATACTAAATTTATACATGTCATAACCGGTTCTAATTATTAAAGGTTTATTGATAAGCTTTTTGTATAAAATAGAAACCCAGGATCCATAGAGTTGAAATTGTTTTATGATATCGACGTTTTTAGTATTTTTCTTAATTATGTATGGAAAATAAAATGATTTAACGAATCTGATTATTTTTGATTTGCTATATTTAATATGGTCGTAGATAGGTAATATATCAACTCTTTCCAAATCTTGAAAAAAGTTGTAATCTTCCTCATCACCATATGTAACAAATGTAATGTGCAAATCTTCAAAATTTTCAAGGAGTTTTTTATAGTATATTTCTTCACGTTGTAAAATTTTTGTTTCATTCCAAAGTGTCAAGGAATAATCAAAAGTGAAGAATAAAACAACATGCATTAGAATAATGATAACTTAAAGAACTAGAAATAAATACATAATCATATGAACATAAAGAATAAAAAAATACTTGTAGTTCATAACAGATATCAATCCACTGGTGGTGAAGACATAGCAGTAGATGAAGAGGTTAAATTTCTAAGTAAATTTTTTGATGTTCGGACATTATTTTTTACTAACGACTTAAACAATATATTTACTCAAATTAAAAATTTAGTTCTAAATAAAAACTTATCTTCTCAAAAAATTATTGAAAATGAATTAAAAAGCTTTAAACCTGATTATTGTATTGTTCACAACACTTGGTTTGAAGCATCATTGTCTATATTTGAAGCTTTAGACAAAAGAGATATAAAAACATTTATAAAATTACATAACTACAGACATGAATGCTGTTCCTCATTTTTAGCAAAAAAACATTTAGCTGGACAAAAAACTTGTAATGCATGTTCCTTTTCAAAGAATCGTTTTCAATTTTTTAATAAATATTATCCAGAGTCATATATTAAATCTTTCTTAATAATTAGATACGCTAGGAAGTACTTAAAAATCCTAAAATCAAATAAATACAAGTTGCTAGTTTTTGGAGATTTTCAAAAAAATAGGTTGATTGACTTAGGAGTCAATAAAGACAAAATTGAAATTTTTCCAAACTATATTCCTCCGATGGACTCTGTAAAAACCGATTCTAATGATAAATACATTGTATATGCAGGGAGAATTAGTAAAGATAAAGGTGTTGATGAATTAATAAATTCATTTATTAATGCCAATTTAAAAGAAATAAAATTAAAAATTGTTGGTGATGGCCCGGACTTAAATAATCTTCAAAAAAAATATTTAAAAAAAAATATAGAATTTTTAGGCAAAAAGAGCCATCAAGAAACTTTGAGATATTTAAGTTCTTCATTAGGGGTAATTACAGCAACAAAAACTTTCGAAGGTCAACCAACTTTATTATGCGAAGCATCTCAGCTTGGAAAGATAAGTATTTTTCCAAGGACTGGAACAATTTCTGATTTTTTTGTAGAAGATTATGAATTTTCATTTAGCCAATTTAATTATCATGATTTAACTACAAAGATAATTAAATTAATTAATTTGAAAAACAAAAAAGTAGTTGAAGAACAAAATAAAAATTATATTTTGAACTATCTCGCTGAAGATATACTTATAAAGAAACTTGTAAATATATTGAAAGATTTTTAAATCGTGCTTAATAAAAATGTTAGTGTCATACTGTCGGCATACAACGCTGAAAAGACTATAAATACTGCTGTAGAGAGTATTCTATCTCAAAGTTATGATAATTTTGAATTTTTGATTTTAGATGATGCTTCAACTGATAATACGTTTAAAATCATTGAGAGTTTAAGTCGAGAAGATAAAAGAATAAGAATATTTAGAAACACTTTTAATTTGGGACTTACTAAGTCACTAAATTTACTTCTAAATGAAGCTAATTCAGACTTAATTGCAAGACAGGATGCTGATGATAAAAGTTATAAGTTCAGATTTCAAAAACAACTTGAATATTTAACAAAAAAAAAGCTTGACCTTGTTTATTCAAGATCAATTAGAAAAGATAACAATAAAACTATTCCAAAGTATTCTTTTTATTTGCCGAAAAAAATTATCTTAAAATATAAAAATCCATTTATTCATGGAACATTATTTGGGAGAAAAGAAGCACTGGAGTCAATAAATGGTTATGATGAAGATTTTTTATATGCGCAAGACTATAAGTTAGTAACAGATCTGATGTCAAAATCATTTAAAATAAAAATAATGAAAGATATTCTGTATGAATCAAACTTTACAAATAATATTTCAACTTTAAATAAAAAAGAACAAGAATTTTATGCAGATTGTGTAAAGAAAAAAATTAAACCAAGTGAATCATTTTAAATGAAGGTATTTATTAACAATATAGACGAAAATTGGATAGTAGATCGTCTAAGAAAAGAATTCTATGAAGATAATCAAGATATTTTAACAAACAATATTAAAGATGCTGATATTTTGTGGATCATCGCTCCGTGGACATGGAAAAAAATTCCAAAAAGATTTCTTAAACAAAAAACAGTTCTTTGCACAATTCATCATATTGATGAGAAGAAGTTTATTGGTGATGAAGGAAAAGATTTTTATAAACTTGATAAATTTGTAGATTACTATCACACGATATCAAAAAAATCTTTTGATCAATTAAGTAAATTCACATCAAAAAGAATATATGTAAGTCCATTTTGGATAAATAATAAAATTTGGTTTCCTATATCAGAAAATAAAGATTTAAAATCAAAATTTTCTATACCTGGTGACGCCTATATAGTTGGATCATTTCAACGAGATACTGAAGGTAAAGATGGAATTTCTCCAAAATTGTCAAAAGGTCCTGACCAATTATTTGAAATAATAAAAGCTATTTCAGAGCAGAAGAATCTTTTTGTAATTCTAGCTGGTCATAGAAGAACTTATTTAATAAATTTGTTGGAAGAAAACAACGTTCCCTACAAATACTATGAAAGAGTTGATCAAGCTTCTTTGAATGAGCTTTACAATTGTTTGGATTTGTACATTGTTTCTTCTAGGGTGGAAGGTGGTCCACAAGCAATTTTTGAATGTGCTTTATCAAAAACACCAATAATTTCTACTGATGTTGGGGTAGCAAGTGAAATATTATCGAAAAATTCAATCTTTGATATGAATAATTTTGCTATGGCAAAACCAGATATTGAAGTAGCTTACGCAAACTCACAGCAATATTTAATTCCGAAAGGATACGAATCTTTTATTAATTTATTTGAAGAAATTCTATGAAAATCGCTATAGGTACAAACATTCAAGAAGGACCATGGGGAGGAGGTAATGCGTTTGCAAAAAACTTATCCTCATTTTTGAGGGAATCTGGACATGAAGTTGTTTATAAACTTCTAGATAAAGATATCGATATCATTCTTTTAACAGAACCAAGAAAATTGTCTGAAACTTCAAGTTTCAATCATAAAGATATAAAAGAATATTTAAATGTTGTAAATAATAATGCAATTGTTTTTCATAGGATAAATGAATGTGATCAAAGAAAAGGAACAAATTACATCAACGATTATCAAATTAATTCAAATACTGTTGCGGATGTAACAATTTTCGTAAGTGAGTGGTTGAAAGATCTATATTTAAAGGAAGGTCTAAGGAAAGAAAAATTACATACAATTAAGGCAGGGGCAAATAGAGAATTTTTTAATCCTAAAAATTTAAAAGTTTGGAATGAAAAGGAAAAATTAAAAATAGTAACTCATCATTGGGGTACAAATAAAAACAAAGGTTATGAAATCTATGAATACATCGATCAATTAATTTCCACCGAGCCTTGGAAAGACATGATTGAATTTACTTTCATAGGAAACTTGCCTAAAAATTATAATTTAAGCAATTCAAATATTCTTAAACCTCTTTATGGTGTTGAGCTTGCAGATGAATTAAAGAAAAATCATTTATATATAACCGGTTCTATATTCGAGCCTTCAGGAAATCACCATATTGAAGCTGGACAGTGCGGATTGCCAATTTTGTATATTAAAAGTGGAGGAACGTCAGAATATTGTGATGGTTTTGGTATTCCATACACAAAAGACAATCTTGAAGAAAAAATTATTTTATTTATGAAAAATTCTTCCAAATATTATGGAAATATGAAAACCTATCCAAATGATTCAAAAATTATGTCAAAAGAGTTTTTAGAATTGTTTAACTTTTATATCGAATCAAAAAAAGAAATAATTTATAATCGAGTCAATCATGATATTAATATTTTTAGAAAGCAATATTTAACTTTAAAATTAAATATTAGAAGTTTATTTCAATGATTACAAAAATATTTTTAAGAACAAGGTTAATTTACTTCTTAGTAATATCGTGCTTCATTTTATTTGGAAGATCTTTTTCAGGCATATCAGTTTTCAGTTACAGGATAGGTGAGTGGATTACTGCACTATGCTTACTTCTCTCTATAATTTTTCTTTTCTTGGGCTATAAAAGATTTGATCAGTATTTAATTGGAAAGCAAGTCAACTTTATACATAAATTAATTATATTTTCATTTTTTTTGGAATTAGCTCTTAATTCTCCAATAAATAGAAGTGCATATATTTTCAAAGCAAGCTCGTATATTTGGATAATTGTTTCTTTATACATTGGAAACTTTGTTTTTTCAAAAATTAATTATGAATATAATTTTTTTAATTCTTTTTTTGTATTTTTACCAATCATTTTTATCTTTCAAACAACATTCTATCCAGAATTATTTAAAACTTTTTTTGATAATTTTTCTGATAAGTTTGAATTTTTAAAAGCAGGGGATGTGCTTCTTATTTTTGTATTAACTCTATTAATATTGCAAAATACTTTAAACAATTCACTGAAATACAAAACAATTTTTTTATTTACATTTTCAATATTTTTACCCTATTTTTTATACGCTAGCAAGGGAGCTTTTCTTGCGGCAGTAATTTTTTTATTTTTACAACTTAATTCAATTAAAAGTATTTTTACGAAATTTACCTTAAAAAATATTTCTATATTAATAGGCTCAATAGTTCTATTTTTTTCATCAACGTTTTATATTTATGGAAACTTTATTTTTGAAAAAATACCCGGAGAATCAATAGAACTAGTGGACAATTTGGATTTAGTAGATAGCCTTTCTGCAATTGTTGAAGAGCGTAATACTACCGAAGCTTTTTTCTCTTTTTATGTTGAAGGAAAAAGATTGTATTCAGAGGATGTAACTGCTAATTGGAGATTACAAATATGGCAGGATATTATTCAAGATCTTGATGAAACAGACAATGTTTTGTTTGGATATGGCTACAACAAAATCATTCCTGCCATGGACGATAAAGAAAGAAGAGGGTCTGATGGAAAAAATGAAAATGTGCACAATTATTTTTTCAACATCTTTGCTAGGGGAGGACTTTTTCAACTTTTCTTAATCATGACTTTTCATATTTTTATAGTTTTTTATTATTTTAAAAAATTTAAAAATTTAAAAATTTTGAAGTTTGTATTACCAATTTTCCTGGTATCTTTTTTTGACACAAGTATGGAATCAGTAAGATTTCCTTTTTTATATTATTCATTCCTTGGATATTTTTTCAACGAAGACTCTATTTATTTACAGTAAAGCACTTATAATTATGAAAGGTTAAATGAATAAAATATTAATAACTGGGATTACTGGCCAAGATGGATATTATCTTTCAAAGTTATTGCTAGAAAAAGGATTCGAGGTACATGGTACAGTAAGAAGGTCTTCATCAATTAATACAGAGAGAATTGACGGTTTTCTATCAGAGTATAAATCTACTGGACAATTTAATTTACATTATTCTGATTTATTAGATTCATCATCTTTAAACAATCTAATATCAACTTTGGAACCAGAAAAAATATTCAATTTAGCAGCTCAATCGCATGTTGCTGTATCTTTCAAGATTCCAGAGTTTACAATCAAAGTTGGAACTATTGGCACATTAAATATTCTTGAAGCTATAAAAAACATAAACAAGGATATAAAATTCTACCAAGCCTCATCATCTGAAATGTATGGTGGAAAATCTGAAAGCAAGTTAAACGAGGAGTCAAGGTTTGATCCTAAAAGTCCGTATGCTGCCGCAAAAGTATTTTCACATGATCTAACTAAAATTTATAGAGAATCCTATGGTATGTTTTGTGCAAATGGAATTTTATTTAACCACGAATCTCCTTTTAGGGGTGAGACCTTTGTAACTCGAAAGATTTCTCGCGCAGTGGGAAGAATTCATATGGGACTACAGTCAAAACTTACTCTTGGAAATCTTAATGCAAAAAGAGATTGGGGATTTGCTGGAGATTATGTTGATGGAATGTACAAAATTTTAGATTATTCTGAACCTGAGGATTGGGTCATTGCTACTGGAAGCGCTCATTCAGTGGAAAATTTTGCAAAAATAGCATTTAATTTAATTGACAAAAATTATGAGGATTATATTGAAACTTCTGAAAGATATCTTAGACCAAACGAAGTAAATTATTTACTTGGAGACCCTACTAAAGCAAACAAACTATTAAATTGGAAATCTTCAACTAGTCTTGAGGAACTTATAAAACTTATGGTAGAGAGTGATATTGAGATAGCAACTAAAGAAAAAATGTTATTAGACAATGGCCTTATAAAGCCAACTTGGGAAAACCCCATAGTTAGTTAATTCTATTTGACTCCGGATTTGACTTGTACCATTTAATAGTACTTGTTAAACCATTTCTCAGATCTGTAAAATCATTCCAACCCAATTCATTCATTAAGCTCGAATCTAATAGTTTTCGTGGATTCCCATCAGGTTTACTTGAATCAAAAATAACATCTCCCTGAAAACCCATTAAATCTTTAATAAGTAATGCAAGATTTTTAATTGATATCTCTTGACCACTTCCTACATTAATCAAGTCATTTTCAATTTCTTTATCAATAATAAAATTTATAAAATTAGACAGGTCATCAACATAAAGAAATTCTCTCAATGGAGAACCAGAACCCCAAACTGTAAACTTGTCCTCGTCATTCTCAATTGTTTTTTGCATCCTATGAATTAATGCTGGAATTACATGGCTGTCCAAATCGGAAAAGTAGTCATTAGGTCCATATAAATTTGTCGGCATTAAATTTAAAACTTTATGTCCAAATTGTTTTGACATGCTTCTGCCAATTTCAATAGCTGAAAGCTTTGCCATTGCGTATGGAGAATTTGTTGGTTCAAGCTTACCATTCATAAACTCAGATTCATTTATTGGATTTTTAGCATTTAGGGGATATATACAACTGCTACCTAAATTGATGATTTTTATTGACGGCATCTCTAAACAGCTTTCTAAAATATTCATATTTATTTTTAAATTTTCTAAAATAAATTCGGTTCTTTTTGTATCGTTTGCATGTATACCGCCAACTTTTGCTGCTGCATTAATAATTACATCAGGTCGATGTTTTTTTACAAATTTTTCAACATTCTTTTTATCAAATAAATCTAATTCAGATCTGTTACTTTTGATTAATTGTTTTACCTTGACTGAGTCCTCTAAAATTCTACTGATAGAAGACCCCACCAGTCCATTACTTCCAAATACTATTACTTTCATTAAATTCCTATTAATCTATTATCATTGTTTTTTCAATGTACTCATTAAATTTATTTATATCATAATTTTTATTGATTAGTTCCACTCCATTTTCAGATATTTCGTTCAATAATTCTTCATTTTTAAATATTTCATTAATTTTAGATACCCAATTATTAAGCTCATTGTCTTCTAATTTAATTAAATGATAATTGTCTTTAAATTTATCAGAATCCCAAAAACCTATTGTATTTGTAATAATAACTGGGACTCCACAAGACATCGATTGAAGAGTAACGCTTTGACCAGAGGGCTGAAGAGTATTTTTAAGTGGCAATATTGTAATTTTAGATTGTTCGTAAATATCTCTTATCTCAGCATCAGTTAATAATGATTTATTCCAGTTTCCTGAAATAACTTCTACATTTTCTATTTCAACAGAGTTTATTTCTTCATTAGATGAAACAAACAAAAATTCTTTATCTTTCATAATTTCTGCAATTTGAATAGCTTTAGAGAACTCTCTGTTTCCGTCATTTCCAATAAATAATATTTTTTTTCTTTTTGACGAGTTATATTTATCTTTACTTTTCCAAAAAGATGAGTCAACACAAAAAGGAAAAAAAACAAACTTATTTTTTTGTTTGAAATTTTCTTTTGCTTTCTCAAATTCCCCAATACCCAAGAAGATAAACTTATCATTTAACTTAACAAAAAGTTTGAGAATCAAGTTTCTCGCAAACTTAACAAATCCATTATCTCCGGAGTTATTAAGCATGCCCATTACAATGACAACACAATTTATTTTGTAGAATAACTTTAGAAAAATAACCACCGGTAACAAAGAAATTCCTATTCTGTCATTTGTAAATACTATGTTTTTAGATTTGGATAATTTTTTGATATTTTCAAAAGTAATTATTTCGTTCATATAAAAAGGAAGTTTTGATATTTTATTTAATACTCTGTCAAAAAAAAATAGTATTTTTGATGAAAACTTATTTTTTTTATTTGATTCATTTAATTCGATAATTTGAATATTTAAGTTCTTTGAAGAGAAGTATTTATATCCATAAAAGAATTCTCCAGTGAAATTATTATTTTCTAATTTATCTAATCTTCCAGTCCCAAATACATAAGTAATATCAGAGCTTTTCATTTTATCTCCAAATACATACTTTAATTCAAAAATTGTATTTTTTAAGGTATACAATAAAAACATGTGTGGCTTTCTAGGCAAAATTTCTTTAGATAGTTTCTCAGATAAAGATCTAATCGATGCAAACAAAAGAATAATATGCAGAGGTCCGGATGAAACTAAATTTTTAAATCAAAACAACTTAGATCAAGGTAAGATATTTTTTTCTTTTGTATTTAATAGACTCTCAATTATTGATTTGACTGATACAGCTTCACAACCAATGGTTTCAAATAATAAAGAAAATTTAATGATGTTTAATGGTGAGATATACAACTATAAAGAATTAAAAGCAATTCTCCTGAGCAAGGGTGTTACTTTCAATTCAAAAAATTCTGATACCGAAGTACTATTGAAAGGCTTATCTGTATTTGGTCTTGATTTTATAAATAATATTATTGGTCAGTTTGCGATAGCATTTTATGACATTAAAAATAAAAAAATACATTTAATTAGAGATCGCGTAGGACAAAAACCGTTATTTTTTAATCTATCGGATAGAAGTTTAGTTTTTGGATCAAACCTAATCTCTGTCGCAGATTTATCAGGCTACAAACAAATTGACGATAAAGAAATTGGTAATTTTTTTAATTATGGTGTCATAAAATCTCCAAACACAATATATAAAAATATTTATAAACTTAAACCGGCTGAAATAATCACTTTTAATTTAGAAAAAAATCTTCAAGCTCAAAACCATATATATTGGTCTCCGACAGATGAAGTAGATGAAAAAACATTTATTGATGATGAATTTTATGAATTATTTTCAAGCTCAATAAATTACAGACTTGAATCAGACGTCCCAGTTGCAAATTTTCTATCTGGCGGAATAGACTCTTCATCAATAATTAAGAATTTGTTTGATAATAAAAAAAATATAAATACTTTTTCTGCAATTTATAGTGACAATAAATATGATGAAAGTTTTTGGATAGAAAGTGTTAAAGAAAAATATAAAACGAATCACTTTCAGGAAAAGCTAGATTTGAATTTTGATTTTGATACCCTTCTTGATGTAATAAATATTTTTGATGAACCTTATTGTGATCCATCAATTGTTCCTTCTTTTATATTAAGTCGTTTAATATCAACAAAATATAAAGTTGCCATCTCTGGTGACGGAGGTGATGAATTGTTAGGGGGCTACTTAAGAACATCTTTATCCTTGGATACTCCAAATAAATTTAAAGAATTATATTCAAAAATATATCCTTTTTATCCATCATTTTTGGGAACTGGAAATCATTTTTTAAAAAACAAGAATATGATTTCTGAAAGATATGCCTCTTTTTTTGAAGATAGAAAATTTATGTCGATGCTTGGTATTAATGATTACAGTGATTTTCAAAATGACATATTTGTGAATTTAGAAGATGATTACAAATCATTACTTGCAACAGATTATCAATTTTATCTTCCAGAGATGATGATGCTTAAAGTTGATAGAACTTCAATGGCAAACTCACTAGAAGTTCGTTCTCCTTTTGTTGACCACAGATTAATCAATTATATTATGAGCCATGATACAAATTATTTTGATAAAAATAATCAAAAGGCATTATTAAAAGAATATTTAAGTGAGGATTTTAATGATCAGTTTATTAATAGAAAAAAGATGGGATTTGTCTTCAATATTGAAAACTTTATTTTTAATAATTTAAACAATATTAAAAACTATATGATTGAAAATAATCAATACATTGAAAATAGTATGAATATATTAAATAAACTTTCTAAATATAAATCAAGAATAAATGCTATTAGAATACTCAAATTGATAATTTTTACTGAATTTACAAAAGTGTAGTAATGAATATTTCAATTTTTACTTCATATACCGATCCAGAAAAAAGAATGGACCCATGGAAAGAGGCATTAGATTGCTACAAAGATTTTGCAGATGAAGTAGTTGTTGTTGGAGATGATTGGCAGCAAGAATTTTCATTTGAATATATTGGTAAAGTCTTCCAAGAAGGTTTTGATATTTCAAAAGGTGATTGGGTTATAAAAATGGATATTGATACAATTTTTCATGAAAATGACTTTTACGATCTCAAAAAAATTCTGGATAAATATCAAGATTATCCTGCTGTGTCTCTACGAAAATATCAAATATTTAACCCAGAAAGGTATCACTTAAAATCAAGAATGTCCTTTATCTTAAATAAAAAAAAATACCCAAACATAAAACTTAATGGAGGTGGAGACATGTGTGATCCAACACTAAATGGAGTTTTACTTGATTCATCTAATGTTCCAGTAGCAAATATTCCTTTTTGGAATTATGATTCTACTTTCAAGTCTAAGAGTGTAATTGCTGAAGATAGGGCTCGATTTGCGCGAGCATGGTTTAACTATTTTAAAGATTATGGAGATAGAGGGGGAGAGACACCAGAGTTAGCTTTTAAAGCTTGGTTTAAAATGATTGAATTAAGATACAAAAAACACATATTTAAATTAAAAATTGAAGATCACCCTAAATATTTTCAATCACTAATAAACAATCTCAGCAAGGATCAGTTTGGGTATGATTTATTTGGTTTAAAATATTCAACGAAAAGAAGTATAGAGGATTATTACAATGCCTTTAAAGAAAGATATTATGGTGAATATAAACTTATGGTAAAAAATGCAGCGGGAAATAACTCTACTTATTCCTACTTACAATAGAGCTGAACTTTTAGACAAATGTCTAAAATCGGTATCTGAACAAACTTTTGATGGAAAAATTCATTGTGTAATTTCAAATAACAATTCTTCTGATAACACTGTGGATGTTGTAGAAGACTGGAAAAAGAAAAACAAAAATTTTACGTTAACTTTTTTAAATAATAATGAGAATTTAGAGCCGATAGATAATTGGATGACAACTCTTCAGTACATTGATACAGATTATTCAAAATGGCTTCAGGACGATGACTGGATGGAAAAAGACGCTTTAGAAACAATGTTTGTTGATCTTCAAAACTATGAACCAAATACTTTGATTTATAATTGCAATATCTTTCTCAAAGACAACTTTGATAAACCGATAAAGGACTATTACAAAAATGAAACAAAAAAATTAACTACAGAAGATGTAATAAATCATGTCCTTCAACTTGCTCCAGTTTTCCCCGTTTCTCCAACTGCCTCTATCATGAAATCTAAATATATTGAGGAAGCAATAGTTTTTGGTCAAAGTAACAATATTTGTACAAAAAAATTGATGGGAAATGATTTAATAATGAATTTCTTTGGGGTATTTAATGATCTTGATACATATTACATAAACAAGACGTTATTTAATTTTTATGGTGGTGATGACTCAATATCTCTTGTAAACAATCCAAAAATTTTAAGTCATTGTTATTTAAGATCTCTTGCATTAATGATTGAACATAATTCAACCAAACTTACTAAAAAACAGAATGAAATAATATCTCATAGAGTATTTGCAACAAAATTTAGAGGAAGATTAAATAAAGACTTTAAATCAATCCAGGATGTAAAAGGTTTTGATTCAAAACTATCTTTATCAGAGAGCTACAAATATTTAAAAAAGTATTTGAATTTATAAGTTTTTAAGTCCCTTCTCGATAGAAGTTTTGAAAATTAAATCTTCTGAATTAATTTCTTTAAAGTTACTGTAAGGATTTTTTTCATCAGAGTAAATTTCTTTAAAATCTTTTCCTCTTGCTGATTTATAAAAATTTACAAATTCTTTTACAGTTATAACCTTAGATGCAATTATTTTTCGGGTGTACAAATTTTCATTATGTAAAGAATTGATACCCTCTTCAATTATTGATAAAATATCATCTATATAAATTGGTGAAAATGCACCAAGTCCATTTGAATTAAATTTAATTTGTTCTTTATCCTCGTTTTGAAGTAGAAAATTTATTAACTTATTGTATCTAAAATCGTTCTTTCCATACACATCTCCAAGAAGGTAATTTTGAATAGTTAATTTATGTTTTTTGTTAAATGCAATTAAAGAATTTTCAAAAGTTTTTTTTGTTTCAACATAATAATTTGGTGAAATCTCAAAAATATCTTGCGAATAAGTTCCGGTTGAAATAAAGAGTTTAACATTGCTTCCTATACAAGCATTTAATAGCTTTTCTCCAAGTAAAACATTAGTTTTATAAACTTCGTTTTTATCTACCTGATCTGTTCTATCAGAATTTGTGGCAAAATGCATAATGATATCAATATGGTTTTTTGAAATAATTGTTTTAAAGTCAGTATCGTGAAATTTAGTTAGATTTGTTTTTTCTAATAACTTTGATCTATTTTCCAGTCCATAAAATTTAAAATCCTTGAAATAGTCAATAATTTTTGAACCTAAATAGCTGCTACCACCTGTTATTAGAATATTTTGCAAATTATAACTATTGTATATTAAATATCTCCATTATTAAATTCATATAATTAACATATTATTTATATGTTC
>MDTD01034177.1_pt1 | contig 20882 bp, 26 predicted proteins | sample 811221 | NCBI WGS metagenome assembly MDTD01 (sample SAMN05326646, study PRJNA326480) | marine metagenome | isolation source: seawater | place: Pacific Ocean: South West | collected 2011
ATTTTCTTAAGTATGGTGCTAATAAAGTTGATACAAGTACATAACCACCTGTCCAACCTACTAAGAAAGCCATATAACTATAGCCACCGAAGTAAACACCACCTGCTAATGCTACAAACGAAGCACCTGACATCCAGTCAGCAGCTGTCGCCATTCCATTAAATACAGTTGGGACTTGTCTTCCTGCAAGATAATAAGCGTCTACCTGTACCGTTCGTGATAAATAACCTATTAAGGCATAAATCGCCACGGTAAATGCAACAAACAAGATACCTATAGTTCTTGCTGTTACACCAGCTTGTTCAGCAATGGCCATCATAATTATAAAAATTATAAAACCACCGGTATACAAACCATATATCCTAGGAAGGTTTTGTATAAATCCACCTTTAAACATTAGTCATCCTCCTTTTCTCCAAAACCAAACTCTTCGTCAATTTTCTCTTGCCTATTAGCAAACCAGAAAATTATAATAACAAACGCAAGGAGTGATCCCTGTGCCGTCATATAATAAGCTAGCGGGTAACCAAGAAAACTTGCTGAGTTGATCTCATATCCAAAAAGGAAAATCACCATTGAGAAGAAAGCCCATAGAGCCAATGTAACTAACATATGATTCTTAGTTTTCTCCCAGTGTTTTTCTTTATTTGACATATTTCCCCCTATTTTACGTTAACGTAATATGTTAAAAGGATACTACTGATCTAAATGCTAATTAAAAGTTAAAAAACCTAATTTGAAGTGCTATAAAGCCCTTAAAATAAGGAAAAAAAGGTGCGATAAAATACATACAACTTGAAATTGAATATTACAGCTATTATTGAAGTTTTTAATGCGGTACGAGAGTACATTTTTCCTTATGAAAAAATAAGAAATAAAATCAATCCAGTAAATAATATAGAAGATTTAAAAAAGTTTATTAAAGAAAGATCCTCATTAGTAACACAGACAACTTTATATGGGTATTTAAAAACCAGAATGGGGCTTAAATATACATTAATGTTCAGTGATGACATTTTTTTAGATTCAGTTAATAAAGCTAAGTGGCGTATCTTTTCCGAGGCTGCAAGTGATTTAACATTATATACCTGCTCTTATTTATTTAATCAAAAATCTTTCGATAAAAAAAAAATTAATGATATTTTTAATAGTGTTATGGACAACGAAAAGAAAAATAACATTCCATTAAATATTTTAAAAGAATCAAAAGATAAATTTGAAAAAAGAATTGTTTTAATCAATATTCAAAATTTTTGTAAAATAAACCCTTTTGAAAATAGTTGTGAGGCTCTTTATAACTGGTCACCTATAGCTGATGAATTAAAAGTTTTAGATAAAGAGATAGTTCTTAATTCTATGAAAAATAAATGGAGCCTTGTTGTAAAAGATTTTATTAATTTATCTAAAAATTTTGAGTAATTTAATTTTGATTTTGACGATTCTCAATCAATGACTCAACAACACTAGGATCAGCTAAAGTAGTAGTATCTCCTAATTCGTGATGTTCGTTTGCGGCAATCTTTCTTAAAATTCTTCTCATGATTTTGCCTGATCTTGTTTTAGGTAATCCTGGTGCGAATTGAATTAAATCAGGTGTAGCTATTGGACCAATTTGTTTTCTAACCCAAAGTTTTAATTCTCTCTCAAGATCTCCACTAGGTTGCTCTCCGGAGTTTAGAGTTACATAACAGTACAAACCATTACCTTTAATATCATGCGGATAGCCAACCACAGCAGCTTCAGCCACCTTTGGATGCGCAACAAAAGCACTCTCTATCTCGGCTGTTCCTAGGTTATGGCCAGAGACAATAATAACATCATCTACTCGACCTGTGATCCAATAGTACCCATCTTTGTCCCTTTTACATCCGTCACCAGTGAAATACTTTCCGTCAAATTGAGAAAAATAAGTGTCAATGAATCTTTTATGATCTCCATAAACAGTTCTCATTTGGCCAGGCCATGAAGCTGTCATGCAAAGTCTTCCTTTACAAGGACCTTTTAGAATCTTACCTGTCTCATCAACGATTGCTGGTTTGATACCATAAAAAGGCTTTGTTGCAGACCCTGGTTTTAAATCTATTGCGCCTGGCTGAGGTGCAATTAAAATTCCTCCTGTTTCAGTTTGCCACCATGTATCGACGATCGGGCACTTGGAATTTCCTACAGTTTTAAAATACCACATCCAAGCCTCAGGATTAATTGGTTCTCCAACCGTACCCAATAATTTTAGCGTTTTTCTGCTCGTTTTATTAACTGGATCATCCCCCTCTTTCATTAAAGCGCGTATAGCAGTTGGTGCTGTGTAAAAAATATTCACCTTAAATTTATCAACAATTTGCCACCATCTCGAGCTGTCCGGATAATTTGGAACTCCCTCAAACATTATAGTAGTAGCTCCATTAGATAATGGACCATAAATAATATAACTATGTCCAGTAACCCATCCTATATCAGCCGTGCACCAGTAAATGTCTTTCGGTTTATAATCAAAAATATATTGATGTGTCATCGATGCATACACCATGTAGCCACCGGTTGTGTGTAATACACCTTTAGGTTTTCCAGTAGAGCCCGAAGTATATAGGATGAATAGAGGATCCTCTGCAGACATTTCCTCAGGTTCGAATTTTGTAGCAGCCTTTGATATAAGTTCCTCATAAGAGACATCTCTATCATTATCCCAATTGACTTGATTTCCAGTTCTTTTTACTACTATGCATTTCTTAACATCTGGACATTGCATTAACGCTTCATCAGCAATTTTCTTTAACGGTATTATCTTACCGCCTCTAACCCCTTCGTCTGCTGTTATTAAGTAATCTGACTCGCAATCATTTATCCTAGTAGCTATAGAGTCTGGAGAAAATCCACCAAATATAATTGAGTGTATTGCCCCTATTCTTGCGCATGCTAACATTGTATACGCCAACTCAGGTATCATAGTAAGGTAAATGGTCACCCTGTCCCCTTTTTGTACTCCTATACTCTTAAGAGCATTTGCTGCTTTGCAAACATTCTTATGTAACTCTTTATAAGTTATTTTTTTTGTATCCGAAGGATCATCACCAACCCAAATTATTGCAGTCTTCTTGCCGTTCTTTTTTAAATGTCTATCAATACAATTAGCAGAGGCATTTAATGTTCCATCATAAAACCATTTAATTTTAACGTCTTCCTTGCTGTACTTTATATCTTTAATTTTTGTATAAGGTTTAATCCAAGTTATTCTCTTTCCTTCTTTTTTCCAAAATTTATCATTTTCTTTTACAGATAAGTTATATTTTTTTTTATAATTTGAACTATTAACAAGAGCCTGCTTAGACCAAGCCTCTGAAACTTTAATTAATGTATTTCCATCATCATCTTTAGTAATTATAGATTTTGTGACTTTGGACTTTCTAGGTCTTTTTTTTAACTTAGACCTAGTTTTTTTCCTTTTAATTTTTACTTTCTTTCTCTTTTTTTTTGCTCTTTTCCCCACAACCCCACCTTTTTTGAATTCATTTTACCCATGTTACAAATTATTTTCCAGCTTTTAAAATCAACAGAACTTACTGATAATCTGCTCTGCCTAATAAGCTGTAAGTGTGATAATTCCTTATTTTTTTTAATCATTTCAAGAGAAACTGGTCCTTCCAACATTCTTTTGAACCTAACTTGAACAGAAACAAAATATTTTTTTTTGTCACTTTTATCCGGAAAAGCGGTTTTTATCACCTCTACTATTCCTACTATTTCTTTACCAATATTTGAGTGATAAAAAAAACATAAATCACCCTTTTTCATTTTTTTTAGATTATTTGATGCCTGAAAGTTTCTTACCCCATCCCACTCTGCACCTTTATCACCAGCTTTTATTTGCTGTTCAAAAGACCAAACATCGGGTTCCGACTTTATTAACCAATATTGCATTAAAGTTTTAATCCCGGACCTTTCATATAAGGGGCCTTAAGATCAAGAGGCCATCTAGAGCGAGCTTTTAAATTTAAATCATTATAAAGTTTTTTTTTATATCTTAATATGCCTGCCCAGGCGATCATCGCAGCATTATCTCCACAGTATTCGATCTTTGGAAATAAAGTTGAAAATTTTTTTTCTTTTGCCAGATTGTCAATATTTTTTCTAATCGATTTATTTGCGGCAACTCCACCAGCTATTACTATAACCCCACTTTCCTTTTTTGTTTTTTCTTTAAATTGATCTATAGCTACGGATGTTTTTTTTCTTAAAATGTTATTGATAGTTTCTTGAAAAGATGCAGCTAAATTAAATTTATCTTCTTCATTTTTAATTTTTTGTGTCTCACGTAGTACAGCGGTCTTTAAACCTGCAAATGATAAATTACATCCGGCTTTATTTATAATTGGTTCTGGTAATTTAAAAAAATCTTTATCACCTTTTTTTGCGAGCCTTTCAATTTCGGGTCCGCCAGGATAACCATATCCTAACATTTTCGAGGTCTTGTCAAATGCCTCACCCAAAGCATCATCTATAGTTGTACCGAGCTGAATGTAATTATTTATTCCGTGTACAATCAGAAACTGCGAATGACCCCCAGAAATTAAAAGAAGCAAATAAGGAAAATTAATATTATTTGTTAAATTAGGACTTAGTGCGTGACCCTCTAAATGATTAACTGCTATTAAAGGTTTTTTTGCAAAAGCAGAGATAGATTTTGCAATGTTTACTCCTACATTTAAACAAACTATTAAACCTGGACCTGCTGTTACCGCAATACCATCAATATCATTTAAGGTTTTTTTACTTTTGTTTAATGCTAACTCAATAATATAATCAATATTCTCAACGTGAGCCCGTGCAGCAAGTTCAGGAACAACGCCTCCAAATTTTTTATGCTCTTTAACTTGACTAGATACGATTGAAGAAAGAATATGTGCTGTGCCATCCTCATTTTCTTTAACTATAGAGGCTGCAGTTTCGTCACAGCTAGTCTCAATTCCCAAAAAAGTTAACTTTTTTTTCATAAGATCAGATATTATAAAATATTATAATATAAACTTAAATGAGTAAAAAAATTATAATCGGAGTTAGAGGCAGTAAACTTTCATTGGCATATGCAAATAAAGTGGTTGGATTATTAAATTTAAAAATTGGAAACAATAAATTTGAAATTAAAATAAAAACTATCAAAACCTCAGGTGATTTATTAAAAAATGAAAAAACAGTATCAATTGGTGGAAAAAATATTTTTTGTAAAGAGATAGAGGATCAATTATCAAAAGAGCATATAAATATTGCAGTTCATTCTCTTAAAGATATGGATTCTAATGAGAGAGATGATTTGACGATAGGAGCATATATTAAACGAAACGATCCTAGAGACGCACTCATCCTTAATAAAAACAAATCAATTGATAGTGATAAATTGATAATTGGTTCTAGTTCAAAAAGAAGACAATTTCAAATTAAGCAAATGCATAATAATTTTTCCTTTAAGGACATAAGAGGTAATATTGACACAAGAATTAAAAAAATTGACGAGGGTCATTATGATGGGATAATTTTAGCTTCGGCTGGATTATCGGCACTCAATTTTGAAAATATTGTTAGTAAATTTTATCCTACAAATAAAATTATTCCAGCTGCAGGTCAAGGAATAATAGCTGTCCAATGCAGAAAAGAAGATAACTTTATTTTAGAAATTTTAAAAAAAATTAATGATAAAGAGACTAGAACTTGTGCAATTGCAGAGAGAAGTATTATAAAAACAATCGGCGGTGATTGTCACACCGCAATAGGTGCGTATGCAATTATAAAAGAAAATAAGTTAATAATAAATTCTGAATTATTTTCTTTGGATGGAAAAGAGTCTTTCAAATTAGAGGAAATTGGTGACATTCATCAGCCTAACGAATTAGGTAATAATGTTGGAAAAAAACTACGAGAAAAGATAAATAATTTTTAAATGTAATGAATATTTTATTAACAAGACCATTAATCGACTCTGAAAATTTAATGAGAGAGATGCTTACATTAGGTCATAAAATTATACACCTTCCAACTTTACAAATCGTTGGTTTAAATTTATCAACCTTTAACCTCAACAAGTATACCTCGTTAATTTTCACAAGTGCAAACTCAGTGAGAAATTTAAAAAATACAGGTAATAAATCTCTTATCAAATGTTACTGCGTTGGTTCGATAACCGAAAAGATTGCAAGATCGTATGGTTTCACCAACACAACGTCTGCCAGCGGTACAGTTCTAGCATTAAAAAATTTAATACTAAATTCAATATCAAATAAGAGCAAAGAAAGCTTGGCATATATTTGCGGCGATCAAACATCTTCAGATTTAGACATAGATCTAAAAAGAGAGGGTTTTAATGTTGAGAAGATAATAAATTACAAGTCGGAAAAAATCACAAATATCAATGAAGCTAATGTTAAATTAATAAAAAACTATCCTCCAGATTTGATTTTTGTTTATTCTTTGAGAAGTGCCGAGAGTTTTACTGATATAATTCATAATTATTCTTTAGCTCCAATGATGACACAATCTAACGTTATGTGTATAAGTAACAAAATTAAAAATTATTTTTTAAATCTTGGGTGGAAGAACATATCAACCTTTGATCCAGGAAACGAAATATTTGAAATAGGAAAAAAAAATGAGCGTTTTAGAAAATTTTAAAAATTTATTTCTAGATGTATGGAGCAAAGGAATTTCAGGTGTAAATATAACTGAAATATTTATAGCTTTATTAATCTTTATTTTCTTTTTATTTTTGAGAGGAATATTTGCAAAATTTGTAGTTAAGAGATTAGAAAGGTATGTCTCAAAGTCAACTAATAAATTTGACAACTCTCTAGTTAGTTCCATGGAGGGGCCTTCAAAATTTTTTCCAATTGTTTTAGGTTTTTTTATTGCTACAAACTATTTAACAATTGATGGTCAAGGTTATTTATTTTTGGATAAAACAAACAGGTCATTAGTGACAGTTCTAATCTTTTTTACATTTCATCAAGCAATCGGTCCACTTTCAGTTCTGATTAGATCTGTTGGAGATTTATTATCAAAAGATTTAATAGATTGGATTATAAAAGCAATTAAAGTATTAATCATAATTTTAGGTGCAGCAGCAGTTTTAGAAATTTGGGGCATTAAGATTGGACCAGTAATCGCGGGTTTAGGTTTATTTGGTGTAGCTGTTGCTTTAGGAGCCCAGGATTTATTTAAAAATTTAATTTCTGGAATACTTGTATTAGTAGAAAGACGCTTCAAAGTTGGAGACTGGATTTACGTTGAAGGTGTAATAGAGGGAACTGTAAAAAGTATAGGTTTTAGGTCTACGGTTGTGAGAAGATTTGATAAATCCTTAGCAACTATTCCAAACTTTCAGTTTGCTGAAAAAGCTGTAATAAATAATACGCAAATTACAAACAGACGAATCTCTTGGCTAATAGGTCTGGAATACAGGACTACAGCAGAGCAATTGACAAATATAAAAAAGGAAATTCTTAATTTCATTGAAGGAAGTAAAGATTTTGTTAAATCAGATGATGCATTACTTTCAGTAAAGATTGATCAGTTTGCTGCAAGTTCAATTGATATTAGATTAATTTGTTTTACTCAAACTTCTCATTATAAAGAGTGGCTTAACGTGAAAGATAAGCTAGCTATTGAAATAAAAAATATTGTAGAAAAAAACAAAGCATCTTTCGCCTTCCCTAGTACTTCAATATATGTGGAGAAAAATTAATGAAATCTGCACTAATTTTATTTGATAATATAATTAATTTATATATCTGGGTCCTAATTATTCATGTTATATTTAGTTGGCTGGTGGCATTTAACGTATTAAATACAAGCAACAGATTAGTTTTTACTCTTTTGGAAGTATCATATAAATTGACAGCTCCGCCGTTAAACTTTATTAGAAGATATCTGCCAAATCTAGGATCGATAGACATCTCTCCAGTGATTTTAATACTAGCTTTAATTTTTTTTAGAAATTTGTTATTCGAATTTTTTGCACCAGGACTATTTCTCAGATGATTATTGATGGAAAAAAAGAGGCAAAAATTCTTCAAAATAAAATAAAGGAAGAAATTTTTAAAATAAAAAAAGCAAAAAATAAGATTCCAACTCTAACAGTAATTTTAGTTGGAGAATTTGTTCCAAGTCAAATTTACGTTAAAAACAAAGAAAAAAGCTCAAAGGAAGTTGGTATAATATCTAACGTTATAAAATATCCTAAAAACATTACAGAAAAAGAAGTTTTAAAGAAAATTGAACAATTGAATCAAGATGATAAAGTTTCAGGAATTCTTGTTCAACTGCCTTTACCTGAACAAATAAGAAAAGAAAAAGTGATTAATTCCATTGATCCTTCCAAGGATGTTGATGGTTTCAACCCAGTTAATGTTGGAAATCTCGCTTCTGGTTATAAATCAATTGTTCCATGTACACCATTAGGATGTTTGATGTTAATTAAAAAGGTTGAAGATAACCTGTCCGGTAAACATGCCGTAATAATGGGCAGATCTAACCTAAATGGGAAACCCATGGCCCAATTATTGCTTAAAGAAAATTGCACAGTAACATTAGTACATTCAAAAACAAAAAATTTAAAAAACGAATGTCTCAAGGCTGATATTTTAGTAGCTGCAGTTGGAGTCCCTAATCTTGTTAAAAAGGATTGGGTTAAAGATAACGCAATTGTAATTGATGTGGGCATCAATAAAGTTGGCGATAAAATTGTAGGTGATGTAAGCTATGAGGAAGTTAGAGAAAAAGTTAAAGCCATTACGCCGGTTCCTGGTGGGGTGGGTCCCATGACAATAGCTTGCTTGCTAAAGAATACTTTGGAATGTTTTAAAGGTCATTTGAGTTAGATTTTTCAATTTTTAGATATCTACTATTTCTAAATCTTATAATAACAGTAGCTACCGCTACAATTAAAATTGCTAATGAAATGTAAATTAAATTTGCTGGGTCGCTCTCCTTATCTTGTAATATTATAAATCGTGCTAACGCTGTTATGGCTATCACTAAAGGGTAAGTTATTCTAACTGAGCGAGTTTCCCAATAGGATCTCACCAAACCTATCACCTCAATATAGATAAACATTAATAATAGGTCAGCTAATGTAATATCTAAATTATCATACATCTCTTTCATTTCTAAAAAGAAAGCTATGATTGTAGAAATGAGCACAATCACTACCGCGACCAACTGGATATTTCGAATCGAATTGTTCATTTAAAGTAATCTATCAAAAAATTAACCTTTATTTAACTGTTTAGAGTGAAATTTAATAAAATTTTCAACTTTTTTTTTATTAAAAGTTTTATTTTCTTCAAAAGAAACCTTTTTCATTGAATATGCTTTATTTTTTGTTCTTCTGGAAAGAATAGTAACGTTACCCTTATATAAACCTAAAATAATTTCACCGGAAACTTGATTTCTTCTTTTATCAATAATTTTTTGTAATTTAAGCCTTTTTTTTGAAAACCAATATCCGTTGTAAACTAATTCAGCATATTCAGGCATTACTCTCTCCTTCTCATGGGTGGTTTTTTTATCTAATGTGACAGACTCAATTGCTCTATGAGCTATGTAAAGCAATGTTCCACCGGGTGTTTCGTATACTCCTCTAGATTTTATTCCAATAAATCTATTTTCGACTAAATCTACTCTTCCAATAGCGTTTTTACCTGCAATGAAATTTAATTTAGATAATAATTTTTCTGGACTCAATTTTATTCCGTTGACTTTTATTGGATCACTGTTTTTAAAAGAAATTTTCACTTTTGTCTTTTTATTAGGTGCTTTTTCGGGAGAAAGAGTTTTTTGAAAAATAAATTCTGGTGCAGAGTTTTTTGGATTTTCTAAAACCTTACCCTCAGTTGAAGTATGAAAAATATTATCATCAACCGAAAACGGTGGCGCACCTTTTTTATCTTTAGGAATTACAATTTTATTTTTTTTTGCATATTTTATTAGATCTGCTCTTGATTGCAATTTCCACTCTCTCCATGGGGCTATAGTTTTAATCTTATTCTTGGAAAAGTAAGAATAACCAAGTTCAAATCTAACTTGATCGTTACCCTTACCAGTCGCGCCATGTGAAACCGCAAAAGCATTGTATTTTTTTGCAATTGCAATTTGTCTTTTAGCTATCAAAGGTCTTGCAATTGATGTACCCAACAAATAAACACCTTCGTAAACAGCGTGTGCTCTTACCATTGGGAATACATAATCTTTTACAAAGACTTTTTTTAAATTTTCTATTATTATTTTTTTTACACCTAATTTTTTTGCGTTCTTAATTATTTGTTTTTTATTGAGTATTTGTCCTATATCAGACGTATAAGCTATAACTTCAGCTTTATAATTTTCTTGCAGCCATCTTAAAATTATAGATGTATCTAATCCGCCTGAGTAGGCTAAAACAATTTTTTTCATTGGTTACAAGTTTTTTTTGCAGTATTATATGCTTTTGTAAAACCCATCATTGAATAATGGTCTGTGGTCTCCGCCCCGTCTTTTGTTTTAGCTATTACCATTAGATTTGTAGCTCTCTTCATAATCTTGATAAGATTCACCTCTTCTCTCTCATCTAAAAGCCATGCAAAATTATCTTGAGAAAAAAAGGAAAAGTTATTTTTTCCAGATTTTGCTGTTACGGTTGAAGTTTTATAAGCATGCCCACTTGTAACGCTTACCTCATTTTTAATATTTTCATTTGGTCTAAAAGTGACAAATAATCTTGAACTTTTTCTTTTTATAGCTGCGGGCGATCTTTTGACAGGAATTGTTTGAGCAAAACAAATTTTCCCCTTTTCTGTATCAAGCTTAAAACTCTCCCAATTCTTATACTTCCCTGTAGACTTAGGATTTGAGGCAAAAGCCTCAAAAGCAAAAGTAAGTGTAAAAATTAATACAATTATTTTTTTAAAATACATATTATTATTTAATATACTAAAAAATATTTAATTCAATGCTTTGAGTTATGGGGATGGGTTTGGATTATTACTATGTATTAAATTAATTTTATCGATTATTTCCTGACTTAAATTGACGTTTACACTCTCAATATTCTGTTTAAGTTGATCCAATGTAGTTGCCCCTATTATGTTACTTGTAACAAACGGCCTTGAATTTACAAAAGCCTGAGCAAGTTGAGTAGCTGTTAACCCACTTTCTTTTGCAAGATTAAAATAATCGTCATAAGCTTTTAAAGCCTTTGGATTACCAAACCTCTCCCAGCCTTTAAATAAAGCTTGTCTAGAATTTTTTGGCTTATTATTATTTCTATATTTACCAGTTAAGTATCCAGTAGCTAATGGATAATATGCTAATAATCCACATTTATCTCTAATCGAAATTTCTGACAATCCAACTTCGTAAGTCCTATTAGTTAAATTATATGGATTTTGTATCGACATCATTCTTGGTAAATTTTTATTTTCTGATATTCCTAAATATTTTGATAAGCCGTATGCGCTCTCGTTTGATACTCCGATATATTTTATTTTTCCTTTTTTTATAAATTTCGACAAAGCTAATAATATAGTTTCAAAGTCATGCCACTTTCCCTCCTTGTCCTTATGCACATATCCAATTTGACCAAAATTATTAACAGATCTCTCTGGCCAATGAAGTTGGTAAAGATCGATATAGTCAGTCTTTAATCTTTTTAAACTTCCATCAATTGCTTTTTCTATATCGATTTCGTTATAACTATTCTTTCCGTCTCTAATCCAACTACATCTCGGACCAGCAATTTTTGTAGCCAAAATTATTTTATCTCTATTTTTTCGTTCTTCAAACCAGTTGCCAATCATTTTCTCAGTTTTACCATATGAATCTGCATTGGGAGGAACTGAGTATAATTCAGCCGTATCAAAAAAATTTACACCTTTTTCAAGAGCGTAGTCCATTTGTTCAAATGCGTCACTCTGGCTGTTTTGAGTGCCCCAAGTCATTGTGCCCAGGCAAATTAAGCTGACTTTAATGTCTGTTGTGCCCAAATTTTTGTATTTCATAATTTTTTATAATTATAGTCTAGAAAATTCAATCTTGAAAAGATACAAAAAATTATTATATTAATGTCATGGAAATTAATAAGGAAAAAGCAACTATAAGATCATCGGTATCTGAGGCAATTATAGATCAGGGACTAAGATCCTACATGTTAAAAGTTTATAATTATATGACTTCTGGTGTTGCTCTGACTGGAGTTATAGCTCTGTTGCTTTTTAAGTTATCAGTTGTCAGTGGACCTAACGGAGAAATATTAGGTTTAACTTCATTAGGTAATAGCATTTATAATTCCGCTTTGGTCTGGGTTATAATGTTAGCCCCACTTGGTGTAGTTTTTTATATGAGCTTCGGTATAGCAAAAATGAGTGCATCAAAAGCACAGACTGTTTTTTGGATCTTTGCTGCCTTAATGGGTGCATCTTTATCCTCTATATTTTTAGCTTACACCGGAACAAGTATAACGAGAGTTTTCTTTATTACAGCGGGCACTTTTGGAGCAATGAGCATATATGGTTATACGACAAAGAGAGATCTTACAAAACTTGGATCCTTTTTGTTCATGGGACTTATTGGGATTATTATTGCGTCGCTAGTAAATATATTTTTAAAATCCAGCATGATGTACTTCATAATCTCGATTATAGGCGTATTAGTTTTTGTCGGGTTAACAGCTTATGATACTCAAAAAATAAAAAATATGTACTTAGCTAGTGATAGTGGAGAATTGATCGGAAAGAAAGCTGTTATGGGAGCTTTAACACTTTATCTTGATTTTATAAATTTATTTATAATGTTGCTTAGATTATTCGGACAAAGAAGGTAATCATTTTACTATTTTTAAATTAGTCCACCTGGTTTTCTTAATCAAATTTTTTAGTTCCTCCGCCTTTTCAATTGTAACACCATTTCTATCCTTAATTATAAATTTTTCATTGGTATTATTTGGTTTAAAATTTTTTGTAATTTTAAACACAGGCTTGTCAGAAGCTCTTTGATAAATGTCAAAAGAAACTTCCATTTTACCTTTGGATAAACCGTAGTCCCTCCATGAGCCATTAGATACCATTCTAGCATATAAATTCATTATAGTTTTTAATTCATTTTTTATAAAAAATATGTTTCTTATCGTATTCCTATTTTTATCGTTATTGATTATTAATTTTATTTTTTTCATAATTTATATTTATTAATTAAAGGTACCTGTAATGCAGTAAACAGTATAGTCAAAGGTAAAATTCCCCATACTTTAAAATTAACCCAAATGCTCTCAGATTGGGTTCGCCAAATGATCTCATTTAATATTGCTAAAAAAATAAAAAATATAGCCCATCTTGTATTTAACTTGTTCCAGCCTGTATCAGATAAACTAAATGATTTAGATAAAACTATTTGAATAAAATTTTTATTAAAAAATTTATTACTTATAATTAGTGTAATTGCAAAAAGAATATTTATTATTGTTGGCTTTAAATAAATAAATACTGGATTATCAAAATAAAGACTTAGTCCCCCAAAAAAAGAAATTAAAATAGCCCCTATTAATGGAACATAAGGGATTTTTTTATCTATATAAAATACTATTATGACAGCTATCAATGTTGAAACAATCAGAGGAGGGATAGCCACTGACATATCGTTTCCACTTTTGTAATAAAATATAAAAAAAATTAATAAAGGTCCAAAATCAGTTAAAAATTTCATCAATGATTTATTCACATTTAACATTAACATAATAATTTTTAATTTAAAATTATATATTGATTTTATTTAAAATATACTTATGTTTAACGTATGGCAATTAACACTGCAAAATTTTCAATTGGAGAGGTTGTAAAACATCGTCACTTCGATTTTAGAGGAGTAATTTACGATGTAGACTTTGAATTCAATAATTCTGAAGAGTGGTATCAGTCAATACCAAAAAACGTGAGACCAAGAAAAGATCAACCTTTTTATCATTTGTTAGCCGAGAGTAATGATGTAACTTATGAAGCTTACGTCTCAGAACAAAATTTACTTTTAGATAGATCAAATGAGCCTGTAAAACATCCTCTAGTAGAGGAAATTTTTACGGGAAAAAAAGGCTCAAGTTATTTCAAACCCTCAAATTAATTAGGGCGCCTTAAATTTAACATTTTTAGCTCAAAACTCTGACAAGAAAGTTGGTTAATATCAACTTGTTGAGCCTAATTGGGAACTAACTCATACTTCTTGACTCCCTCTCAGTTTCCAATTAGGCAAAATAGCTTCTTCACTTAGAAATAATACTGTAGTAGTAAATATTATGTTTAAATTTTTAAGCCCAAGCAATATTTTTAAATTTGTTGATTGGATGATTAATTCATTACAATCAGTTTTTTTTATCATATTAATTATCGGTTTAACTTTTGCATTAATAATTTCACCACCTGACTATTTACAAAGTGAAAGCGTAAGAATTATGTATGTGCATGTTCCAGCAGCTTGGCTAAGCCTTGGAATTTTCGCACTTATGACAATCCTTTCATTGATAAATTACATTTTTAAATTAAAAAATTTAAAAATAATTAATAAATGTATGGCGCCTATAGGATTATTGTTTTCAGCAGTAGCTGTAATCACCGGATCTGTTTGGGGCAAACCTACTTGGGGGGCATGGTGGGTATGGGATGCAAGATTAACTTCTATGTTATTTCTGATGTTTTTATACATTGTTTTTATAATAAGTTTTAAATACGTAAAAAAAGATGATCTATCTTTAAAGATAATTTCAATAGTTTCATTGGTTGGTGCCATTAATCTTTTTGTCATTAAATATTCAGTCGATTGGTGGAATACATTGCACCAACCTGCAAGTATTACCTTAAAAGGCGATATTTCAGTACATTCAAGTATGTTAATACCTTTATTTTTGATGCTATTCGTATTTATAATTTATAGTGCGCTAATTTTTCTGATGAAATATAAAACAGAAATCATTAAAGTGAAGAAAAAAAATTTAAATAGATTATGATATTAGATTTTATAAATATGAGTGGTTACGGTGTGTATATCTGGCTGTCATACGGTTTAGTAACTCTTTTTTGCTTGGTGCTTTATATTAGGATTTCAAAGACATTAAAAAAATATGAGAAAGAATTTAAAAATGAACTTTTGAAATTTAATGTTCAAGATCGTGAAAAGTTAGCAAAAAGTTCAAAAGTAGCTAAACATATTTTATCTACTTTAGAAAAAACTATTTAAAGCATTTTCAAATGCTTACAAAAAAAGTAATAAATAGAATATATTTTGTTTCAGTTTTTTTTATAGCGTTATCTCTTGTTTCTTTTATTTTTTTTAAAGTTCTAAATAATAATTTATTGTACTTTAAAACACCCACCGACATAAAATTGGAGCAAAAAACAAATTATAAAAAACTTTATCGCTTAGGTGGTTTAGTTAAGAAAAATTCAATAAAGATTTCTGGTCAAAAAATAAACTTCATTGTAACAGATGAAAAAAATGAAATTTTTGTTTCCTTTGAAGGCCCTGTTCCTAATCTTTTTTTGGAGGGTAAAGGTGTTGTTGCAGAGGGTAAACTTATAGATAAAAATTATTTCATTGCTAGTAAAATTTTAGCAAAACACGATGAAAATTATAAACCTCCTAAGGAAGTTGGTAACTAAAAAAAATGCTAAGTCATTTTGGTAATTTATTACTTGTCTCAAACTTGGTAATCACTTTATCTATATTATATTATGCGGGTATTTTTCTGTACAACAATTCAAAAGTTAAGTTTGTGAATATAAAAAAACTAATTTTATTTCAATTAACCATAACTATCACTTCTTTTCTCGCGCTTCTATTCGCTTTTGTTATAACCGATTTGTCTGTTATTTCTGTTTATAATTATTCTCATATATCAAAACCTATCTTTTATAAAATTTCTGGTGCTTGGGGCAATCATGAAGGAAGCTTAATGTTATGGGTATTGATTCTAGTAATTTTCTCATTTTTATTTTATTTGTTTAATAGTAAGAATGTAAATTTTAGAGTGTCTACACTTTTCTTTCAAAACATTTTAATTTTAGGATTTTTAGTATTTTTAATAATTAATTCTAACCCTTTTGAAATAATTAAACCTGTTCCTACTGAAGGTTTAGGATTAAACCCAATTCTTCAGGATCCAGCCCTAGCTATACACCCCCCATTATTATACTTAGGCTTTGTAGGTTCCTCGATTTATTTTTCTGCAGCCATGGCATCGTTAATTACAGGATACAGTGGTAAAGATTTTGCTATTTCGATTAAGCCTTGGATAATATTTTCTTGGGTTTTTCAGACATTAGGTATTATTGTAGGATCAATTTGGGCTTACTATGAACTTGGTTGGGGTGGTTTTTGGTTTTGGGATCCTGTGGAAAATGCATCTTTGATGCCATGGTTCGTGATGGCAGCTTTAGTTCACTCGGTAATTGTTTTAGAAAAAAGAAATGCTCTATATGCCTGGGTTGTGGTTTTATGTTTACTTACATTCATACTTAGTGTCACAGGCACATTCTTAGTAAGATCAGGAATATTGAATTCAGTTCACACGTTTGCAAGTGACTCAGATAGGGGAGTATATATTCTATCTTTTTTAAGTTTAATGATACTCTCTTCTTTCGTTATTTTTTTCAGAAATATAAATTTTAATAATAAATCAGTTGATAATAACAATAAAATGATTTTCATCTTAACGAATAATTGGTTTATGATTTTTTATCTAATTACAGTTTTGATAGGAACTATTTATCCAATATTTACAGAAGTTTTTTATGCAACAAAAATTTCAGTAGGGCCTCCATATTATAATATATTAATTATACCAGTGCTTATTCCTTTTCTAGTTTTGATGGCTTTTGGACCAGAGTCCACTTGGAATAAAAATTCATTCGTAAATTTCAAAAAGTTATTAATTGTTTTTTTAATAGCCATAGCGATAAACATTTTATTATTTTTATTTTTAAAAAAATTTAGCGTATTGACGAATTTAATTTTGATCTCTTCGTTATTTTTAATCATTTATTCTTTGATAGATGTTATGAAGGTTTTTAAGAAAAATTTAATTTATAAATTGCCACGTACTGCTGCACACTTAGGCTTTGGCCTCTTGATTTTATTTATTGGCCTTAACCATAATTTATCTGAAGAATTTGATTTTAATCTCAGAGTTGGTGAAGTTAAAAAATTAGATAATTATGAAATAAATTTTAATACTCTCGAAGTATATGAAAAAAAAAATTACAAAACTCTAGTTGGAAACTTTAAAATAAAGATATCTAACTCAAATGAAATTAGATCTTTAAAGCCTGAGATAAGAATTTATGACAAGCCTGAAACAATAACATATGAAGCCTCGATCAAAACGAATTTTGCTCAAGATTATTTTTTAACAATGAGCAACATTGGAGATGGCGATATATATAATATAAAATTTCAGCGAAAACCTCTGATGCTTTGGATTTGGCTGTCTGCTTTTCTGATTTCAATAGGCGGATTATATAGACTTTTTTATAAATCATGACAAAAAAATTTATATCAATTTTATTATCATTAGTAATACTAGTAATACTCTTTACGTTTTATAAAGGACTGAAACTAGATGTAAATTATTCAACTCAAAATCAAATTGGTAAAAGAGTTGACAATTTTAAAATTAATTCATTTGATAATAAATTTCTTTTTTCACAAGAGGATTTAAAAAAGAATGATTTTTCATTAATAAATTTTTGGGCATCGTGGTGTTCACCGTGTAGAGAAGAGCATAAAATTTTAATGCAATTGAAAAAAGATAATAACATAACTATCATTGGCGTTAACTTTAAAGATAACAAAAAAAATGCATCAAATTATTTAGATGAACTTGGAAATCCTTACGACTTTTTGCTAACAGATAATGACGGAAAGCAATCAATTAATTTTGGAATTTATGGCATTCCAGAAAGTATATTAGTAGACAATAATTTGATAATATTAAAAAAATATGTAGGCCCATTGTTAGCAAAAGATATAAAAGAAATTCAAACAGTGATTGAAAAATGAAATATATTATTTTTACTGTTATTATTATTTTTGGATCTTTCTCTGTTTTGTATGCTGACAATCAAACAAGCAAAGAAAATGAAATATTTAAGAACCTCAGGTGTTTAGTGTGCCAAGGCCAATCAATAGCTGAGTCAAATTCAGATTTTGCCCAGACTTTAAAAACAGTTGTTAGAGATAAAATTAGTCAAGGAAATACAAAAAAAGAGATATATGAATTCTTAGCCGATAAATACGGGTCTTGGATTTTGTACGAGCCCAGCTTTGACTTCAAAAATCTAATTCTATGGATAGTACCATATTTATTTTTAATATTAGGGGGATTATTGCTTTTCTTCTTTATAAAAAGGCGAAATTAGACAATAAAAACTCTATACATTTTTTATTTTAGATAGTATTTTTTGATATGAAAAAAATAATTTCATTAATATTTATTTTAAACTTGTTTATTTCCACGATTTTAAACGCTGAAGATGGGAAGAATAATTTAAATTTAACATTTTACACTGGCCAATTTGATATCACCGACGAAGTAGGTGATGATGAAGCAACTTTATTGGGATTTGAACACAGAAACCCAAATTTAATTAGAAACACTTTCATAGGAAAATTTTCTCCTATAACTGGGGGTTTTATAACTGATAGTGGAGCAACTTATGTGTACACAGGCGTACAAGGACAATATAAATTAGGTCCGATGAATATTCTCCCAAGTTTTGCACCAGGTTATTATGAAAAGGGAGACGGTAAGGAAATGGGGAGTGCTCTAGAATTTAAAAGCGAAATCAAGATAGGATTTGATATATTTGAAAATTCAAATATTGGCTATACTTATAGCCACATATCTAATAACGATTGGGGCACAACAAATCCTGGAGTTGACAATCAATCGATAACTTTCTCAAAGAATTTTTAGTAACATGTCTTTAAAAAACTGTTACAACATAGAAGATTTAAGAAAATTAGCTGAGAAAAAGTTACCAGCACCAATCTTTCACTACATAGATGGTGGCTCAGACGATGAGGTAACAAAATTACGTAATACAGAAGCTTTTAACAAATGTGATTTAGTTCCAAATATTCTAGCTAGTGTTGGGCAGCCAGACCTATCAACAAAAGTTTTTGGCACGAAGATTGACATGCCTCTTTTTTTGTCGCCGACAGCTATGCAAAGACTCTACCATCACGAAGGAGATAAGGCTTCCGCCAGAGCTGCTGAAAAATTTAATACTTTTTATAGTATGTCAACAATGGCCACTTCTTCTATCGAGGAAGTTTCTAATATTTCTGGGGGACCGAAACTTTTTCAACTTTATATTCACAAAGATCAGGGTTTGACCGATAATCTAATTGATAGATGTAAGAATTCAGGATTTAAAGCGATGTGCCTTACAGTTGATACTGTAGTTGCTGGCAACCGAGAAAGAGATCACAGATGGGGTTTTACAACGCCACCTAAACTTAATTTAAAAAGTCTATTAAGTTTTGCTATGCATCCAAAATGGTCAATAAATTATTTAACTCATGAAAAATTTGAATTAAAAAATGTCTCACATTTTACAAAAAAAGGTTCTTCGATTGCAAAAGGAGTAATGGAATACATAAATGAGCAATATGATCCCGCAATGAGCTGGAAAGATGCCGAGTATTGTATAAAAAGATGGGGCGGTCCTTTTGCAATTAAAGGATTGATGTCTGTAGAGGATGCAAAAAGAGCTGTAGACATAGGTGCGAGCGCTATTATGTTATCTAATCACGGAGGAAGACAACTAGATGGTTCCAGATCTCCATTTGATCAGTTACCTGCTATCGCTGACGCTGTTGGCGGAAAAATTGAAATCATTTTAGATGGCGGTATCAGACGAGGTACGCATGTTCTTAAAGCGTTATCTTTAGGGGCAACAGCATGCAGTTTTGGGAAAGGATTTCTATTCGCTTTAGGAGCCGGCGGTCAATCAGGAGTGGAAAAAATTCTACAATTGATGAGAGATGAAATAAAAAGAGACATGATTTTACTTGGAAAAAAGAGTATTTCAGAATTAAATCCTACTAATATTGCATATAGATAATAAATTATATTAATATATATAAAATAATATGAAACTTGCTAAAAATTTAGAGAGACTAGGGACAGAAACAGCTTTTAGTGTGCTAGCAGAGGCCAAGAAACTTGAGGCACAGGGAAAAGAAATGATTCACTTAGGTCTAGGGCAGCCAGACTTCATGACACCCAAACATATTATGGACGCAGCAAAAAAAGCTATTGATGATGGGCATCATGGATACGTTTTAGCAAACGGGATTGTTGAATGCCGGCAAGCAGTTTCAAGAAAAATTAAAAGTTTATATAAAAAAGAAGTTAGTCCTGAGCGCATTATGATTATGCCGGGAGGAAAACCCACAATGTACTTTGCGATACAAATGATCGGTGAGCCTGGCTCGGAAATAGTTCACCCAACTCCTGGCTTTCCAATTTATGAGTCTATGATTAATTACACAGGCGCCACAGCAGTCCCTTATGATTTAACAAAAGAGAAAGATTTAAAATTTGACCCTGAAAAAATTTTATCTTTGATAACAGATAAAACAAGATTAGTAATTTTGATAAATCCAAACAATCCGACAGGAAGTTTTGTTGAAAAACCAGCAATTGATTTTCTCGCTGAAGGCTTGAAGAAACATCCCCACGTCACAATCCTAAGTGATGAAATATATAGTAGACAAATTTTTGATGGAAAAGAAATGCCAACTTTTTTTAATTATCCTGATTTACAAGATAGATTAATAGTCTTAGATGGATGGAGTAAAGCCTATTCTATGACTGG
>MDTD01106464.1_pt1 | contig 20879 bp, 20 predicted proteins | sample 811221 | NCBI WGS metagenome assembly MDTD01 (sample SAMN05326646, study PRJNA326480) | marine metagenome | isolation source: seawater | place: Pacific Ocean: South West | collected 2011
CATCTTCACATTCGCAAGATCGACCCCGCTGCCATCCGCCTTGACACGGACTTTCACGTTGTAGTCGATCACGCGCTTGACAGGCACGAGCACCTTCATTTCGCGTTCTCTCCTCAAGTCAGTCATTATTGTTGAAACCATGCTAGCGGTCTTTGAAGTCGGGTTTCCGCTTTTCCGAAAACGCTTTCATGGCTTCCGGAAAATCATGCGCGCAAAGCAGGACGCTTTGGGCATCGCGCTCGATATCGAGCGCTTCCAGATAGCTGCATTCGGCGGCAGAGCGCATCACACGTTTGGCCGTCTGGACGCCAAACATCGGGTGAGCGGCAGTCTCATTGGCTATCTCCAGCGCGCGAGCCTCAACCCGTTCGGCCGGAACGCATTCTTCGACGACGCGCAGTTCCCTGGCAGTCCGCCCGTCGATCTCGCGCCCCGTGAGTACAAGCATCCGCGCCACCCCGGCACCGGCACGTTGCTGAAGCAGCCAGCTCGATCCGGTGTCGGGGCATCCGCCAATGCGGGCGAAAACCTCGCACAGCCGGGCGTCTTCGGCGGCCACAACGATATCTGCGGACAGAGCGAGACTGAGACCGGCACCATAGGCGACCCCGCAGACGGCCGATATCAACGGCTTGCGAAACAGATAGGCCGCGCGTCCGCCGTCATGAACACGGTCAACCATCTCGGAGGTAGCCTTGGCCCCCTTGGCGATTTCACCCTGGAAACCGACCAGATCGCCACCGCTGCTGAAATGATCTCCGCCGGTCATGACCACCACGCGGATGTTGTCGTCCTGCTCTGCCTCGCGCAGGCATGTCACGAGTGAATCGACAAACGCGACACTATAGGGGTTGCGTTTCGCGGGTTGAAGAAAACGCAAGACGCCGATGGGGCCGTCCCTGTCCAGTCGCATCAGTTCGCTCATGCCTGCCTCCCTTAGGTCCCGGTCCAGACCGGCGCGCGTTTCTCGGCAAAGGCCTTGGGACCCTCTATCGCATCGTTGCTGGCATAGACGACTTCATGCAGGCGCTTGCCCTCTTCCAGGCCCTTGGCGCAGCCCAAATCCATGGTCGCGCGCACGCTGGCCTTGGCCGCCACCACCGAAAGCGGTGCCGCGCTGGCGATCCTTTTGGCCAGGTCAAGCGCCCGTGCCCGAACCGCATCCGGCGTATCCTCGAGATAATTGGTAAACCCGTAATCATGCAGTCGCTCGATCGGCATCAAATCACCGGTCAAAACCATTTCCATCAGGATCGGTTGCGGCAGCATCGACAGAGCCGGGGCCGCCCAGGGCGATCCGCGCCCGATCTTCACCTCGGTGATGCCGACCTTGGTCCCCTTGAGGCCGACCCGGAGATCACAATTCAGCGTCAGCATCATGCCACCCGCCATCAGCGACCCCGTCATCGCCGCGATGATCGGCTTCTTGCAGGCGCGCATGGTCTCGTGAAACGGATCACGCATCTTGGACAGGATATCGACACCCTCGTCGCGTTTGATCTGGGTGGCCTCCTTCAAATCCAGCCCGGCACTGAACACGCCGCAATCGGCGGAGGTCAGGATGGCCGCGCGAACGCTGTCATCCGCCTCGATCCGTTCCCAGGCATCGGTCAGCCCGTTCGTTGCTGCCACGGAAAGCGCGTTCTTCCGCTCGGGCCGATTGATACAAACGGTCGCGATCCCGTCTTCGATCTTCACATCAATGGGGCTCATGATACCTGCTTCGTTTTCCTTGGATAATCCCAGCGCGAAGTTTCCCCGCGACATCATGTTTGCCGCGGGGAAGTTCATGCCTATTCGACAGAGAACGTCTTGGAACTTTCCTCGATCACTTCCCACACCACGTCGAGATAGTCGGCGCTCCAGTCGGTCAGCGGGACCCAGGTTGTGCCATTCCACTGTTCGACCCGGGTCTTGCCGCCGCCGCCGTGATCCTTGGGCGTTACGGTTACCGGTGCCATCAGGCCATTGGCGTCGAAGTTCTTGATCGACTCGTATCCCGCCTTCATGCTCTCGGGCGTCAGCGGCCATCCATTTTCCTCGATCGCAATCCGTGCGGCTTCGAAGCCCACCGAATAGATTGCCAGGCCGGTGTTGTAATACACGTCCCGAACCAGGCTTTCAGGGCCGCTACCCTCGCCTTTGGCATAATAGGTATCCAGCAGCGTCTTGACCATCGGCACTTCCTGGCCACCGGCGACGTTTGTCCCGCGCAGGATGCCCTTCGCGGTTTCCTCGCCGATATTGGCGATATCGACCTCGTTCAGCCAGTTCACCGACAGGTAACGGTCGATCGGGAACCCGTTGCGGCGCATTTCCTTGGAGGCGACCACATGCCCCCCGGCCAGCAGCCAGCTGATCACGTAGTCAGGCTTGTCGCGGCGAATTTTGCTCCATGAACCGGACTGATCAGACCCCGGCAGAGGAACGGGATAAAGCTCCAGATCAAAGCCTTCCTTCTCCGAAAGCGTCTTCAGGATCTCGATCGGCTCCTGCCCGAACGGATAGTCCAGATAGATAAAGCCGATCTTCGCGCCGTTCAGATCGCCGCCCATCTGGTTTTTGATAAAGGCAACGTCGTTGGCGGCCTGCTGCCAGTAGGTCGGACCGACCGGGAATACCCACTCGAACACCGTGCCGTCCACGGCGTCACCGCGGCCCACGAAGGATTGCATCAGGATGTTTCCGTCCTTCATCGCCCGCGGCAGAACCGCGTTCGTGACCGGCGTGGAAAGAAAGTTGAAAATGAACACGCCTTCACGCTTGAGCTGCTCATAGCATTCCACGCCACGCTGCGGTTCGTTGCTGTGATCGCGAACGATCAGTTCGACCGGATGGCCTTTGATGCCACCGTTTTCGTTGGTGTACATCGCCAGGTCCTGCGCCGCCTGGGCCACCTGCGGCGAGATGAATGTATAAGACTTGCTGAGGTCGAAACAGAGTCCGAACCGGATCGGTTCCTTGTCTTGCGCGGACGCGACCGTCCCGCCTGCTGCCAAGGCTGTGGCGAGTACCACGACCTTGAAGTGTTTTATGAGGTTCACCATGTTTTCCTCCCATTGGTGATGGTCGAGCGGCTTGATCGTTTCCCGGGTGCGCCGCCGCGCATGACGCTTTCCCGGCTCTGAGTACTTTGTTACTGGCCGTATTTCGAAGAGCTTTCCTTCACTACTTCCCAAACGACATCGCTGTATTCAGAGAGCCAGTCTGTTTGCGGAACCCAGGTTTCTCCGTTCCACATCTCGATACGGGTCTTGCCGCCGCCGCCGTGATCTTCGGCGGTCACCGTAATAGGTGCCATCAGTCCATTCGCGTCGTAACCTTCAAGCGACTCCAGGCCCGCCTTGTACGACCTTGCGGTGATCGGGAGACCTTCGAGTTCAACGGCCTTCCGTGCGGCTTCGAAGACAATCGAGTACATCGCCAGCCCCGTATTGTAGTAAACGTCCTGGGTCTTCACCAATGGACCGGAGCCCTCTCCCTTGTCGTAGAGCTCCTTGATGATCAACTGGCGCAGGGGAACATCGAGGCCACCGACGACATTGGTGCCGCGCTTGAGTCCAGTGGCTGCTTCGGCACCGATATTCGCGATATCGACCTCGTTCAGCCAGTTGACCGAAATATACTTGTCCATGGGGATGCCATTTCTCGTCATCTCTTTCGACGCGACAACATGGCCACCCCCCAGCATCCACGAGATGATGTGATCGGGCTTTTCACGACGCATCTTGGACCACGCACCCGCCTGATCGGTGCCCGGCAGTGGAACAGGGTATAGTTGAAGTTCAAAGCCCTCTCTTTCGGACAACGTCTTGAGGATTTCGATCGGTTCCTGGCCAAACGGGTAGTCGAAATAGATGAAAGCGATCTTGACGTCCGTCAGGTCGCCGTCGTGCAATTTCTTGATATAGCCGATATTGTTGGCGGCCTGCCCCCAGTAGGTCGGGCCGACGGGATAGACCCATTCGAAGACCGTGCCATCCACGGCATCGCCGCGGCCTACAAGTGACTGCATCAGAATGCGCTCATCTTCCATGGCCCGCGGCAGGATCGCCAGGGACACGGGTGTCGACAGCGTGTCGAATACGAAGACGCCTTCCCGGCTGAGCCTGGAGTAGCACTCGATTCCGCGCTGCGGCTCGTTTCCATGGTCGCGCACGATAACCTCGACCGGTTCGCCACCGATCCCGCCCTGCATGTTGATCAGCTTCGCCAGATCCATCGCCGCCTGCGAAACCTGCGGCGTGGCGAAGGTATAAGCCTTGCTGAGGTCGTAGCAGACCCCGACCTTGAATGGCTCGGCCAGCCCTTGCGTCCCGGCTGACATCCCTGCCATCAGCGATATGGCTGCCAACGCCTTGGTAAGTGTCTTCATCTTGTCCTCCCTGAACAGTTTCGGTTTGTGACCTCAACTCAGCCAGCGTTTGCGTCGGCTGTAATGTTTGACTTCGTGAAAATTGGTGCCTTCGCCGCCGCCGAGATAGAACTCCTTGATATCGGAGTTGGATTTGAGCGCCTGGGCCGTGCCGTGCATGACGACGCGACCATTTTCGATCAGATAGCCTTCCGAGACGATCTCCAGAGCGGCCAGGGCGTTCTGTTCAACCAGCAGGACGGACATCCCCTCCTCCCGATTGATCTTTTGCAGGATGCTGAAGATCTCCTCGACCAGAAACGGGGCAAGGCCGAGGCTCGGCTCGTCCAGCATCAGCAAACGCGGCTGCGTGACCAGGGCGCGCCCGATGGCGAGCATCTGCTGCTCACCACCCGACAGATAACCGGCCTGCGAGTTGCGGCGCTCGGCAAGACGGGGGAAATACCCATAGATCCTGTTCTTCTCCGCAGCCAGCGCCGATCGGGACATGCCCATGGGCGCGGCGGCGGTCAGATTCTCGTCAGGGGTCAGATGTTCGAACACCCGCCGCCCTTCGATGACGTGGCAGATGCCCATCTCTACCCGCTTCTGTGCGAGCATCTCCGTGATATCCGTCCCTTCGAACTTGATCTCACCGCGGCTGATACGTCCGCGCTCGGCCTTCAGGAGACCGCTGATCGCCTTCAGTGTGGAGCTTTTCCCCGCTCCGTTCGAGCCCAGAAGCGCAACCATCTTGCCCTTCTCTACCTGGACCGAAACACCTTTGATCGCCAGCATCACGTTGTCATACAGCACTTCGACGCTGTTCATTGACAAGATGGGCTGGGCTTCGACTTCATACTGCATTGGCATCCCTCGTTATTTCCGGAGCTGATCGAAGGGCCAGACCATCAGATAATCCCGGACGTTGCCGTAAAGCTTTCCGAGACCCAGAGGTTCGATCAGAAGAACGACCACGATCAACGCGCCATAGACCGCGTTCGGGATATGGGCGAGGGTTTCGACATTGACCTGCATGCCAAGCCACTGGCTTACCGAAGCAACGACGGTGTTCACCACGCCCGGAACCAGCAGTATCAAGGCAACGCCGAAATAGGATCCGATGATGCTGGACAAGCCGCCGACGATCACCATCGCAAGCACCTGGATCGACACGTTCACCGAGAACTGTTCGGGGGCGGCCAGAAAAAAGAACGTCGCAACCAGGATGGCACCGCTGATACCCGCTATGAAGGACGATGTCGCAAAAGCCAGGATCTTGTAGTAGAAACTGTTCACCCCGAGAATCGCGGCCGCATAATCCTTTTCCCGAACCGCGACCAGAGCGCGCCCAAGGCCGGTGCGTTTGAGGTTAAGCATGAAGATCGTCACCAGCACACACCATCCGAAGGCCACATAGTAATAGGCTCTATCCGAGGTGATCTCCTGCCCCAGAAGCGTCAGCGTCGGCGACTGGAGCGACGCGTGGGATCCGCCCGAGATCGTCGGCGAATGAGACAGCACCCAGTCCATCACGAACTGCATCGCCAGCGTCGTGATCGCGAGATACAGTCCCTTCACACGCAACGCGGCAAAGGCGAACAGGCTTCCGATCACCGATGACGCCAGACCGCCGATGATCAGGGCAAATTCCCACGGTACCCCGAACCGGGCAGCATGGATCGCCGAATATGCCCCAACGGCCATGACGGCGGCATAGCCCAGGTGAAGCTGGCCGGCCCATCCCGTCACCAGGTTGAGCCCAAGCGCGGCGGCCGTCCAAATAAGCCAGGGCAACATGTAACTGTTCAGATAGAGCGACGGTATGATGAAGGGTGCCGCCAGCCCGATGATGAGGAAGAACACCGCCAGATTCCGATCCGTTGGAACCTTGTAGATGCGGCTGTCAGAAACGTAATCGGCATGGCGGACACCGGAAAGTCGGTAGAACATTGCTTACACCCTTTCGATGTCGTGGCGGCCGAACAGTCCGTGCGGACGGATCATGACGGTCAGGATCAGGACGGCGGCGACGATCAGCTCGCGGCTCCCGCCCCCGACAAGCGGGTCGAGGAAATCCGCGCCCACATTTTCGACGATCCCCAGAATGATGCCGGCGACCACCGCGCCGAGAATACTGTCAAGACCACCAAGAATGGCGACCGTCAGGCCTTTGAGAAGCAACAGCGACAACCCCTGGTCGACCCCCTGTATTTCGCCCCAGATGATACCAGCGGCAACGGCCACGACCGAGGCAAGCGCCCAGGACAGCCCGACACCGCGTTCCACCGAGATTCCGACAGACCATGACGCCATGTAATCGTCGGCGATCGCGCGCAGCTTGATCCCGATCCGGGTCCGGAAGAAAACCATGAAAGCGGCAAGCAGAACGATCGCAACGGTTGCGCCGACAAGATGGATACGGCTGATCAGAATATCACCCATGAAAAGCGGCTCGTAGCTGACGCCCAGTTCGATCGAACGCGAGGTCCCGCCCCAGATTGCAAGCGTCGTGCCACGCAGGAAGATGTCGAGACCCAGTGTCATCATCAGGATCATGATGATCGGCCGCCCGGCGAGGCGCCGCAGGGCAACACGCTCGATCCCGAAGCCCAGGCCGAACATGATTACCACAGCAAGCGGAATGGCCAGACCTAGCGGCATACCCGCATCGCGCGACAGCGCAAGAACCACATAGGCCCCCAGCATCGTCAGCCCGCCCTGCGCAAGATTGGGTACCGAGGACGCCTTGTAGATCAGCACAAGGCCGATGGCGAAGAGCGAATAGAGCAGACCCGTCAGGGCTCCGTTGATCGCAAGCTCCGCAAGAAAGATCCAGTCCATTTATACCTCCCTGATGGGAAGGGTTCTGTCGACCTTCCCCGTTTCGCCCGTTTCGTAAGTCACCGTCGCGCTGACATGGACGTCTTTCGATCCGTCGTAGAGAGCCGCGATGACGTCTGCGTAGCGTTCCTGAACGACCTTCCGTCGCAGCTTCCTTGTCCGGGTGATTTCTCCGTCATCCGGATCGAACTCTTTCGGCAGGCTGACGAAGCGCTTCAAGCGAAGCGGCTCGGGGATGACCTTGTTCACCCGCAAGAACGCCTCGCGGACGAGATCGGCAACTTCGTCGCGCTGAGACAAATCGGCATAAGACACATAAGGCACGCCGTTCACCTCGGCCCAGTGCCCCACCGCCTCGAAATCCACGCAGACCATCGCCGTCAGTTCGTCCCGGCCGGCACCGATAACGGCCGCGTCCTTGATATACGGGCTGAACTTCAGCCGGTTCTCGATATAGTTTGGCACATAGCGTTCACCTCCAGCCGTGTGCGTGACCTCGGAGACACGCCCCAGAACCACGAGCTGACCGTCATCCTCAAGATACCCGGCGTCGCCGGTATGCAGCCACCCGCCTTCAAGCGCCTCGGCGCTCGCTTCGGGCTTGCCGAAATAACCGGGGAACACGCTGTCCGAGCGCAACAAGATCTCGCCGCTGTCGTCTATCTTGACCTCGACGCCCGGCAACGGCTTGCCCACCGTATGCACACGAACCTCTTCCGGCGACTGCATCGCGCTGAACCCGCTGACCTCGGTTTGCCCGTAGATCTGGCGCAGCTTGATCCCCAGGGCGCGATAAAAGATGAACGTGTCCTCGCCGATCGCCTCGCCGCCGGTGAACGCATTCTTGAGGCGGCTCATGCCGAACTGGTCCTTGATCGGGCCGAAGACAAGCGCCTCGCCCAACAGTCGGCCCAGCGGCTCCAGAAAGCCGCCCCTCTTGCCGTTCAGCTTGCGCGTCTCGGCGGCAATCGCCCGGTCCATGAAGAAATGATACAGCCGCCTTTTCAGAGGCGTTGAATCCGCCATTCCGACCTGGATCGTCGTCAGCATCTGATCCCAGCTTCTGGGGGCCGCAAGATACAGCGTTGGCGCGATTTCGCGCATGTCCCGGACGACCGTCTCCTGTCGCTCCGGCACGTTCACGGTGAACCGCAGCAGAACCGCCGCCGCAACGCTGATGGCGTAATCGCCCACCCAGGCCATCGGCAGATAGGCAAGAATTTCCTCATTTTCCTCGAATGTCCCCCCGGCATGACCACTGCGCGCCGCAGCCAGAACATTCTTCTGGTTCAGTACGATCCCCTTGGGCTTGCCGGTGGTTCCCGACGAATGCATGAAGACCGCCGGGTCATCCGGCCCGGCCCGGTGCAGAAGTTCGTCGCGTCGGCGCGGATCCTCGTTGAGATGGTGCCGGCCGATTTCGGTCAGATGGTTCCAGGACATCAGCCCGTCGGCCTCATAGAACTCCAGACCGCGCGCTTCGTCATAGATGATGTGGGCGATGCCCCGCGTGCTCGCATCCCGGACTTCAAGAATCTTGTCCACCTGCTCCTGATCTTCCGCGATGGCCGCCGCGATTTCGACCTCGCCCAGGAAATGCTGAATTTCTTCCAGTGTCGCCCCCGGATAGGCCGGCATCGCATAGCCTCCGAGCAATGCCACCGCGAGCATTCCCATATAAAGCCGGGCACGGTTGTCGCCCAGGATCAGCACGGCCTTGCCCGGTGCAACACCAAGCCTCTCAAGACCGGCCGCACAATCGAGAACCTCTTCGGTGTAGTCGGCCCAGGTGATTTCCTTCCAGATGCCGCGTTCCTTTTCGCGAAGTGCGATTTCCGTTCCGTAGCGCGACGCGTTCCGCGCGAGCAATGCGCCGAGTGTACTGTCTCCGGAAGACTGCATTCTTGCCCCCTCAACCATGAGACCCTCCGATATATGCCTCGATGACCCGGGGGTCGCTCACAACGTCCTTTGGAATGCCGCTGGCTATCATTTCGCCATAATTCAGGGCCAGCATACGATCGCAAATGCCGACGATGACATCCATATGGTGCTCGATCAGCAGAACACTGACACCGCGTTCCGCACGCGCGTCCAGAATGAAGCGCGCCATATATCCCTTCTCCTCCTGGTTCATGCCCGCCATAGGCTCATCGAGGATCAGCATTTTCGGCTCCGCCACCAGAGCGCGCGCAAGTTCGACGCGTTTCTTCAGCCCGATGGGGAGACCGTCAACCAGCTCGTTCCGAATGCTTTCGATCTGCAGAAACTCGATCACTTCTTCGACGATCTTGCGGTTCTCGATTTCCTCGCGCTGTGCGGCCCACCAGTAAAAGGCCGTGCTGAAGACACCCGGATTCATGTGGATGTGCCGCCCCAGCAGAATGTTGTCCAGCACGCTCATCCCATTGAACAGGGCCAGGTTCTGGAACGTCCGCGCCACCCCGAGCTTTGCCACCTTGTACGGCGCGGTGCCGGTGATGTCCTTCCCCGCAAGCCGGACCGTCCCCGCGTTCGGGGGATAGAACCCGGTGATTGCGTTGGTAAGCGTGGTCTTTCCACTGCCGTTGGGACCGACGAGACCAAAAATCTCACCGGTGCGGATGTCGACGTCCACACCAGTCACGGCAACTATACCGCCGAAGCGACGCTCGATTCCGCGACATTCAAGTATCGGATCTTCGCTAAAATGAACGTTCGATGGTTTGCCTTGCTTTGTCATCAAGTCCCCATTGCCCCTCAGATCGCTGTTGTGTCATGTAATCCGGAAGTACTCGGGCCGCCCCGTCGGCCAGGGATCACCCCACATCTGTTGTCCGCCGTCGATGTTCAGGACTTCGCCAGTCACGAATTTTCCTGAATCGGCGGCCAGATAGACAACGCCTTGGGCCACATCCCATTCGTCCCCGGCGTGGCGCATCGGATTGGAATCCTGAAACGTGGCCGCACCCTCCTCGGGATAGTTCCCAAACCCGGTGCTTTCGCAGCACCCCGGAGCCACGCAGTTCACGCGAATCTTGTGCGGTGCCCATTCCACTGCAACAGATTTGGACAGATAAATCACCCCTGCCCGGGCCGCGCAGGTATGCGCGATACCCGGCATCCCGCGCCATATATCCGCCACGATGTTCACGATGGAACCCGGTTGCTCGTTCTCGACCCAGTGCCGCGCGGTCGCCTGCATCATCCACCAGGTGCCGTTGAGGTTGGTGTCGATGACCGCGTTCCAGCCCTTCGGGGAAAAATCGAGAGCCGCCTGGGGAAACTGCCCCCCTGCATTGTTCACAAGAACGTCGACAGAACCGAATTCCCGGTTTGCCGCGCCAATGAATTCCTTGACCTGTTCGTGATCGCGGATGGTCATGGGCATGGCAAAAACCCTGCTGCCCAGACCTTCAAGAAACTCCCTGGCCGAAGCCAGCTTTTCCTCGTTACGCCCATTGACCGCAAGGTTTGCGCCCAGCCTTGCAAACAGGGCCGCAATCGCCAGCCCCAGGCCGCCGCCTGCGCCGGTCACGACAACGGTTTTTCCGGCGAACAAACCATCGGCAAACACGGTCGCATACTTCTCCAGGTCTTCTCGCGAAGACCCGAACTGCGTCTCACTCATGACGCCTCCTCCCTAGCCCCAACCGGGTCAATTCCCATAATCTAACGCACGTTAGAAAAGTTTTCAAGCCGAGAACGCAGTCCGTGTCAGTCCGGGCATTTTTTTTCAGTAAGACTTTGGAAGTCCTAAAGCTTTTTCAGCTATGAACGACATCAGCATTTGCGGCGTCACGGGAACGATCCGGAACAATAGTGCCTCCCGCACCAGCCGCTCCACATGATATTCCTTGGCGTATCCGAATCCTCCAAAAGTGATCTGCGCGGCTTCGGTCGCCTCGACGGCGGCATCCGCGGCCAACAGCTTGGCTGCGTTCGCCTCGACACCGCAGGACTCTCCGGCATCGTAGAGGGCGGCCGCATGCATCACCATGAGATTGGCAGCTTCCACATGCGCCCAGGCCCTGGCAAGCGGATGCTGCACGCCCTGGTTCTGGCCGATCCGCCGGCCAAAGACCTCACGCTCGTTGGCATATTGCGCCGCGCGCGCCAAAGCGTTGCGGGCGATGCCGATGCACTCACCGGCAACAAGAATGCGTTCCGGATTCAACCCGTGCAGGATCTGCCGAAACCCCTTGCCCTCCTCTCCGATCAGGTCATCGGCCGGAATGGGCAGACCGTCTATGAATAGCTCGTTGGAATCGACCGCCTTGCGCCCCATCTTCTCAATTTCGCGCACATCCACGAAGTTCCGGTCGAGATCGGTATAAAACAGGCTCAAACCGTCGGTGGGGCTGGTCACATCCTCAAGCGGTGTGGTCCGCGCCAGAAGCAGCATCTTGTGCGCGACCTGCGCGGTCGAGATCCAGACCTTCTGGCCATGCACGACATACCTGTCCCCCTGCCGCACCGCCATCGTCTTCAGCTTAGTGGTGTCCAGGCCGGTTGTCGGTTCGGTAACGGCGAAACAGGCCTTTTGCTCGCCCGCTATCAGGGGCGGCAACATGCGCGCGCGCTGTGCGTCGGTGCCGAACCTTACCACCGGGTTGAGACCGAAAATATTCATATGGATGGCCGAAGCCCCGCTGGCACCGGCACCTGACTCGGCGACCGCCTGCATCATGATCGTCGCCTCGGCAATGCCCAGATCGGCCCCGCCAACCGATTCCGGCATGGCAATCCCGAGCCAGCCGCCATCGGCCATCGCTTGATACAGTTCGTGGGGGAACCCACCGTTGCGATCACGGTCCAGCCAGTAATCGTCGCCGAACTGCGCGCATATCCGTAAAATGTTCTCGCGGATTTCCTTTTGTTCATCACTCATGCGGAATGTCACCGCTTGTCCTCCCCTCCGCCCAAACCGATATGTCCCGCTTCACAGAGGGCGACGATCCGTTCTTCGCTGATGCCGAGACCGCTCAGAATATCGCGTGTATCCGCGCCCGCCGGCCTTCCGAGCCACCGAAGCTCGCCCGGCGTGGCGCTCAGATGCGGAATCGGTCCGACGACCTGCGTCTGCTCGCCTTCGACCGATACAATGTCCCCGCGATGGCGTATCTGCTCGTTTTCTGCGATCTCTTCGACACTCAGCACCCGTGAGGCCACCGCGTCATGGCGGCCGAATTGCAATTCAACCTCCGCAAATGTGTGCTGCGTAACGAAATCGTTGATGGCGTCGAAGATCGTCGCCATATGTTGCGACATCAGCGCAAGCGTCGCGAAGCGCGGGTCATCTGCCAGAGCATCCCCCCCGACCGCGCGCAACAGTCGTTGCGCTGTTTCCGCGCTGCCCGCGGAGACGGTCAGCCAAACGCCATCGGAGGTACGGAACATACCTCCGGGCGCAAAATCCATCGGCTGGCGCAAGCCGTTTCGTCGCGGTGAAAGTTTCGCGCCGGTCAAGGCCGGAACCGGATAGTCCATCAACCGAAGCAGCGTTTCGAACACCGCAAGGTCAACGACCTGACCGCGTGCTATCCCTCTTTCGCGGGCAAAAAGCGCGACCATGATCCCAAGGGCACCCATCAAACCGGTCGTGCTGTCGGCGGCAGGAAATCCCGGATGCATCGGCGGCCCGTCGGAAAACCCGGTCAGATAGGCCAGACCGCTCATAGCCTCAGCCGCGCGCCCGAAAGCCGGCACGTCGCGCATCGGGCCGTCCTGACCGTAACCCGATACACGCAGAATAACCAGATCCGGGTTCCATTCATGCAGGGTTTCGGGTCCAATGCCCGCTCGCTCAAGAACTCCGGGCCGGAAATTCTCGATCAGGACATCGGCGCTTTCAACCATGCGGCGCAGGATGTCCCGGCCTTCATCGGATTTCCAGTTCAGGCTCAGGGTTCTTTTATTTCGACCCAGAGTCTTCCACCAAACCCCCACCCCGTCATCCGCCTTGGGTCCGAGGTCGCGCATCATGTCGGCGCGCCCGGGCACCTCCACCTTGATGACGTCCGCACCGAAATCAGAGAGCAACGATGCCGACAGTGGTCCGGCAATAACATGCCCAAGTTCGATGATTTTCAGTTGATGAAGTGGACTGGCCATCGGCTCGCCGCGATCTAATTCTAACACTTGTTAGATTATTAACGTAATGGCCGACCAACATCAAGTCATGAATTATCTGACCTAATTGGATGAGCCGCCGTCCCACCGGATCGCTGCTACTTTGGCGGACATAGGTGGAGCAAGGATAGTGTCCCAGGGGATGGTGTAAGAACGCCGGCCTTCGGTCAGGCCCGGGTTCTGATCAGGACGCCACGGCGGGCATCAGTTCAGAAAGGCGCGGGATATCGCGGCATGGCGGGGTCAGGTTCCGGCAATGCGCTCCTCCGGCGGCAAGCAAACCCGGCTCGGGATTGGCAACCGCGGAAATGGCCATGTCAGGTGATCGATATCCACGGCAATGGCGTGCGAGACGCGGCGTGACTGCACCGCCCTTGGTACAGAGAACCTGACCAAATATTACAAGTAAATTCCTATTGTGAACAGTTTTTTTGTAGTATGACTGTGATCGCCATAAGGAAAGGATCTGCCTGGAGAACCGCTTCACAAGGATCGGGAAGTTGCCACGGGCCAGCCTGTGGTCGCGCTCTCTGAGGTGCGATGGCTATGTCTCATGGTCGCCGTTGCCCTCGGTCCCGATTTCCCCGAGCGCGTTCGCCGAAAGCCTTAGTCTCGACGCCAAAGTTGACGCGACAAACGGTCCGCAGCAGCGGTCCGAGGGTTTCAAGAACAACAACTCCGCTCTCTTACCAGGGCTGAACTCCTCCGATGAACCATCGACATACAGCACACAGTAAAGACACCCCATATGGCTGGGTGGTTGTGGGCGTCAGCTTGGCCATGGCATCGTTCAGTTTCGGCGCGGTCACTTTCGTGCCAATACTTATGCGCGCCAGGCCCGGTTCAAACAACGGGGAGAGGTCCGCAACCATCTCGGCCACCTCCGCGGCTGACGGATCGGGTGTCCGATGCCTCGACCTTCTGAACCGCACCGGTCCATATTCCGGGGATTCGATCGACCTCAAGGGCGAATTCGCCGCAAAGACGACATGTCGTCTATCGGCACCGGTTGTTTATCAGTTCGGTTATGGCATCAAATGTGAGGATGTTTCCGTCCGTTCGCGCGGCGAGATGCGCCCCTTCAAGCAGCGCAAGCGTCGCGTAGGCTTCAGCCATCGGGTCCTGCACACACTCGATGGTATCATCGTCTGCCCCGCGCAGATAGACGGTCTTGAGCCAGCTGACCATCATGGCCCTTATGTCACCGATCCTTTCGGTCACAGGCTCGGACAGGCTTTCGCGGCTGGTGGAAAGGGCCACGCACAGGCAAACTTCTTTGCCGTCCGCCAGGGCCGAGCGGTAAAACGCGAGCACTGCCCGAAGGCGCGCGCCGCCGGTTGCGTGGAGGGCATCGATGGCGTTGCATTCAGCGCGGAGCTTGGCCTTGTATCGGTCAACGAGGGCCTTGGCCAGATCGTCCTTGGTGGGAAAATGGTAATGAACCGAGGCCTTGCGAATACCGATGGCCCCGGCGAGGTCGGCATAGCTGAACCCGTCGAATCCTCGCGACCGGGCAGCGTGCTCGGCGATATCCATCAGGGCAGCCTTGGTGTCACTGACCATCGGGCTCAACTCTCCACTGCGTTGAGATGCAGATGGGCAAGCTCGGCCGCTTCCAGCGCCCCTTCCAGATAGCCGCCGAATTGCGGGGCGACCTCGGTTCCGGCGAGGATCAGCCTCCCGTCCCAAAGCCGTGACAGCGCGCGGGGCAGGCCATATCGGGGATGCGCGTAAAGCGGCTGCTGGTCCTGGTCGGTTGCGGTGAAGGGGTCAAAGGCCCAGTCCTTCAGAAAAAGCTGCCGGGGCGCGGCGGCGGCAGGCCCGAACAGGCGGCCCAGTTGCGCCCGCACCTGCTCGCGCAGCAATTGCGCATCGGACCGGGCAAGGGGCGGTATGCCGATGAACCCGAACAGGGCATATGGCCCGCCCTCGGCGGGGCTGGCATCGTGGATCTCCACCATCGGGCCAGCCCGGCTCATCGCGTCACCCGACAGGCCCGCCTCGCGCCAGAAGGGACGATCATAGACGGCGAGCGCCTTGGCCTGCCCGGCCATCCAGGTGGCAATGCCCAGCATCGCCGTGCGCGCCTCGCCGGGCAGCTCGGGCAAAAACGCAAGCCCTGCAGCCACCCGGGGCGGCAGGGCCAGCACAACGCGGCGCGCGCGGATCCGCGTGCCGTCCCGCGCGCTTGCGGTGATGTGTCCGCCGCTTCGGGCGAGGGCCTTGACCGGGGTCGCCATGTGGATCCGCTCGGCCGGGATGCCCTGTGCAAGCGCGTCGATCAGCGCCGCCAGCCCGCCGTGAAGCCGCCACGACCCTTCCATCGAGGCATGGCCCCGCCCGCGCAGAACTTGGCGCTGCTCGTCCTCATGGATCAGTTCTCCGTGGAAAAACTGTTCGAACCGGGATAGGTCCAACCGTTCGATCAGCGCCGAGATGCGCGGCTGTCCGGGCCAGAACCAGGCCGGGCCAAGGTCGAAACAGGCTCCGTCGAGCCGTTCGGTCAGAATACGCCCGCCCAGGCGATCTCTGGCCTCAGCCAGCAGAAAATCGTGCCCGTCGGCGGCAAGGCGCGTGGCAAGGCTCAGGCCGGACAGCCCGCCGCCGATGATGAGAGTGTCGGTCTGCATGTCTCAGACCACCGTCCGGGCGCGGGTCATTGTTGCGGCGCCCGGGCATGGCGCAGATGGCCGGTCTTGATCCAGAGCTTTGCCCCCTCCGCGCCCGCCGTCGCGGACAGCGTCGCGCCATCGGGCAGGCGCAGCCAGCCGTTTCTTTCCATATTCTCGCCCTGGACCGTGACGCTGCCGTCGATGACAAGCATCTCTATGCCGCCGGGTGCCTTGGATGTCAGCGTCGCGCCTGAATCGAGACTGTGAAAAGTCACGACCTCACGATCATCCTCATGCAGCCTCGCGCTGGCCACGCCATCGACCGGGGCACCAAGCCCGGCCTCCATGTCCTTGCGGAGCTGGGTGCGGTCGTTCATGTCGAACTGCCACAGCTTGACGAAGATGGTGCAGCCTTGGTCCGAGCGCGGCGTGTGCGACGTGGTCGGGGGATTGCGGACATAGGTGCCTGCGGGATAGTCGCCATGTTCATCCTGGAACACGCCGTCCAGCACGATGAATTCCTCGCCACCGCCATGGGTATGTGCCGAAAAATTGCTGCCCGGCGCATAACGCACGATCGTCGTGGCGCGCGCCACCTCGTCGCCGATCCGGTCCAGCATCCGCCGGTCCACGCCTTTCATCGGCGACGGCTGCCAGTCAAGCCGGTCCGAATGGACCAAGACAGGCAGGGAAAAATCCGCGTTGATTTCCATCAAGTCTTCTCCTGTTTCGTGTCATGACCCGGCAGCACGAGATGCAAGGGGGTCGCGCGATTCATCCTACCTACTAGTAGATATGTGTGTATGCCGAAAGGCAAGCCATCAATCATCGCGCGCTTTTTCGATCGGACCCATGCCCGCCGCCGAAAATATATCTGGCAAACAAGAAAAACGCTTGCAAGATGAAGTCTGCGGCTTAGGTGTCGGTCATGGGTGCAGAAACTGGATAAAGGGTCGCATGTTCGCCAATCCGTCTGATAACGGGACGACCGGCCCCGACATGCTGTGCCTTGACGCGCAGCTCTGTTTCCCGCTTTACGCCGCGACCAACCTGCTGGGGCGCGCCTATCGCCCGCTTCTCGAGCCGCTCGGGCTGACCTATTCGCAGTATCTGGTGATGCTGGCGCTGTGGCAGGCGGCTCCGGTTCATGTCGGCGATCTGGCAAGGCGGCTCCACCTCGAGAGCGGCACGATCACCCCTCTGCTTCAACGCATGGAAAAACTTGGCTTTCTGACCCGCACCCGCGACACGGATGACGAACGCCGCGTTGTCGTGCGGCTGACGCGCCGGGGCGCGGCCTTGCGGGAACGCGCCGCACAGGTGCCCGAAGCGCTTGCGGATCGGGTCCTTCAACGTTTCGGCGCCGATGCGGCGGAGAACCTCCGCGCGGAGACGCGGCGGCTACTTGTGATCCTTTCGGATCTGGTTGACGGCCCGTCGTCGGAGCCGCGCGCGCTGGCAGACACACCTTCTTCAACACTTCCAGAAAAATGAGGCAATCATGACGGATACGACACTTTACGGCTTCGACGGATCGACCTATGTGCGAACGTTGCGCTGCGTCCTGGCGCGCAAGGGCATTGCCTATGACCAAGTGCCGGTCAACGTGCTGGCAGGCGAGACGCGCCAGCCCGAGCATCTGGCCCGCCACCCTTTCGGCAAGGTGCCGGTGCTGGACATCGACGGGATGCGCCTGCGCGAGACCGATGCCATCGTGCGCTATCTCGAGGCGCGCAATCCCGAACCGGCGATGTTCCCGGCTGACGCCAGGGCGCGCGCCAAGGCCGATGAAAGCGCAGCCCTCATCAACAATTACGGCTATGGGGCGATCATCGGTTTCGTTGCCTATCACCTGTTCCCCGATCTGGTCGGGGGCAAGGATGAAGCGGCGCGAAAGTCCAGCATCGAGGCTGCCCAGACACTTGCGAAGCTCGTGATCGAGAACAAGGGCGATGCCCCCTTCATCGGTGGCGGCGATGCGCCCGGTTATGCGGATTACCTGTTGGGGCCGCTTGTGGCCTATGCGACCATGACCGAGGACGGCCCGGCGCTGGTGTCGGTGGACGGGATGCAATCCTGGTGGGACCGGCTGAGCGCGGATGAGACCTTCGCGGCGACCGAGCCGGATCTGGGCTGACGAAACAGGAGGGCTGAGAGATGATCAGATTAACAGTGAACGGAACCCCGCACGAGATCGCGGCGGATGCGGGCACGCCGCTGTTGTGGACCCTGCGCGACGAGCTGGGCCTGACCGGCACGAAATTCGGCTGCGGTGTCGCGTCTTGCGGGGCCTGCACGGTGCTTCTGGACGGGGTGCCGGTGCGTTCGTGCCAGACCTTCGTGGGTGATGTTGACGGTGCCGAGGTGACGACGATCGAGGGGGCGCGGGACGCTGCCGCGCAGGCGATTCGCAAGGCTTGGGCCGAGCTCGAGGTGCCGCAATGCGGTTATTGCCAGTCGGGGCAGATCATTTCAGCGGCCTCGTTGCTGCGCGACACGCCGAAACCGACCGATGAAGACATCGACGCGGCGATGCAGGGCAACCTGTGCCGCTGCGCCACCTATGCGCGCATCCGCAAGGCGATCCACCGCGCATCCGAAATCATGGAGGGCTGAGATGCTGGACAGGATGATTGCAAACACCGCCCCGTCCGCGCCCCTGTCGCGCCGGGGCTTTCTGAAACTCTCTGCCGGGGCCGCGGGTGGCCTGATGCTGGGCACTGCATTGCAGCCCGAACTCGCCCGCGCACAGGGCGCGGACGGCGTGCTTGCGACGCCCTTCGTTCATATCCGGCCTGACAACACCGTGGTGGTGATCGTCAAGCATCTTGACAAGGGGCAGGGCTCGGCCACGGGGCTTGCCACGCTGGTGGCCGAGGAGCTGGACGCCGATGCCGCGCAGGTGACAACCGAATTCGCCCCCGCCAATGCCGAACTTTATGCCAACACGCTGCTGGGCGTGCAGGGCACGGGCGGGTCCACCGCAATGGCCAATTCGTGGCAGCAATACCGCGAGGCAGGGGCCACGGCGCGCGCCATGCTGGTCGCCGCCGCCGCCGAGGCCTGGGGCGTCGATCCCGCCACGATCACCGTCTCGGGCGGCCATATCAGCGCCGGGGACCGCAACGCCAGCTTTGGCGAGATGGCCGAGGCCGCTGCCACACAGGCGGTGCCCGAAAGCGTGACGCTCAAGACACCCGATCAGTGGGTGTATATCGGCAAGTCCTTCCCGCGCGTCGATGTGGCGCGCAAGACCGAAGGCGCGGTCGGCATGTTCGGCATGGATGTGCGGCTTGAAAACATGGCCTATGCCGTCAGCCTGCGCAGCCCGCGCTTCGGCGGCACGCTGGCCGGTCTGGATGACGCCAAGGCCCGCGCCATGCCCGGCGTGATCGACATCATCCGCCTGCCCGACCGTGCCACCGTGATCGCCGCCTCGACCTGGCAGGCGATCCAGGCGCGCGATGCGCTGTCGGCGGAATGGGATTTCTCCAACGCCGAGACCCGCGGCACCGAGGCGCTGCGCAGGGAATACACCGCGCTTCTGGATCAAAAAGGTATTGAGCATTACAGCGCCGAGGCCCCGGCCGCCGAGGCCGCGCAGGTGATCGAGGCGGATTACTTCTTTCCCTATCTCGCCCATGCTCCGATGGAGCCGCTCGACGTGACCGTGCTCTTTGATGGTGAACGGGCAACCTTCTGGACCGGCTCGCAGATCCAGACGCTGGATCACATGATCGGCGCGCAGGTGCTGGGGCTCGACCCGGCCGCTGTGGCGGTCAACACCCTGTGGGGCGGCGGCTCCTTCGGGCGTCGGGCGATCTATGACAGCCATTATGTGGCCGAGGCCGCGATGGTGGCGAAAGCCTGGCTTGCGGCCCACGGGCAGGCCCGCCCGATCAAGCTGGTCTGGACGCGCGAGGACGATGTGCGCGGCGGCTATTATCGCCCGATGCACATGCACAGGGTGCGCGCCGGGCTGGATGCCGAGGGAAAGATCGCCTTCTGGGAGCAGCGCCTTGTCGGGCAGAGCATCGTCATGGGCACCTCTTTCGAGCAATACATGGTGCATGACGGCGTCGATGCCTCCTCGGTTGAGGGGCTGGGCGAAAGCTCTCCCTATGCCATTCCCGGCTGGACGGTGGATGTGCATCACCCGCGCGTCGGCGTGCCGGTGCTGTGGTGGCGCTCGGTCGGGCATACCCATACCGCCTATGTGGTCGAGACGATGATGGACGAGCTGGCCGAGGCCGCCGGTGCCGATCCGGTCGAATTCCGCCTGCGCCACCTGGCCGATCCGCGCGCGCGCGCTGTTCTGGAACTGGCGGCCGAAAAGGCCGGTGAGGTGCCCGAGGGGCTGACGCGGGGCATCGCGGTTCACAAGAGCTTTGGCTCTTATGTGGCCGAGGTGGCGGATGTGCGGATGCGCGCGGATGGCACGGTCAAGGTCGAACGCGTGACCTGCGGCGTCGATTGTGGCGTGCCGATCAACCCCTCCAACATCGTGGCCCAGATCGAGGGCGGGCTTGGCTACGGCCTGTCGGCGATCCTGCGCGAAGAGATCACCATGACCGATGGCCAGGTGGACCAGTCGAATTTCTACGACTATACCCCGCTACGCATCGGCGACATGCCGCAGGTCGAGGTGCATATCGTCCGTTCTTCCGAGGCGCCGACCGGCATCGGCGAGCCCGGCACCCCGCCGATCGGCCCCGCCGTCGCTAATGCCGTGCGCCGCGCCACCGGCATCGCGGTGCGCGAGCTGCCCTTCTCGCGGCACGGGCTGGCCTGAGTGGATCCGGCCTTTTGAGGCGCGCGCCACCCCGAGGCGCGCGTCTTTCGGCTTCATATCCGTCGGTTCAGCGCAGAAAGGCGCGGAACCGGTGCAGGGCGAAGGCGAACATCACCGAGCCGATCAGCAACAGCGCCAAGAGTTGCGGCCAGACCACCGACAGTCC